>Ga0182007_10000988_pt1 | contig 15602 bp, 18 predicted proteins | sample Sormic07211113_1_FD_123023 | JGI IMG/M metagenome (GOLD analysis project Ga0182007, IMG submission 123023) | Rhizosphere microbial communities from Sorghum bicolor, Mead, Nebraska, USA - 072115-113_1 MetaG | ecosystem: Host-associated > Plants > Roots > Rhizosphere | place: USA: Nebraska... | reverse complement strand
TGAAAACGTAAACACCAAGGTCAGGTATTTGACGCCGGGTGCCGTACAGCCCACCGAGAACGACGTGTAATGCCTCTGCTGCTCCTGAGCGTACAAGCAAAGCATCCTGAGGGCCGGAGAATGGCTTCCCACTTTGGGATGCTTTGATCCAAAGGTAGCCGCCGTCAACAGTGACATTTTTCGCGCCATGATCGAACAGATATTGAAATGCCTGCGGTACAAACGACGAATCTGAATACGTCACCACAACCTCAGGGAGCGATCCATCGTTAGTTGCAAAGTATTCGGAAAAATTCACGTGGCGTGCCTATCGTTTGCAAGGGACGGGGCATTTCCGATGAGCCGATGCCCCCTAGATGATTGTGAGGTGTTGGCCAAGGTTGAGCCAATCTGTCGTTATTAACCCAACTGAAAACTGATTGCGAGCGGATGGTCAATGCTTTGGGCGGGAAGGGATGGTTCTGAGGGGTAGCTTTCGATCCGAAACGGACACAGACGGGGCATTCCGATTAGCTGAATTGACGCTCATACAGAGTGACCTGCTGAGGAAACAGCTCACCATAGAGAGGATATGGAATACCGAAAATGTTCACTTCGATGCAAGGCGACGGGAACTCTTTGGAGTAATCCAGGATGGCCAGACCCTCACATGTAATTACCAGACCCGCTTCTGTCTGAACAGAAAGATCCAGAACGGTCTGATCGTGGTGGTTCGTTGAGCACTCGTTCTGGATAGCAGCGTACCCATCGGCAGGTTCGAATTGGCCTGAAGCAACGCCCATGGGGGGATCTCCGTAATCGAGCGCCGAGTAGCCCACCAAAACCAACCCGCTATAAATTGAGAATCGCGTCATACGACTGCCTGTTTTTGCCATGCATTAGACCCAACAGCGGTATATCACTCGGCTAGTACTTAAGCGAGGGCGGGCGGTTGAGCGACCGCAAATGGCCGTTTGCAGCCGGTCGCGAAGGGCAGAAATTCATCGCGTTCACTAAGATCTGAGGTGTTGGTAGTCAAACGGAGGCGCGCAATGAATCGGTCATCGCTATTTTTCGGATCGTTCAGCATCGCCTTTAGCGCGACAGCCGCTGTCCCACCGCCCATGGGCCCATTCGATGTGGTCGAATGGCCGGCCACTCTGAAGGAGGCTCCTTCGCAAGGCGCTACGCTTGGGGCGTTGGTCATTCAATTCGAGAAAACAACGCTAGCGCAGGTGATGAGCGAAGCTTCCGTTGGCACCCTCGCACATCAAGGCGATGCAGGTGCAAGTGTGTATTGGTTGTGCTTCAGCCAGCCAAGTGTCGGCGTGCGGATATGGATCATCTCGAATGCCGAGATGGGCGGGGACAGCCACTATGTGACCAGTGTTGTCGCCGAGAAACTCAAGACTGCACGGCCGAGCAGTGACTGTCCTGCGTTACCGGCACAGTTGCATCCTGTGTCATTTGCCAATCACCTATGGCCAGGTTCTACAGACATAGATATTCAAAGAGTGCTCGGGATACCTTCACATCAGAATGGCGCATGGCGGACTTTCGACTTCCAGGGCAGAAAGCAAGGCAAGTGCGAAGGCGGATACGACGTGTATAACTGGCTGTGGACCCGGTCGGACAACGGGCGCATCAATAGGATTGATGCGGGTCAAACAACCAGCTGCTAGCCGCACTGTTGATATCGCTTCTGGCAAATAGCTGCTTCTGATCAGAGGCAGCTTCACGTACTGAGGCAGTCAGACAACGGATATGGCCACCTTGAACGGCTGCCTATGGGCTAGAGGCAGGATGAACAAGCCAGACATATTGCGCCAGCAGTGCCGCAATCAAACCGATTCCTCCTTGAATGCGTACCCATCGAACAGCCGTTTTACTACCAAGGGATTCGCTTGTAATACTGAATATGGTTTTCATGTACCACATCCAGATACGACTTCGTTGTACATAAGCGAGCACGCGTTCCGGTGCAAACGCCATTGCAGTCGATATGAATACACACCACAAAATAGTCAATAACAGGAACAGCCTGAGCATTTATGCCTCCCATTGCGCTTCCCCAATGCTTTGTTGGCTAGTGACCACCATATACCTCGCCCCGCTGCTGAAGGGCGACGAAAGCCGCTGCTGTTATCTGCTGATCTGTCCAGTTTCTGGTTAACCATATAGTCAGAGCCGCGCCGGACAGGTGCCACCACAGCATTCGCTGTGTTGAGTCCTGTTTGATCAAGTGTTCAGAGGCTACCCACCAGGCGACCTGCATTTTCCTATCGTTGTTACCTTTCAAAATGAAAAGGTCGTACAGATATGAGTACGGGCTCAACTGCACTATTACCGGCTCGCCTGAGCCTTTGGCCAGGCTCCATACCCACTCACGTTGCGCAGTGGATATAGCTTGAGAGGGGGGCGAAGGATACTGCGAAATTCTGCTCAGACCGACCCAATAGGCAGCCCAAGGCAGGATCAGTGCCAGTCCGAGAGTCCCGATGAGCAAAAAGCCGACACGACGCATCATGAGGCTGAGTCCCTTTGCCAGAAAGTAACCATCGCTGCCTTTTTCCTATTTTGGGGGACTTATGGAATAGTGCTTTGTAAAGGCGAGTCATGTGAGCCTCGTATGAGGCGGCTCTCAACCAAGAATGGATGCGACGGACACACAATGAACACTGCTCAACTATCGATTCGACAGTACATCAAAGCCAAGGACGGCAACCGTCCACATTTGTTAGACCAGGCCTTTGCGCCGGACGCGATCCTGGACATGGTCGTGCACACCGGATCCATCTCGTTTCCACCCCACGTCGAAGGCCTTGGGCCTATCGGTGATGTGCTGGTCAGGCGGTTCGGCCAGACCTTCGAAAACGTCTATACCTTCTGCCTGGGACACCCACCTGAACCGCAGGCCAAAACCTTCCAGTGCAAATGGCTGGTCGGCATGTCCGACAAGCACTCCGGTGAAGCCCGGGTCGGTTGCGGTCTGTATGAATGGCAGTTCAGCCCCGAGTCGGGACTTGTCCAGAGGCTCACTATCACCATCGAGCACATGAAAACCCTGCCAGAGACTGATCTGCACTGCATCATGGAGTGGCTATCGCATCTGGATTACCCATGGTGCCGCCCGGAAATGTTAGTGAGCAATGCTCCAGACATAGACTCGCTTGAAGAGGTGATCCAGTACGTTACGGCCAATATTCCAACTTGCTCCTCGCCGGTGGACGGGTCGTCGCTATCTCAATAGTCGCTCAACCTGCGCCAACTCCCAGGTGCTCAGTAAACTGACCGGGTCAGTGCCGTAACGCCAGGCCTGGAGTGTTCCCTCGCGACCGTCCGGACTCCGGCAGTGTTGGCAGTGGTGCAAGCGGTTGCCGTCGAAGTCGAGGGTCAGACGCCAGCCTTCGATATCGACCTGTATCTGACCGGGTTCACACGGTTCGTGGAGGCGCCGCAACGGGAGGACTTCCAGGGCGGCGTCTCGCAGGCGTTGGCAGACTTCGCGGGCGGTGAGGGCGGGTGTCGGGGTTAGGCTCTGCAAGGTCATTCTCATTCTTGGGAGTAGCTTTTGGAGCATTGTAACGAGACACGCCGGCGTCATATCACCGGATACGGATTTTCGGCGTCACGGACATGCCGACTCGCAGCTTCGCCGCCGCGGGCTGATCGGGATCGATGCGAATGCGTACAGGCAAGCGCTGGACGATCTTCGTGAAGTTGCCGGTGGCGTTGTGCGGCGCGACGGCGGAGTAGGTGACTCCGCTGGCCGGTCCCAGGCTGTCCACCGTTCCTTGCAGCGTCTCGCCCGGCAAGGCATCCACCTCGATATCCACGGCTTGACCCTTTTGTACACGCGCCAGTTGCGTCTCCCTGTAGTTGGCCGTGACATAGACGGCATCGAGCGGAACAATCGCCAGCAAGGGTTTTCCGGCATTGACGAAAGCACCGATACGCACCGATTTCTGTCCGATCGTGCCGCCGATCGGCGCAGTGATGCGGGTATAGGAAAGTTTCAGCTCTGCGGTGGCTTGTGCGGCTTGCGCGTGGGCAAGAGCCGCCCTGGCTTTCTCCAGATCAGCTTTCAGGATATCCACTTGTTGCCGAGCGGCCTGTAAACCTGCCTGGCTCGTTTCCCCACGGGCCTGTTGAATGCTCAGTTGCGCTTCGGCCTGTTGCCGCGCTTGCACCGTTCCCGAGCCGTCGGTGGCCAGGTTGCGATAACGGGTCTGATTGACGCTGGCCAGCTTGAGCGCAGCATCGTCTGCGGCAACGGCCGCTTGGGCCTGGCGGATGGCGGTTTCCTGCTGAATCAGGTGCGCTTGCAAGCTGGCGATGCCGGCCCGGGCACTGGCGACCTCGGCCTTCGCTGCGTTCAGGGCCGCAACGAAATCACGGTCGTCAATGATCGCAAGCAGATCGCCTTTCTTGACCAGCTGGTTGTCTTCGACCATCACTGAGTCGACCGTTCCCGACACCTGCGGTGCGACCGTGGTGAAGTCGGCGTGGACATAGGCATCGTCCGTGGACTGGGTCGATGCGCTGGATTCGGGGCGATTGAGATAGAGAACACCGCCGATCGCCACTGCAAGCAGTAGCACCGCGCTGATGATCCTGGCTTTCTTTGGCAAGGCCATGATGGGTTATCCGTGTGAGGAAGATGAAGGAGAGGAAGAGGGCGAGGCCGCGCGCACGTCGGGTGCGGGGATGTAGGTCAGCCGCAGCACCAGAGGAATCAACACAAGCGCCAGAATGCCCAGCACGCGATAGGCGTCGGCGATCGACAGCACCTGCGACTGCTGGCCGATGAGGTCCATCAGTTGCGAAGGCTCAAGCGCCAGGGCGTTATCTGCCAGGGCCGCATGGTCCAGCAGCATTTCCCCATGGAAACGACCGCGCACGGTCATCAGCTGTCCGACTACTGCCGCACCGGCCAGTGAACCGAAGGCGCGCAGGGTGTTGATGGTGCCGGACACATAAGGTCCTTCGGGGGGCTGCACAACGCTGGTGACCAGAAACAGCATCGATACCACCGCCATTGGCTGGCCGAACGCTTGCAAAGTTTGCACCACGACGAACTGCTCGCGGTTCCAGTCGGAGGTCAATTGCGCGCCGTAGAAGCATGCCAGTGCGATCAACAACAACCCCAACGTGAACACGATGCGCGCATCGACCCGCTTCTGATACAGCAGCAGCGCCACGACAGGCCCCAGGACCAGTTGCGGTAAGGCGACGATCAAACCGATCGATGCCATTTGCAGGGGGCGGTAGTTCTGCAACGGGCCCAGATAGCTGGCCGGCAAGAGTGAGCTGGACATCAGCACCACCAACAGGCAGACGAACAGAATGCAGCCCAGTCCCAGGTTGCGGCGGCCGAGGATCTGCAATTTGATGAACGGCGAGGGGTGATACCACTCAGTCAGCAGGTAGACGGCCAGCAGGGCCAGCCCGGCCACCAGCGATAAGGTGATCAAGGGCGAATGAAACCAGTCCAGCCGCACGCCTTGATCCAGTGCAACGGTGATCAAGCCGAGCGCGGGCACACCGCAAGCCATGCCGGACCAATTGGCCTGCCCAAAGCGCGGGATCTGAATGGGCTCCCGAGGCAGTCCCCACCCGATCAACAATCCGGCGATGAGGGTCAGGGGAATGATCTGCCAGTACACCCAGCGCCAATCGAACAGCCCATCCGTCCAGTACCCGGCCAGCCAGATCGAGAGATTGGGCGCGAAGGTCGCGGTCATCGCATACAACGCCAGCCCATACAGCCGGATGGGCGCTGGCAGGAATTTCAGCGCCGCCATCATCAGCAGCGGAATCGTCGTGCCGCAGGCAATGCCTTGCACAAAGCGCAAGGTCAGCAGCAGGTTCAGATCGTGGATGAAGGGCAGGATCACCGCCAGCAGTGCACAACTGCCGAGCATCCACAGTTCGAAGCGCCGCAGCGAAAGGGTAATGGCAAACCACGCCGCAAAGGGCATGGCAATCAATTCCCCGGCGCTGTACGCCGTGGTCAGCCAGGAGGCGTCGTCGAGGCCAAAACCGAGTGCACCGCGTACATCGGCCAACGCCAATGCGCCGACGCGGGTGTTCAAACCCGCCATCATGGCTGCGATGAAAATCCCGACGAGACCTGCCATTGGGCGTATCGAGGGTTTGGCCCCGGGCGTTGCGGTAGCAGGGACGTGCGCTGGCGACAATGCGACTCCGTTCATTGGTCGGCCTTCGAAGGTGAAACGACCGGAGACGCGAGGGCAACCGATGGAGGTGCCGTTGAATGATCGATGCCAGCCTGCGGGTCCCAACCGCCACCCAGCGACTTGTAGAGGTTGACCACGGTGAGCGTGGCGTTGGTCGCGCTGTCATTGAGACTGGTTTGGCTGGCAAGCACATTGAGCTGCGCCGTCAGTACGCTCAGATAGTCCGTAGCGCCTTGCTGATAGCCGCGTTCGGCAGACTGCAGTGCTTGCTTGTTCTGTTCGTACGAATCCAGCAATTCAGCGTGCCGGCGTTGTTGTGCCGCCCAGGCATCCAGGGCGTTGTCCACTTCATGCCAGGCTCGCAATACCGTTTGCCGATAAGCCAGCGCGGCGGTTTTTTGCCGTGATTGGTTCAGGGCCAGGCGTTGCGTCAACCGTCCGCCCTGGAAGATCGGGAGGTAAACCGTCGGGCCGACGGAAAAGAAGCGCGAGTCCCAACTCGCGAGATCGCTGCTTTCAAAAGCTTCCACGCCGACTTTTCCTTTCAAACCGATACGCGGGTAGAAATCAGCCTTGGCCACACCGATGGCGGCTGTCGCGGCATGCAGCTGGGCTTCGGCGCGCAGGATGTCGGGTCGCCGGTGAGCCAATTCCGAAGGGACGCCGACCGGTACGCGGGTCGGCAGCGAAGGCAAGGGCATGGCTTGACGCAGTTGCGCATCGAGTGTGCGTGGCTGTTCTCCCATCAACAACGCGAGGGCATTCATCAGTGCGTTGCGGCGCTGGGTCAGTTCGGGAACCAAGGCTTTGATCGTCGCCAATTGCGCGCGAGCGGACGAGGTTTCGAAGCGCGTCGCGACGCCGTTACGCTCGCGGCTTTCGGCCAGGCCGAGGGTGCGTTCGGCAATCCTCAGATTTTGCTGTGCAATGTCCAGTTGTGCCTGCGTTCCGCGCAACTGCAAATAGGTGCGCGCCACTTCGGCGGACAAAGCCACCCGTGCCGCTTCGCGGTCATACACCGTGGCTTCCAGGGTCGCTGCAGCACCTTCGCGCGTGCGTTGGGCACGGCCCCACAGATCGAGCTCCCAACTGGCATCGAATCCAAGCTGCCAGAAATTATCGGGGGCAGTAGGCGCTCCCAGGGCGGCGAACTTGCCATGTTCGCTGAGCCCCTCACGCGTGTAGCTGGCATTGGCCGCCACGCTGGGCAGCAACTGCGAGGAGGCGATGCCCAGTTGCGCTCGGCTTTGCTCAATGCGTTCGGAGGCTATGAGCAGATCAAGGTTGTCAGCCTGCGCACGTGATTGCAGCTCGGCGAGCGCGGCGTCGTTGAACAACAACCACCACTGGGAGGGCACTGCGGCGTCGGAAGTCAGGGCGGCGCTTGGGTAGTCCTGTCTGGGCGCTAGCACCGTTTGGTGAAGACCGTTTTCAGGCTTCACGAAGTCGGGGCCGACCATGCAGCCGGCCAGCGAAACTGCGCCTAGGGTTGCGATTGCGCACTGCCGTAATTGTGAAAGCAGCCGTTGAGAAGTCATTGCAGCGTCCTGTCGAGGAAGGGAGCGCCCCAGGCCGATATCGTTGAACGGATGATGTCGGCCGAGCAGGGCGTCACCGAGCACGCAGCTGGCCGCGTGTGCGGGCGGTGCTGTCAGTGCACCGGAGTAAAAATGGGCTTGCTCTTGTCCTTCAACAGGACGACCAGAAACTTGGCGGGTTTGGTGAGGCTGGCGTTGCGCCCGACCGTGTGGACGTCGTCCGGGCCTTCGTAGAAGGTCTGGCCCGGTGTCAGCGTGACGGATTCGCCGCCGCGCACGCCCATCACAATCGAACCCTCCAGCACATAGATGAATCCGTGTGCATTGTGCCGATGCACGGGATCGCCTCCACCCGGTGGAAACTCCACCGTAATCATCACCGCTTCCTTACCGGGATAGTCCGCCAGTGCTTTGGTCATCAGCGGTGTTACCTGCGCCGGTGGCAATGCCTCCTGCGCGCCGGCGGTGCCGGTGGTCAACAGGAGTCCTATGGCGAAGGTTCTGAAAATGGACATGGCGTGTTCCTCGTTGTCGATTAGTAGATGGCGCAGCACCCTGGCGGGGCTGCGCCTGTGTGCCGATGCCTGATCAGGACAGGCCGGACTTGTCTACGCCGAATGCCTTGTCGTACGAGCCGGGCACGACCTGGAAGCCCACGTTGATGCGATTCCAGGCATTGATCGACATGATCAGGAAGGTCAGGTCCGATATCTCTTTCTCGGACAGTTGTATACGAACACGCTCATAGAGCTCATCAGGCACGCCATGGGCGGGAATCTGGGTAAGGATTTCGGTCCATGCCAAGGCCGCGCGTTCGCGTGGGCTGAACAGCGTTGACTCACGCCAGATGGCGACATGGTGGATCCTGAGGGGCCGCTCGCCATGGATCGTGGCTTCCTTCACGTGCATGTCCACGCAGAAGGCGCAGCCGTTGAGTTGCGATGCCCTGATATCCACGAGATCGCGCAGCGACTCCTCGATGGCGCATTGCTTGAAGGCAAGGCTGAACTCGACGAACTTCTTGAACAGCTCGGGGGATTGCTTCTGGTAATCGATGCGCTGGGTCATGGTGAATCCTCTGTGTGAGAAATACGTAGGTGGAGATTCGATAGCGTCCTGCCTGGCTGACTGGCGCGGTCTTTAAGCCGATGTGCGGCTGAGCCAGTTCAGGAAGCGTGTCGGACCGATGTGCGCGTCGTCGCCCGCGACCAGGGATCGATCATTCAACTCATCGCCGAAGTAGCGCGCATGCACGTCGGCGATGACCTGCCGCTTGTCGTGGTGCGCGGCAAGAAACTTGCGCGCCAGTTCATCGAGAGGGAAACGATCCGGTCCGCCCACTTCGACGATGCCATTGACCGGTGCCCCGACCGCAAGATCGGCCAGCACCGCCGAGACGTCATCCGATGCGATGGGCTGGATAAGGGCAGGCGAGAGGCGAATCGTGTCGCCGTCGGCACCCGAATTGACAATGCCTTCGATGAACTCGAAGAACTGCGTCGAACGCAGGATGGTGTAGGGGATCTTCGACGCCTTGATCAGCTCTTCCTGGGCGACTTTTGCCCGGAAGTAACCACTTTGCGGAAGACGATCGGGGCCTACGACAGAGAGCGCGACATGGTGCTCCACCCCAGCGGCCGCTTCGGCTGCAAGCAGGTTTCGACCGGACGTTTGAAAGAACTCCATGACGGCCCGGTCTTCAAATGAGGGGGAGTTCGCCACATCGACGACGACCTGGGCACCGGCAAGCGCTTCGGCCAGCCCCTCGCCGGTGAGGGTGTTCACGCCCGTACGTGGCGAGGCCGCCACCGTCTCGTGTCCATAGAGACGTAGCCTGCTGACAATGTTCGACCCGATCAGTCCGCTACCGCCAATAACGACAATTTTCATGTCCCGCTCCTCGGTTGGGTGTCGATCAAATTCGTTGCAGTGATCGATGTAGGGAGCATGCTCGCCAGCCGGGCGCGATACTTTGTCGAAGCCTTGGGTTTCCATTGAATTTGGCTTGGCTATTTGTCCAGGAACCCGTGTTATAAATCACGTCCCCTGGCCGCCAATCGTCGGCCGGTAACCACGGGCATGTGCCCGGCGCGTGAGTACGGGACAGGAGCCCTGAATGCTATTGGTGTTTGATGACTGCGTGCTCGACCTGGACCGGCGAGAACTCCTTCGGGCCTCCCAGGTCGTTGCCACTGCGCCCCAGGTTTTCGACCTGCTGGTTTACCTGGCGCAGAACCGCGAGCACGTCGTCAGCAGGGACGATCTGATCAATGCGATATGGGTCGGACGTATAGTCTCCGAGTCGACCCTGGCCAGTCATATCAATGCGGTGCGCAAGGCGGTCGGTGACAACGGTCAGCAGCAGCGTGTGATTCGAACGGTGGCCCGCAAGGGGTTCCGCTTCGTCGCCGACGTCAAGTCGCTGGATTGCGTTGGCCTTCCAGGCACCGAATCCGCCCCCTCGGTTCAAGCCTCTGCATCCGAGCCGGCGCTGCCGGCCAAACCGTCCATCGCGGTCTTGCCGTTCGTGAACTTGAGCGGGGATGAAGAGCAGGATTACCTGGCCGACGGCGTGGTAGGGGACATCATCGCGGCGCTGTCGCAGTATCGCTGGCTGTTTGTCGTCGCGCGCAACTCGAGCTTTACCTACAAGACCCGTACGGTGGACGTGAAACAAGTCGGTCGCGAATTGGGCGTTCGCTATGTGCTGGAGGGCAGTTGGCGCAAAGCCAACAATCGCGTGCGCATCACGGCCCAGCTGATCGATGCGACAACCGGGGCTCACCATTGGGCGGGTCGTTTCGAAGGTGTGCTGGGGGACATTTTCGAACTGCAGGACCAGATCACCGAAAGCGTGGTTGGCGCGATCGCGCCACAGCTTGAGCGGGCGGAGATCGAACGTGCGAGGCACACGCCCACCGAAAGTCTCGACGCCTACGATTACTATCTGCGCGCAATGGCCAAGCTTCATCATGGCACCCGGGAGGCCATCGACCAGGCGCTGCCGCTCTTCCATAGGGCCATAGAGTGCGACCCGGATTTTGCATCGGCCTATGCGATGGCGGCCTGGTGTCATAGTTGGCGCAAAGCCAATCGCTGGATGACTGATCACCCACGGGAGGTCGCGGAGGGTATCCGACTCGCTCGCCGGGCAGTGGAGTTGGACAAGGGCGATGCGGTCGCTCTCACCAGAAGCGGCCATACGCTTGGCTATCTTGCCGGCGACCTGCGGGGTGGCATTGCATTGCTGGACAAGGCACTCGTGCTCAATCCGAACCTCGCCGCCGCATGGTTCCTCGGCGCGTTCCTCAGACTCTGGCACGGCGAAACCGATGCAGCCATCGAGTACTTTACGCACGCCATGCGGTTCAGTCCCCTCGACCCGGAGCTGTACAGAATGCAAGCCGGAATGGCAGTCGCGAATCTCTTCGTGGGGCGCTTTGATACGGCGTCGTCATGGGCGGAGAAAGCACTTCGGGATTTGCCCGATTTTCTGTTGGCTGTCGCCATCCTTGCAGCGAGCCATGCGCTTGCCGGACGGATGGCCGAAGCGCAGCGTGCGATGGACCATTTGCGCAAGCTCGATCCTACGTTGTGCCTCAGCAATATCTCTGATTGGCTACCGATCCACAGGCCGGAGAATCTCGCCACGCTGGTGGACGGTCTACGCAAAGCGGGACTGCCGGAATAAGGGGCACCGCCTGTTCACTGCGCGGGGAGAGGCGTCTGGAGCAGCCAGAATCGACATATCCAAACGCCCAGCCCCAAGCAGCGTTGGCTAACGCCCCAGCGCCGCTTCGATCGCTGCGATGTCGATCTTGCTCATCCCCATCATGGCGTCGAACGCGCGCTTGGCCGCCGCTCGATCAGGAACAACTCTTTACGGGTCTGCTTGCGTTTTCCGGCGTACTCGGCATCGGCGAAAGTCATTTGCTTCATCGGAAAACTTGGCGGGTGGAGTCGGGGTATTTTCATTACGCACTCAACAACGGTGCCTGATCATAATTCTTGGCATAGGCATTCTCCACCCCCGGCAAAATCTCGACGATGGTGAAATACCGATCCCAGAACGGCGTCTCCCGCAGATCCTCCACCAGCAGTTCATACGCATGATGACTGTCGGTTTCCCACAACCACAGATCGGTGACCCGCGCCGAATAGAACTCGATGTCGAAAAACCGCATCGAGACCTGCGCCGCATGCTTTTGCAAAATCGGCTCCATCTGCGTGCGCATCAGCTCAAAGCGATGCTCGACTGAAAACCCCAGCCATTCCTGGGTGGTCTTGACCAACATGAAAACACTCAGTGATGTCGTAGCCATGATAATGATTCCTGGTAGTTGAAGAGTGGGGAAAGCCAATCCAGAATACGAGTCATAACTCATATTTAAAACTCGCATCCCGATCATGACCAAACACCGCGAAATACCGCCCTTAAACCCCCGCAAACTCCCGAGCCAGCGCCGTTCGGCCAACACCGTCGAGACCATTCTCGAAGCCGCTGCTCGCATTCTCGAAACCGACGGCCTCGCCGCCTGCTCCACCAACGCCGTGGCGCAGCGCGCCGGCGTAAGCATCGGCTCGCTGTACCAGTACTTCCCCAACCGCGACGCCCTGACCGTCGCCTTGATCGAACGCGAAACCACTCAGTTGCTCGATGACGTCCAGCACGTCCATCAACACGACGACGCCCTCGCACGCATCCGCGCACTGGTCCAGGCCTCCGTCGCCCACCAGCTACGGCGCCCGGAACTGGCCAGAATCATCGACTTCGAAGAGCGTCGCTTACCGCTGCAAGAGCGCCATGAGCGCGTGGCCAACGTCATTCTTACCGAACTGATAGCGGCGCTGACCCTTCCGTCAGCCCCGTGGGTCTGCGCCGATGTACTGCAGACCGCGCAAGACCTGCTGGCGATGGCCCACGGCATGATCGATGCGGCGGGGGAGCGGGGGGAGACGGATGCGGTGAGTTTGGAAGGACGGGTGATGCGAGCGTTGCTGGGGTTTTTGTGCGGGTAGTGGGCTGTCTGGGCCAGCTCTTGGCGGCCAGGAGACAAGACCGGATGGTGTAAGGGTGGTGATCGATTGTGCTCGGCGAACCTCTGACTGGAACGGTGGGCGAGAGGTAGCGCTATCGGAACTCTCTGGAAGCTCGGCGGGGGAAGTCCGGAAATTTTGCCAAAATCAGGAAGTCTTTTTCAGAATTTCCCTAGGGCCTGGCCACAAGGTTTTAGAACATGCGTAAGCGATGGGCTTGAAACGGTAAGCAGGCTGCAGCTTCCGTTTCCCAGAAGCTGACAGTTCAGTTGGAAGCGTTGTTCCGCTGCTGAAGCTCAAGTTGCTTGGCAGCACTGGCTTCGAGGTTTGCACGCTCTTCATCCAGATATCGATAAATGCTTTGGAAGCTGGCGATTTTCTGTTTGATTTCTGCCATCTTTTTTTCAATTAGCTTAGCGCCGTCAGCACAATCGATCAGCTTGTTCCGCTGCGCATCCAGAATCTCGCCTATTTCCCCCAGGGAAAACCCCATGCTTTGCGCGCGCTGGATAAAGTCCAGATCCTGCAGAGTTTGCGCTGTGTAAACGCGATAGTTGTTAGTTTGCCGCAGCGATGAGATCAGGCCGATTTGCTCGTAGTAACGCAGCGTATGGCGGCTGGCGCCGCTGCGGGTTTCGAGTTCACCGATTTTCATGAAAACACCTCTTGACTGTAGAGTTGGGTCGATAGTTTACGCTTGATTTCTCACCTTAAACAAGGAACAGGGAAATGAGCGTGGAGTGCTTTGTCACGGGGGGTACCGGCTTCATCGGTCAACATTTGGTGGCGTACCTGAGTGCAAAAGGTCACACCATTCGGGTGTTGATGCGTCGCCCGGAGCGACTAGCTGCACTGCGGGAGCAAGTCGATAATTTGGGAGGGTGCGCAACCCGGGTATTTGCCGTAGCTGGCGATCTGGAACGGGACAACCTCGGGCTGAGTCTTGCTGACCGAGAAGTGCTAAGGCGTGCCAGAGTCATATTCCACCTGGGCGCCCACTTCGCATGGGGGCTTTCAGTGGAGCATTCTCGTGCGGTGAATGTGGAAGGGGCAAAGCGCGTGGCGCTGTTGGCGGCTGAGCAAAAAAGCCGGTTAGTGATGATCGGCGGCTACATGCTGAAAAATCATGAACATCTGCAGCGCATCGGAATTGATCCTCGTTATCCGGAGCTGACGAATTGGCCTGCCGTCTACCGACATGTCGGTGGTTACGAGGGGAGCAAGCTGGAGGCGCATTTTGCGACCCTGGAGGTCATGTCCGCCAAGGGCGGGGAGATGACCGTTGTCCACCCCGCGACGGTTTGTGGCCACAGCCGCACGGGGTATATCCTTGAAGGTCAGCCGCTGGTGGAGCTGATACGCAACCTTGTGCAGGGAAAGCTGACTGCAGTGCCCGGTACCGCCGAGCACTGGCTGCCACTGGTCACCGTGGATTACCTGGTTGAGCTGGTGGCGGTTTGTGCTATTGATCCTGCCATGGTGGGCCAGGAACTGCTGGCGCTGGATGACCAAACTCCCAACTTGCGAGAACTCCTGGTACAGGTGGCACAACCTTTGGGCTTAAAGTCTCCCAAGCATTACATTCCACTCCGTTTGCTGAAGTTGCTACTGAGTATTCCTCCCGTGGCGCGGTTTTTGAATACAAAACCCGAAGCCTTGGACTTTATCCAGACCACTCGTTTTGATACAGCAGCGGTCGAGCAATTTGCCAACAGACATGGAATAGCCAAACCGGATATACGTCAGTCTTTGCAGCACACTGCAACGTTCGTCAACTCATATTGCATAGCCAAGGGCCAGGCCCTCTGACTTCACCCTTGGGGGCGACAAAATCGTTAGCCCCTTATGTCACAATAAATAGTGGGGTTGGCGGAATCTTCGTATCCTCAACCTTTGCGCCGTCGATGTAGGGCGGCATTCTATCGAACGACAATTCAGCGACAGGGATCGTCATCAATGCAATCTACTTTCAGCAAAGGCATCATATTTGCCCTCTCCGCCGCGGCACTGAACGCAACGATCGGTGTACTCAGCAAAGTACTCATGAGTAATGGCTTCACCGCCAGCAGTGTCGCTGTCATCAAGACCGTACTGGGTTGCATGCTTCTCTCGATCTTGCTGCTTTTCCTCAAGCGTCCGGCGTCGACGACCAAATGGACTCAGGCGGCTATCTGCGCATTCCTTGGCATCTTTGTGCTGTTCCACTTCGAAACGTCCGCCTATCGGCACTACGCTGCGGCAGGTGTGGTGGTTGTGCTGATGGCCAGTGCCTCAATTTCCTCGATCATTCTGGGGCGCATTTTCCTCAAGGATGCCATCACCGCGAACGCGACCGTGGGTGCCGCACTGGCTATCGCTGGGATCGCGGTGATCTTCGGCGCCGACCTGCAGCAGGGCTTTACCCTGCAAGGTGCTGCGCTAGCCTCCATGGCCGGCTGCGGCTACGGGGCCTTTTCGGTTGCCATGAAGCGGATGGGTGTGTCGGGGGGGCTGCACTTCACCCGGCAATTGTTGTTCTTTGGCAGCCTGTACCTGTTGATGCCGGCCGCGGCCGATGGTTTCGCGATCGGCGAGCTGTCGCCGCTGGCGATCGCCGCACTGCTGGCGCTGGCCGCGCTGCCGACAATCCTGGGCTTCTTCTGCACCACCAAGGCCATCGAGTATCTCAAGCCATCCCAAGTGCAGGCGCTGGAGCTGACCGAGCCGTTGTTCGCCGCGCTGCTGGCGTTTGTGGTGCTCAATGAAGTACCGCGCGAAAGCCTGTACGCAGGGGCAGTACTGATCATCGTCGGCCTGTGTTTTTCCAATGAGCTGATCCGCTTGGGCAGCAAAGCATCCGTCCCTTCGA
>Ga0182007_10000987_pt1 | contig 15605 bp, 14 predicted proteins | sample Sormic07211113_1_FD_123023 | JGI IMG/M metagenome (GOLD analysis project Ga0182007, IMG submission 123023) | Rhizosphere microbial communities from Sorghum bicolor, Mead, Nebraska, USA - 072115-113_1 MetaG | ecosystem: Host-associated > Plants > Roots > Rhizosphere | place: USA: Nebraska... | reverse complement strand
GCAGCACCTCGTCGACCAGACCGTCCTCGATCAGGGGTTCAATGCGTTTTGGAGTCTTCATCAGCTTTTATTGTGGGTCCTTTATTACCAAACACGCGAAAGTCATTCGTTATACGGCAATCCTCTCATTCGGGGGAGGGGTTGCCGACCTATGAACGTTCCCATGAACATCAAGAAGCACACAATGTGCCGGATTAATCAGGCAAAACTCATCGACCGCCCCGGATCATAGCTGAGCGAGAACCACTTGTTGACGACGGAGTGCCAAGGTATTTGCGACAGAATCTAACCTCGATCCCTGGCGTTCGCAGGATTTTTCTCAAAAGACCTCAATTTCCCCGCGCTTCAGCCGAAGTCATTAGAGAGAAAAGGAATTGTCTGACAATCGCCTCAACAACAATCAAGAAGGCGCGCTCAAGGATCGGGGCGTATCAAACGTTTTCGGCTGCCAATAATCCGCGAGTCATCAGTACTGCGTGGGCCTACAAGAAAAACTGGAGCGCGGATGAACATCAAACAGAAGTTGACCTGGGCGTTTGCAATCATCGCCTGCTTGCCCGTGGTGCTGGTCGCCACCCTCGTCGTGCTGAACTTGCGCAGTGATGCCAAGGACAATTTTGTCGACGGCAGTGGCCGCGAGATTCGTCAGGTCAGCAATGCCATGCAACTGTTCTTTGATGGCATCAGCCAGAACGTTGACTACCTGGCCACCCAACCGCTGATCAAGAACTCCGACGACAGCCTCAAGACCTACATGAGTGCCAACGCCGAGAGCATTCCCCAAGGCGAAATGGACAAGAAGGTCTTCGCCCTCCTCCAGGACCTGGGCAACAGCCACCCGGCCTACGCCTACGCGATTCTCGGGACGGCGGCGGGCGGTTACGTGTCCTGGCCGGACGATGCGAAGCTGAGCAATTACGACCCGCGCCAGCGCCCTTGGTACAAGGCGGCCCAGGCCAAGCCGGGCAAGCCGCTTCGCACCGAGGCCTATTACTGGGCCCAGGATGACGCGACCTACGTCAGCACCGTGCGCACCATCGATAACAAACTGGGCAGCAATGGCGGCGTGGTCAGCATCGACGTGACGCTCAAGCAGCTCACTGAAATCGTCAAACAGATCAAACTCGGCGAAACCGGCTACCTGATGCTGGTGGAAAACACAGGCACCATACTGGTCGATCCCAAGCAGCCGGAACACAATTTCAAAGCACTGAGCAGCCTCGGCGACGGTTACGCGCAACTCGGCAAGGCCGGCAAAGGGCTGGTAGAGGTTGAGCTCAATGGCGAGCGCTACATGGCCAACGTCTGGCCGTCGGAGCAACTGGGCTGGACCTTTATCGGCCTGATCAAGCAGACCGACGTGATGAGCTCGGCCACTCAACTGACCTGGCTGATCGCGATCATCGCGGCGGTACTGGCGGTGTTCTTCGCCATCGTCGGCGCCAGTTTCGCCAGCCTGATCGTGCGGCCGATCCGCAGCGTGGCCAGCGGTCTGGAAGGCATCGCCCAGGGTGAAGGCGACCTGACCAAGAACCTGCACATCCGTGGCAGCGATGAAACCGCGCAACTGGCCAACTGGTTCAACCAGTTTCTGGCGGCGATCCGCAACCTGATTCAAAGCATCGGCGGCGCCGCGACCAAGATCCTCGCCACCTCCAAGAGTTCGACCCAAGTGTCCAGCGACATGGCCGAAGCCGCCGGGCGTCAGCGTGAAGCGGTGGACATGGTGTCCACGGCGTTCCACGAAATGGTCGCCACCGCCAACGAAGTCGCGCGCTCTTGCAGCCAGGCCGCCGAGTCGGCCGACAGCGGTCAGCGCCAGGCCCGTGAAGGCCAGCAGCAGATCGATGCCGCGGTGAGCAGTGTCGATCGCTTGAGCCAGGAAATCGAACAGTCGGCGCAATCGATGCAACAGCTTGAGCGCGACAGCAACGACATTCAGTCGATCCTCGGGACCATCCGTTCCATCGCCGAACAGACCAACTTGTTGGCCCTGAACGCGGCCATCGAAGCAGCCCGGGCCGGTGAACAGGGTCGTGGCTTTGCGGTGGTGGCGGATGAAGTTCGCGCCCTGGCCAAACGAACTGCCGATTCCACGGCGGAAATCGACGGCCTGCTGGGCAACCTGGCCAAGCGCACCAGTCAGGTAACACAGCAGATGCATGCGAGCCTGGAGGTGTCTCAGCAATCGGTGACCCGCATCGGTGAAGCGCGCAGCAGCTTTGGGCAGATCCGTGAGTCGGTGGATGTGATTCGTGACATGAATACTCAAATCGCCACGGCGGCTGAGGAACAGCATCAGGTGGCCGAGGACATCAATCGGCATATCAGCCAGATTCATGGCGATGCGCAGTTGGTGGCGGAATTGGCAAACTCGGCGCGGCTGGATTCTCAGAGCCTGGCAGGGTTGTCGAATGAGCTGGACGGGTTGGTTCGCCGCTTCAGAACCTGAAGTCACTGATCCAACTGGTCGAAACCGATACCTGTGGCGAGGGAGCTTGTCGGATCGCCGCACCGTCCCGCTCGGCTGCGAAGCAGTCGTAAACCGGCAAACGCGGAATATCTAATGCACCGCGTTGGCTGAATTGGGACCGCTTCGCGCTCCAGCGGGAGCAAGCTCCCTCGCCACAATTACTGCTTGAACAACTCCCCGGGGGTAAACCCGAACAACCCCTTGAACGCCGCAATAAACGCCGACGTCGAGTCATACCCGCAAGACAGCGCGGCATTGGTCACGCTGTCCCCCTCCTCCAGCAAACTCAACGACGACAGCAGCCGCATGCGCTGCCGCCAACTGCGGAAGCTCAACCCGGTCTCGCGCTGAAACAGCCGCATCAGGGTTTTCTCCGACATGCCCAAACGCTCGGCCCATTCCTGCAAGGTCACCGAGCACTCGGGACTTTCGATCAGTTCGTTGCACAAACCCAGCAGTCGCTCATGCCGGGGCAGCGGCAAGGAAAACCCCACCTCCGGCAGACTCGCCAACTGATCGAGCAGCACGCCCACCAATCGCGCCTCCTGACTGTCGCCCTGTGGATACTCCACCGGCAACTGGCAAAAGCGCTTGATCAGCTCCCGCGCCAAAGGCGTGACTTCCAGTACCCGGCAACGCCCGTCCGCCCATTGGCAGTCCTCGCGGCGCACATACAGGCTGCGCATTTCGGCACGCATCGAGGTCACGACCTGATGCTCGAGATCCGCCGGAATCCAGATGCCCCACTGCGGCGGCGCAAAGAAACTGCCCTCGGCGGTGTGCACGCCGAGAACACCGCTGATGGCGTAGGAAAACTGCACCCAATCATGACGATGAGGCGGCGTCCACGAACCGGCGTTCAGGCTTTCCGCCCGCGCATACAACGGACGCGGCAACACCGTCAGCGCCGGGATGGTCCGCTCGAGGGTAAGTTGTCCGTTAGTCGGCATTGATTGGCCTTATGTCGCAAGACGGCTGACAGGGCCGACGTTAGGCTAAGTCATCAATTCTTACAAATGGATTCGGTGCCGGTTATGCATGCCTTCAAACACCTTAAACGCGTGGTCACCGACTGGTTCTTGTGCGGCATGCTGATCGCCACGCTGCTGGCGTATTTCTTCCCGACCTTCGGCGCTACCGGCGGCGGGATGCACGCTGAGTATGTAATCAACATCGGCGTGTTCCTGGTGTTCTTCCTGCACGGGATCAACCTCTCCAGCGAGCAGATCCGCCACGGGCTGAAAAACTGGAAGCTGCACGTGATGGTTCAAGTCTTCACCTTTGCGGTGTTTCCGTTGATCTGGCTGCTGAGCGACACACTGCTGGGCTCACACATTCCATCGTTGCTGATGCTCGGTTTCCTCTACCTCTGCGCCCTGCCCTCGACCATCTCTTCGTCCGTGGCCCTCACCGGCAGCGCGGGCGGCAACGTACCGGCGGCGATTCTCAACGCGAGCCTGTCCAGCGTCTTGGGGATTTTCCTGACACCGTTGCTGGTGAGTTTCGTGGTCGGCAGCGGCGCTGGCGGCATCGACCTGGGTTCAACCCTGCTCGACCTGTGCGCGATGCTGTTGTTGCCGCTGGTACTCGGGCAATTGCTGCGGCCATGGCTGGGCAGGTTTTTCGCTCGGCACAAGCGCTACACCAACATCGCCGACAAGCTGGTGATCCTGCTGCTGGTGTACTCGGCGTTCTGCAACTCGATGGTCTCGGGGATGTGGCAGCAACAGGGCAACAGCGTGATTCTCACGGCGTTGATTGGCAGCGCGATTCTGCTGGCGATCATCCTGTGGATGACCACCCGCACCGCCCACGCGCTGAAGTTCAGCCCCGCCGACGAGATCGCCGCGGTGTTCTGCGCCAGCAAAAAATCCCTGGCGGCCGGAGCACCGATGGCGGCGTTGATCTTTGGTGCCAACCCCGGCCTTGGGTTGATCCTGCTGCCAATCATGATCTACCACCCGTTGCAGCTGATCGTGTGCTCGGTGATGGCCGAGGGTTACGCCAACCGCAACCGGCAACTGGCCGCGCAGCAAAACGCGGCAGTGCTCAGCCCTCAATAATCAGCGCTCGATAATCGCCGTCACGCCCTGACCGCCGGCGGCGCAGATCGAAATCAACCCTCGGCCCTTGCCCGCCGCGTCCAGCAGCTTCGCCAGGTTGGCGACAATGCGTGCACCGGTAGCGGCAAACGGATGCCCGACGGCCAGTGAACTGCCTTTGACGTTGAGGCGACTGCGGTCGATGGAACCCAGCGCCGCGTCGAGGCCGAGACGGGTTTTGCAGTACTCCGGATCTTCCCAGGCCTTCAACGTACACAGCACCTGCGCGGCAAACGCTTCGTGGATTTCGTAGTAATCGAAGTCCTGCAAGGTCAGGCCGTTGCGCGCCAGCAATCGCGGCACCGCATACACCGGCGCCATCAGCAGCCCTTCGGCACCGTTGACGAAATCCACCGCCGCCGCCTCGCCATCGCGCCAATAGGCAAGCACCGGCAAACCGCGCTCCTTCGCCCATTCCTCACTGCCCAGCAGCACCACCGACGCGCCATCGGTGAGTGGCGTGGAGTTGCCCGCGGTCAGGGTGCCCTTGGCACTTTTCTCGAAGGCCGGTTTCAGTGAGGCGAGTTTTTCCAGGGTCAGCTCCGGGCGCAGGTTGTTGTCCCGGGTCAGGCCGAGGAACGGCGTCATCAGATCGTTGTGCCAGCCTTCGGCGTAGGACGCCGCCAGTTTCTGATGGCTTTCGAGGGTCAGCCGATCCTGCTCGTCACGCGGGATGCCCCAGGTCTGGGCCATCAATTCACAGTGTTCGCCCATCGACCGGCCGGTGCGCGGCTCGCCGATACTTGGAAAGTCCGGGATCAGGTGTCGGGGACGCAACTGCAGGAAGGTTTTCAGTTTGTCAGCGGTGCTTTTGGCACGGTTGGCTTGCAAGAGAATCTTGCGCAAGTCTTCGTTGACGCCGATCGGCACGTCCGAGGCCGTGTCGACACCACCGGCAATGCCACATTCAATCTGCCCCAGGGCGATTTTGTTCGCCACCAACAACGTCGCCTCCAGCCCCGTACCGCAGGCCTGCTGGATGTCGTAGGCCGGCGTCGTCGGCGACAACCGCGAGCCCAATACGCATTCACGGGTCAGGCCGTAGTCGCGCAAATACTTGAGCAAGGCCCCGGCGGCCACTTCGCCCATGCGCACACCGTGCAGGTTATAGCGCTCGATCAGGCCTTCCAGCGCTGCGGTGAACATCGCCTGGTTACTGGCAGTGGCGTACGGCCCGTTGGAACGGGCAAAAGGAATACGGTTACCACCGATAATCGCGACGCGACGCAGCTGAGTCATGAAAAAAGCTCCTTCTGATAGTCAATGGTGAACACACATCCCTGTGGGAGCGGGCTGCAATTCCTGAAAGACCTGCTAAACCCAAGCTCAAACCAACCTGCAATGTTCAAGCGTAGGCCTTATCTCGTGGATCGAACGACTAATTGCCATTCCTGGTCCACACTTTTAACCCCGGCTTCTGGAGCGTGATTCATGTCTGACCGCTATATCGATTTCGCCAATTCGTCCATCGGCCATCGTGTGGTCGCTGCCCTGGGTCTACCGTCGCCGGTACGGCTGGAACGCTGGCAAGCAGGCCGATTGCGGCCTGTCGAGGGGGCGCTGTTGATTGGCGGTGGCCCGCTGACGGAAAAAATCAGCACCCTCGCCAACCGCTTGACCGACACGATTTACAGCTACGGCACCGATCCGACCCTGGCCACCGCGTGGATTCCCGGCCACGGCCAGAAACTCAAAGCCGTGGTGTTCGACGCCAGTGACCTGGTGCAGGTCGATCAGTTGAAACAGCTGCGCGAATTCTTCCAGCCACTGATGAAAAATCTCGATCACCATGCGCACCTGGTGATTCTCGGTCGCGCGCCAGAGACCTTGAGCGACCCGTTCGCCGCCAGCACCCAACGGGCGCTGGAAGGGTTCAGCCGTTCGCTGGCCAAGGAACTGCGCAACGGCGGCACCTTGCAGCTGATCTATGTCGGCGAAGGGGCCGAAGATCAACTCGAAGGCCCGTTGCGGTTTTTCCTCTCGCCCAAAAGTGCGTTCATTTCCGGACAAGTCATACGTTTGAAGGCGTGTGCGACGCAGGTGATGGACTGGACACGCCCCTTGTCAGGGCGCAAGGCACTGGTAACCGGGGCAGCCCGGGGCATCGGCGCCTCGATCGCCGAAACCCTGGCCCGGGACGGCGCCGAGGTGATCCTGCTCGACGTGGCGCCGGCCAAAACCGATCTCGACGCCCTGGCCGCTCGCCTCGGCGGACGCAGCATCACCCTGGACATCTGCGCCGAAAACGCCGCCACGCAACTGATCGAACACTTGCCCGACGGCGTCGACATCGTGGTGCACAACGCGGGCATCACCCGGGATAAAACCCTGGCCAACATGACCCCGGAATTCTGGGACGCGGTGCTGGCGGTCAACCTCAACGCACCGCAAGTGCTGACCAAGGCGCTGCTCGACAGCGGCACCCTGCGCGACGACGGCCGAGTGATCCTGTTGGCGTCCATCAGCGGCATCGCCGGCAATCGCGGGCAAACCAATTACGCCGCGAGCAAGGCCGGGCTGATTGGCCTGGCCCAGGCCTGGGCGCCACTGCTGGCAGGGCGCGGCATCAGCATCAACGCGGTGGCGCCAGGGTTTATCGAAACCCAGATGACCGCGCACCTGCCCTTCGGCGTACGCGAAGCCGGGCGGCGCTTGAGTTCGTTGGGCCAGGGCGGCCTGCCGCAAGACGTCGCCGAAGCCGTGGCCTGGATGGCACAACCGGGCACCGGAGCGTTTACCGGGCAAGCACTGCGCGTGTGCGGGCAAAGCGTGTTGGGAGCCTGACCATGACCACCGACTGGCACACACTCAATAGCGAACCGGGCCTGCAGACGCTGTATTTGAGAGCGGCGACGCGACGCAAAATCACCGGCACCACACTGCCTGAGCTGGGTTATCACTGTTGGGTCAACGTCGATCCGAAACGCCTGGAGGCTTATCGCAAAGTGTGTGGTTTCGCCGACAACGGGCTGCTGCCACCGACGTATCCGCACATCCTGGCGTTTGCCTTGCAGATGCAACTACTCACCGCCAAGGCGTTTCCCTTCCCGCTGCTGGGGCTGATTCACTTGAGCAATCGCATCCGCATCTTGCGCCCCATGGGTGGCGTGAGCCGCGTGCGGGTCAGCGTGAAGGTGCAGAACCTGCAACCCCATGCCAAGGGCGCGACCTTCGAGTTAGTGACGACGCTCGACGACCAATTGGGGCTGCTGTGGGAAGCCGAAAGCCAGATGCTCTGTCGCGGGGTCAAACTGGCAGGCGAGCCTGTCGAGCAAGCGTTTGCAACGACCTTGTCGCTGACCGAAGTGGCCCACTGGAAAGCACCGGCGGACATTGGTCGCCGGTACGCCAAAGTGTCTGGAGACTACAACCCGATTCACCTGAGCGCGATCAGCGCCAGACTCTTCGGCTTTCCCAGCGCCATCGCCCATGGCCTGTGGAACAAGGCGCGCACCCTGGCTGCCCTGAGCGATCATCTACCGACGGCCAACGTCGAGATTGCGGTGCAGTTCAGAAAACCGGTGCGTTTGCCCAGCGAAGTGACGCTGATGTCCAGCGCGGCGGGGTCCAGTGGGGACTTCCAGTTGATGGGGGCCGGGGAGATCGAGCATATGGCGGGGCAGTGGCGGCCGGTTGCCTGATGGATTGTGGTGAGGGGGGCTTTCCCCCTCGCCACAGTACGCTCAGGAACTCAGCAAACCCCGAGGCTGCGGAAACAAATTATTCAACGTATCCAACAAACGCACGTGATAGATCGGCTTGCGAAACAGATCCAGCACCTGCAACCGCAACATGTCACTCACATCCTCCATATCCGCATGCCCCGACGTCACAATCACCGGCAAATGCTGACGAGCCGTGTGCTCACGCAGACGCTTGATCAACGAGATGCCGCTTTCCTCCGGCATCCGCAAATCAGTAATCACCAGCGCAATATCAGGATGACGAGTCAAATGATGCAGGGCGAGCTTGACCGACGTTGCCGTAAAACACGTAAAACCCTCGCCCTCCAGCAACTCCGCCAGTTCCAGTAACGCATCCTCCTCATCATCGACCAGAAGAAGCTGTTGCCGAGGGAGGGTTGGAGCGTTCATGGGGCAACACCTGCAATGGACTAAGCCATGACGTTAGAAGCCCTTTGCAGGATTGGCAAATGACTGCCTGTGCCAGTCTTCAAATCAAAGCGCAGCTGAAATCGTGTTGAACATTGTGGTGACCGCCGTGGAGATAGGTGCCACAAACGTTGCCAGCACCACGGCCACCATGCCTGCAATGATTGCGTACTCGATGCCCGAAGCACCTTCGGTGTCTTTGGCAAGGTCTTTGTAAAAAGCGATGTGGGATTTGATCTTCTGAACCGTTTTAGAGAAGGACATGACGCGTCTCCTGAATGACAGCGGTTGTTGCACTGCCGCAACATGATTCCCATATGCCAGCATTAGCATTGTCGGCAAACCCATGCCCAACAACTGTAAGAACGCATTAATACTTAAGCAGTAACCGGTTGATTAACGTCACAAAACAGTACTTTGGGCATCAGCCCGTTACTTTTGTCAGATATTTACCGCTCAGTGATGGCATTTTGCTTTACCTGCGCTACCGTCAAATAGCGAAACAGTCCCACGTTCATAACTGCCTGATTACGAAGTCATCTCGTTAGAAGGCTTGGGGGCGTTACGCCGCAGGAAAGGGGGAGAGCCTTCATGAACAGCCGCGTCACCCTGGGCCTGGCCGGGCTGTTTCTGGCAGGCGCCATCATTGCCGGTTACTGGGGGCTGGCGCTGAGTCGCCAACCGGCCCCCGAGCCTGTCGCACAAATCGGCACATCAACGCCCTCGATACTGGCCTCGGTGGACGACCCGACCCGCCAACCGGTGGTGGTGCTGCTGCGTGATATCGCACCGTTCGAGCAGATCACCGCCGCCGACGTGACCCTGGAAAAACTGCGTACCGCCCCGGTGGGCTGCCTGACCCGTCTCGAACAAGCCATTGGCCGTACACCCTGGCGCGCGCTCACCGCCGGCAGTTGGCTCAATGATCAGAGTTTCGAAGCCGGCGGTACGCTGGCGCGGATGATCCGCGCCGATGAACGCGCCCTCGCCGTGGCGGCGGATGATGTGATCAATGTCGGCGGCCAATTGAGCCCCGGCGATTATGTCGATGTGCTGCTGTTTCTGCGCATGGACACCAACAACCTCCAGCAGTCGGCCCAGGTCGTGGTCCCGGCGTTGCGCGTACTCGGGGTCGGCGAGCAGTTGGGGCTGACGAATGATGGCAAGCCTGCCAACCCGGCACTCAGCCATGAAGAGAAACTCAAGCAGGAACAACTGCGCACCAGCGCCCGCACCGTGTTGCTCGCCGTCCCTGAATCCCTCTTGAGCCGCCTGATGCTCGCGGCGCAGGTCGGGGTTTTGCGTCTGGCTGTGCGCAGCGCCGAAGAACAACGCCTGAGCCAATACTGGGCCGGCCGTGGTGACTCATCGGCGAGCCTGGCCAACGCCAACCGCGAGCTGGTGCAGTTCAGTCAACTGGCCCTGGCCGGCACTCCACAATCCCCCGCCCCCAGAGGCGCAGCACCTCGCAAGCCGAGCGTGGAAGTCATTCGCGGCAATGCCGTCACCCAACAAACGCCCTGAATCGAGCGAGGACTCTCCATGCGCAGATGTTTCACGCAGCACTTCCTCGAAAACGGCCACGTCGATAAACACGGCGGATTATCGCAATGAGCCAAAGCCAGAACCTGAGCCAGACCTTCCTCGCGATCACACGCAACAACACCGACTTGGAGTGGCTGCAAGGGGCGCTCGCCCCTTTGGGTCGAGTGATCAGCGCCGGTGGCGGCAACCTCGACGAGCTCCTGACACTGGTGGACGTGACCTTCGCCAGCCTGGTGTTCGTGGGCCTGGACCATGAGCATGTGGTGGCCCAGAGCGCGTTGATCGAAGGTGCCCTGGAAGCCAAACCGATGCTGGCGATCGTGGCCCTGGGCGATGGCATGGACAACCAACTGGTGCTCAATGCCATGCGCGCCGGAGCACGGGATTTTGTCTCTTACGGCTCGCGGTCCAGCGAAGTCGCCGGCCTGGTGCGACGCCTGAGTAAACGCCTGCCGACCGTGGCGCCGAACACCCAACAGATTCCACAAGGTGGCCTGACCGTACTTTACGGCGCGCAGGGCAATGGCGACGGCGCGTTGCTCGCCAACCACCTGGCGCACGTGGTGCAAAAGAGCGGCCAGCAAACGCTGTTGCTGGATCTGGGGCTGCCCCGTGGCGACAGCCTGGCCTTGCTGGGGTTGGAGAGTTCGTTTCATTTCGGCGATGCATTGCGCCACCTCAGGCGCCTCGACGCAACGCTGATCGACAGCGCCTTCACTACCTGCGACGCCGGGCTGCGAATCCTCGCCTACGCCAGCAACGATGAACCGCTCGAACAGACCAGCGCCGCCGAGCTGTACATGCTGCTCAGTGCCTTGCGCCAACATTTCCAGCACATCGTGGTGAACCTCACCGGCCAGTCGGACAGTGAAGCATTGCGCACCTTCGTCAGCCATTGCGACAAGTTGCTGTGGTACACCGATCAAAACGTGCTCGACTGCCGACGCAACCTTGAGGTGCTCAGCCGCTGGCGCGAAAAAGGCCTGAAGCTCGACCACGCCAGGTTGCTGGTGGACCGCTACCTGCGCAGCGTCCCGCCGGACTCCGACACCTTGGGCAAAACTTTCGGCATGGAGGTGATCGCGGTGTTTGCCTACAGCCCGGAAGTGCGACTCAACGCCAAGAATCAAGGGCTGAGCCTGTTCGAGCTGGCCCCGCGCGAGGGCCTGACCCAAAGCCTGCGCGCCCTCGGCGAACAGCTGGCCAAACGCTCCGAAAGCCCGGATAAGCCCAAGGCTGGCTGGTTCAACCGGTTGAGGGGCGTGCAATGAGCGGGGAAAAACTCTTCGGCGCGCCTTCGCACGGGCCGACCGGCAATACCGACCACGAAGGCCTGAAACTGGTGCTGCACCGCTACATCATCGACGCCATCGAAGAGTCCGGAAAAAACCTGCTGGAAGGGTCGCGGCCCATGCTGTCGCAGTTCGTCACCGACAAAGTCGCCGAATACATCGCCCGTCTGCACCTGGCGATTTCCCGCTACGAGATGGAACGGCTGGCGGAAGAAATCGTCGACGAACTCACCGGTTTCGGTCCGCTGGAAGTGCTGCTGCGCGACTCGGCGGTGACCGAAATATTGGTCAACGGCCCGCACCGGGTGTTCGTCGAACGTGAGGGAGTGTTGCACCTCAGTGACCTGCGGTTCATCGACGACCACCACGTCGAGCGGGTCATGCAACGGATTCTCGCGCCCCTGGGCCGACGGCTCGATGAGTCTTCGCCGATGGTCGATGCACGCCTGCCCGATGGCAGTCGGGTCAACGCGATCATTCCACCGATCGCCCTCGACGGCCCATGCCTGTCGATTCGGAAGTTCCGCAAGGACATGCTCAAAAGCACCGACCTGATGGCGATGCAAACCATCGACCAGGCGATCTTCGAGTTCATTCAGGAGGCTGTGGGCAAGCGTTGCAACATCCTGGTCAGCGGCGGTACCGGTACCGGCAAGACCACACTGCTGAACATTCTCAGCCAATTGATCGCCCCTCACGAACGGCTGGTCACCATCGAAGACGTCGCCGAACTGCAACTCGGCCATCCTCACGTGGTGCGCCTGGAAACCCGACCGCCGAATGCCGAAGGCCACGGCGAAGTGAAGGCCAGCGACCTGATTCGCAACGCGCTGCGGATGCGCCCGGACCGGATCATCCTCGGCGAGATTCGCGGCGTCGAAGTGGTCGACGTGCTCACCGCCATGAACACCGGGCACGACGGCTCCATGAGCACCGTGCACGCCAACAACGCCCAGGATGCACTGTTGCGCCTGGAGACGCTGGTGGGCCTGACCGGACGGCTCATCGCCGAACGCACCCTGCGGCAAATGATTTGCGCGGCGCTGGACGTAGTGATCCAACTCACGCGCCTGCCCGATGGCCGCCGCTGCGTCAGCGAAGTGGTGGAGGTCGTCGGTATTCGTGACGACGTCTACGTGACCAACACCCTGTTCCGCTTCGACCGACACACCGGCCGCGGTTTTCTGCGCGAGGCGGCCAACCCCGCCGGCGACAAACTGCGTCGCGAGTCGGCACTCTCTCCCTTGGCGTATTGAGGGTCACGGCATGCTCAAACCGGCGCTGCTCATCCTGCTTTGCCTGACGCTGTTGGGGGTGTCGATCCGTTTGTTCTACAACAGTCTGCGACAGGCCGGCATCGACCGAACCCTCGGCCGCCTGACCCAGGGGCAACCGCAACTGACCGTGGCGAAATCATCCTGGTCTGGCCTGGAACGGACCTTTCTACGCGCCGGCCTCGGGCGCCCCACCGAGCGCATCGGGTCGTGGCTGCTGCTCTGGGCCTTGGGCGCCCTGCTGGGGTTTGCCCTCGCGGGCTGGATCGGTTTGTTGATGTTGCTACTGGTGCCGCCCCTGGCTCTGCGGCTGTACATCAGCTGGCGATATCAGCGCCGACTCAAGCGCATGATCGAACAACTGCCGACGCTGCTCGACCACACCGTGCGCAGCCTGAAGTCCGGACGCACCCTGGCCGATGCAGTGCTGGGCGCCATCAACGCCGCCGAAGCGCCACTGAAAGACGCCATGGGTCGGGTTCAACGCAACGTGCACTTGGGCGTCAGCCTGCCGGACGCCATCTCGGACCTCGCCGAGCTGTATGAGAAAGACGAGTTTCGCCTGTTCGCCCTGGGCCTGAAGGTCAATCACCGCTACGGCGGCAATGCCAGTGAGCTGTTTGAAAACCTGATCAAAATGATCCGCGAACGAGACCAGGCGGCGCGCCAACTGCGCGCCATGACCGGCGAAACCCGCGTCACGGCCGTGGTGCTGGGGCTGATGCCTGTGGGGCTTGCCGGTTACTTTTTGGTGTCCAATCCGAAATACCTGTTGGCCATGTGGAACAGCGGCTCGGGACAACTGATGCTGGCGACCGCGTTCGGCTTGCAGGTCGTGGGCTGCCTGGCGCTGTGGCGCATGTTGCGAAGCGTATGAAAATCGCCCTGCTGCTGAGCGCACTGCTGTTTCTGGCGGCCACGCTGTTGCTGCTCAGCGGCCTGCTGGACCAGCACCGGCGTGCGCGCCAGGTGGCCCAACGATTGGACGGCAAACCGCTGAGCGACCATCGCGTCAGTCACTGGCTACAACTGCTGGGCGACAGCCGCATCGGTCAGCGTTCGATCCAACTGGACAACGAAACCCAGACCCTGCTCAACCGCCTCGGCTGGCGCAGCGCCCGACAACGCTCGCTGTTCGCCGCCTGCCAGATCGGCACACCGGTGCTGGCGTTGGCCCTGTGCCTGTTGATCCAGGGCCTGTTCTTCCCGCAGGTGAACAACCACTGGATCACTCCAACCCTCGCCACAGCCCTCGGCTACCTGCTGCCCAAACGCTTACTGGCCGCCGCCGCGCAGCAGCGGCAAAAACAACTGGCGATCGAGGTATCAACCTTCATTCCACTGCTGCGCATCCTGTTCGAATCCGGCATGGCGGTGGAACAGTCACTGCGAGTGTTGAGCGTCGAAGGCAAACAACTGCTACCGACCCTGACCCACGAATTGCGCCTGATACTGGCGCGGGTCGATTCTGGTCTGGAACTGGGCGAAGAACTGAACAAGGCCACCCAATTGCTCGCGGTGGACGAATTCACCGACACCTGCGTGATCCTTCAACAACTGATTCACCAAGGCGGCGGCGCGATGAAATCACTGCTGGCGCTCAAGCTGCTGCTCGATGACCGACGCCTGACTCGCTTACAGGAATACATCTCCAAAATGTCCGCGAAAATGTCCGTGGTGATGATGCTGTTCCTCTTCCCGGCATTGCTGATCGTGCTGGCCGGACCGAGCTTCACCGCGCTGGCGCGGGCCTTTGGTTCTTGAATGACCAACGAGCCTGTGGCGAGGGGGCTTGCCCCCGTTGGGCTGCGAAGCTGCCCCAAAACCTCTGGTGGTCCAAAGATCTTGTGAGTGCTACGCACTCAAACGGGGGCAAGCCCCCTCGCCACAGGTCGTTCCTACAAGGGGTCAGCTGTGTGGCGCGGCTTTTGGTACGTCGACGTTATCCAGCACCCGATTCACCGCCAGCTCGGCCAGCATGATCACCTGCTGAATCGCCAGGAGCGTATGCCGCTGCGGGGCGTCGACATAGGCGGCGATATCGCTGGTCATGACGCTGGCTGAGGCCAGTGATTCGCAGACATGGGCCAGCAGGCTTTCGTTGTCCATGTCCGGGGCGACCTGAAACATCCTGCTTGGCTTGCGGCCTTCGGGTTGTTTGGGTGGTGGTTTTAGGTAGTGGTCGAGCGCGCGTTCGGCGGCTTCGTTAAGTTTTTTCGAATCGAGGGATTCGTAGGGCGAAACGTCGTCAGTTTCAGGGGGATTCGGGGTTGCTTTGAACATGGTGACACCTCTCAGATTTGAAATGGAGCCACACCCAATTGCCGCGACGCAATTTTAGGTGGCAACTGTACGCGGGTTCGCGGACCGAGATCTGAGTAACTCGACATACCCGAAGGTATCCCGCGCACAGTCGCCATAACACGAAACGACAGACACAAAAGTGCTGTTGCTAGGTGGAGCGATTATGCATCAGATCAAAGGGCCGCGACGCCCAGACGCTGAATTGTCAGCGACGGACAAAGGCTAGAGATTCCACTTCCGACGGACAACCTGAAAAACATGTGGGAAGGTTCTGACGTTTTTACCGACCAATAAACATCGTTGCCTGTAAGGCCACCATCGCGAGCAAGCCCGCTCCCACAATGGAGCGGCGTACACCCGCCCCTCACCACTCAACAGGCCGAGCGTTAGCTCGCCTGCCGCTTTTGATCTTGATTCACCCGCCCCTTCGGGAGGCTGAGTGGAGGTGTTCATCTGGGGATTGGCGCGCAGCGCCGTTCGACGCAGTCGAACACATCGCATGT
>Ga0182007_10000986_pt1 | contig 15605 bp, 13 predicted proteins | sample Sormic07211113_1_FD_123023 | JGI IMG/M metagenome (GOLD analysis project Ga0182007, IMG submission 123023) | Rhizosphere microbial communities from Sorghum bicolor, Mead, Nebraska, USA - 072115-113_1 MetaG | ecosystem: Host-associated > Plants > Roots > Rhizosphere | place: USA: Nebraska... | reverse complement strand
CATGCCCAGGGCAATGATCAGGAAGGTGGTGTGGTCGGCAAAAATGCCAGCACTGAAGAAGCCCACTGCCCCGAGCACCACCAGGCCGCAGACGAACTTGCGGCGCTCACCCGTAGCATCCGACAGCCGCCCGATCACTACCATGCTGATGGCACCACACACATAAGGAATCGCCGTGAGCAGGCCGATCATCACCGGGCTCTGGGTGCCCGCGCTGCGGATCAACTGCGGCGCCCAGAAGTTGAGGCCGTAGGATGCCACCTGGATCAGGAAGTAGATGAAGCCGAGCATCAGGAACCCTGGAATACGGATTGCCGACAACAGCGAGCCACCGTGCTGGTTCAGCTCATGCTTGGCGATGCGGCTCGACAGCAGGGTCTTCTCCGCCGCCGTCAACCAGTGGGCGTCTTCGATGCGATCCTTGAGCAGCGTCAGCACCAGAAACCCCAGGCCGATGCATGGCAAGCCGCCGAGCAGGAACAACCAGTGCCAGCCGCGCATCTGCAACACACCGTCGAGGTGTTCCAGCACCAGGCCGGAGAACGGTGCGCCCACCAGGCCCGCAAACGCCGACGCCAGGAACAGCATCGAGGTGATGCGTCCTCGGAAATGCTGCGGGAACCACAGGGTCAGGTAATACAGCACACCCGGCGCGAACCCCGCCTCCATCGCGCCGATCAGAAAGCGCAGCGCATAGAACTGCCACTCAGCCGTGACAAACACCATGGCCGCCGTCGCCAGGCCCCACGACATCATGATCCGTGCAATCCAGCGCCGGGCGCCGACCTTGTACAGCATCATGTTGCTCGGCACTTCAAAGATCACATACCCCACCACGAACAGCCCGGCCCCCAGGCCATAGGCGGTGTCGCTCAGGCTCAGGTCCGCCTGCAGTTGGAACTTGGCAAAGCTGATGTTGATCCGGTCAAAAAACGCGAACAGGTAGCACACCATGATCAGCGGCATCAGGCGCCAGGCGACCTTGCTGACCAGGGCTTTTTCGGCATCGATTTCAGCGGCCGGGCGCGCGCCGACCTCCAACGTATTAGTGCTCATGGTTTCTCTCCAGCGGGCTGCTCACAGGCGCCCGATTGTTTTTGTTGTCTGGTGCGGCGTTACAGCGTGGCGATGTACGCCGGGGGTGGATGCAGGTCGCAATTGCGTCCGGCCTTGGCTAACTGGCCGGGCAACTCGTGTCCAAGCAAAGCGGGTAGACGGCGGGACATATTCAGCAGGTGCGGCAGGTCGATACCGGTGTGAATCCCGACTTCATCACACAGGTTCACCAGGTCTTCGGTGCAGATATTGCCCGACGCCCCCGGCGCAAACGGGCAGCCACCCAAGCCACCCAGCGCCGCGTCAAAACGACGGGCGCCGGCCTCATAGGCGGCCAGCACATTGCACAGGCCCAGGCCGCGGGTGTTGTGGAAATGCAGGGTCAGATCACTGGCGGACACGCGCTCCAGCACGCGTTTGACCAAGCGTTCCACTTGGCGCGGGTTGGCCATGCCAGTCGTGTCCGCGAGGCTGATGCCCCGGATACCCAGTGCTTGATACGCCTCGACAATCTGCAACACGCGGTCTTCATCGATCTTGCCTTCGAACGGGCAACCGAAGGTGGTAGCGATGCTGGCGTTGAGCCTCACCGGGAAGTCGCCGGCAAAACTGACGATGTCACCAAACGCCGCCAACGACGCCTCGCAGCGCATGCGCATATTGGCCAGGTTGTGGGTCTGGCTGGCGGACATCACCAGGTTCAGTTCATCGGCGCAAGACTCAATGGCACGCTGCGCGCCCTTGAGGTTGGGGATCAGCGCCACGTAGATCACACCGGCCTTGCGCTCAATGCCCTGAAACACTTGCTCACCATCGCGCAACGCCGGAATGGCCTTGGGCGAGACGAACGAACCCGCCTCGATCCGCGAAAAACCGGCGAGGGATAGCTGGTCGATGAGGGCGATCTTGTCGGCCGTCTCGACCCAGGTCGGCTCGATCTGCAGGCCGTCGCGCGGCGACACTTCCTGCACGATCAGCGCGTCGCAGTAGTCGGAAATCATTGCACCACTCCCGCGGTTTTCAGGCGTTGGATATCAGCGCCGGTGAGGCCCAGGCTACCGAGAATATCGTCGGTGTGCTGGCCCAACGTCGGGCCCTGCCAATTCACGCCGCCAGGGGTTTCCGAGAGCTTGGGGACGATGCCGGGCATCTTCACCGACACACCGCCGGGCAGCTCGGCATTGAGCAACATGTCACGCGCCTGGTAGTGCGGGTCGCTGACGATATCGGCTACGGAGTAGATACGCCCGGCCGGTACTTCAGCGGCCTCCAGAGCGCTGAGCACTTGCTCGATGGGCCGGCTGCTGGTCCAGTGCGTGATCGCGGCGTCGAGTAACCCACTCTTGGCGGCCCGACCATCGTTGTGGACGAATTCAGGCGCTTCGGCCAGATCGGCACGGCCAATGGTGGTCATCAACCGCTTGTAGATCGGATCACTGTTGCCGGCGATTACCACGTAGGCACCGTCGGCCGTCAGGTAAGTGTTGGACGGTGCAATGCCCGGCAAGGCGCCGCCGCTGCGTTCGCGCACATGGCCGAGCATGTCGTATTCCGGCACCAGGCTTTCCATCAGGTTGAACACACTTTCGGCCAGCGACACATCGACAATCTGCCCGTCGCCCTGCCCCGTCTTGACCCGCAGCAACGACATCAGTGCGCCAATCACACCGTGCAACGAAGCCAGCGAATCCCCCAGGCTCACGCCCACTCGCGCTGGCGGCGAATCCGGATTGCCGGTGGTGTAGCGAATCCCGCCCATGGCCTCGCCAATCGCACCAAAGCCCGGCCGGTCACGATAAGGGCCGGTCTGGCCGTAGCCGGAGATGCGCACCAGGGTCAACTTGGGGTTGAGGGCATGCAACACGTCCCAGCCGAGGCCGAGTTTCTCCAGGCCGCCGGGGCGCAGGTTTTCGATGAGGACGTCGGCGTCGCCGAGCAATTGCTTGATCAGGTCCAGGCCTTCCGGCGACTTGAGGTCCAGCGCCAGCGACTTCTTGTTGCGCGATTGCAGGTACCACCATAGCGAGGTGCCTTCGTGCAGCTTTCGCCATTTGCGAAGCGGATCGCCTTGGCCCATGGCTTCGATCTTGATCACCTCGGCACCAAACTCGGCCATCATCCGGGCGGCAAACGGCGCGGCAATCAAGGTGCCGATCTCGACCACCTTGATACCGCTCAGGGGAGCCGTCATGGGGTGTACCTCTTGTTCTTGGAATGTGACGCCAAGACTAGAGGCCAGAGGCCGGAGAAATCCAACCGTCAGTTGGCAAGGAGCGTTCGCTAAACGCGAACACTCAGATAATCGAACAGCAGCCGGCTGACCGGCGACAACTGCGCCTCATCGCGCACTACCAGGATCAGGCTGCGATCCGACCAGTCGTCCGTCAGCGGCACGGCATGCAAACCCAAGGCACGCCCAAACAGTTCGTACGCTTTCTGCGGCAGGATGCCGATGCCCATATTCGCCTGGACCATCCGGCACATCGCATCGAACCCCGGCACATGAATGCGCAGGCGCAGCATCTTGCCCGCCTCGCGTGCGGCGGCGTGGGTGCGCATATTGATCGAGCTGGCAGCGTGCAGGCCCACGTAATCACTGTCCAGGGTGTCGGCAAATGCCAGGTTTTTGCGCGCCGCCAATGGGTGATCCGCCGGCATCAGCACCACCAGTTTGTCGTGGCGATAGGTCACGCTGGGCAGGCCTTTGGTATCGGTGTCACTGGAGCAGATGCCCAGGTCCGCCACGCCATCCAGCACGCCTTGCACCACGCCATTGCTGGGGCGTTCCTCCAGGTCGGTTTTCACTTCGGGATGCCGTTCGGAAAAATCCCGCAGGTCTTCCGGAAGAAACTGAATGATTGCCGACAGGTTGGCCAGCATCCGCACATAACCGCGCACGCCATGGCTGTGCTCGCCCAGCTCCAGGCCCATCTTCTCGACGTTGAACAGCATCTGCCGCGCATGGTGCAACAGCGTTTCGCCGGCCGCCGTCAGGTCCATGCCCTTGGCCCGTCGCACGAACAGACTGACGCCCAGCATCTGCTCAAGCTCCATCAGCCGCTTGCTGGCGGCCGACACGGCAATGGCTTCACGGTTGGCGGCGCGGGTCAGCGTACCTTCCTCAAACACCGCAACGAACAGCTGCAGCGTGATCAAGTCCAGCCGACGCACCAGGCTCTTGTGCAACATCAGCGACGCTCGCTGGCCAGCCGATTGATCTCGGCCTGCTCCACCACCGGCTGCGGCGCACCTTGGCTTGCCACCTGCAACATCGCCCGGCCCACCGTCTCGGTGCTCACGACCCAACCCGGCTTCAGCCGCCGCACCAACGACAACAACGGCCCAAGCACTGAGTAGAAGGTCTGGTACAACGGCGTCTTCGAACGCACGCCATGCAACGGCTGGATCACTCCCGGCCGAAACAGATACACGGCCTTGAACGGCAGGCGCAGCAACGCGTTCTCGGTCTTGCCCTTGATCCGCGCCCACATCGACTTGCCCGCCTCGGAGCTATCCGTACCGGCGCCGGACACATAGATAAACGTCATCTGCGGATTGAGCCGCGCCAGCGTACTGGCGGCGACCAGGGTGAGGTCATAGGTGAGTTGGGTGTACAGGGTTTCATTCATCCCCGCCGACGAAACGCCGAGGCAGAAGAAACACGCATCAAAGCCTTGCAGCAGATTTTCCAGGGGCTGGAAATCCAGCATGTCGCTGTGCAACACCTGATGCAGCTTACCGTGCTCCTGGGTCAAGGGCGTGCGGGCGACGGCGACGACTTCCTGCACGTCGGCGGCCAACAGGCACTCGCGTAGCACGCCCTGGCCGACCATGCCGGTGGCACCGAATAACAGAACTCTCATAAAGGGACCTCAGCGGCAAGCCGCAAGCATCAAGCTCAAGTTGAATGCATTCGGCTTGTAGCTTAACGCCTGCAGCTTAAGGCTGCCCCTATCAAAACGCGCTGCGGAAGATCTCCTCAATCTGACGTTGATCCGCCCGCCGAGGGTTGGTCAGCCCGCAGGCATCCTTCAGTGCGTTGGTCGCCAGCAATGGAATGTCCTGCAACTTGGCACCCAGCTCGCGCAATCCGGCGGGAATCTCAACGTCATGGGCCAGGCTACGAATCGCGGCGATGGCGGCCTGGGCGCCCTCTTCGTCGCTGAAACCCTTGACGTCGGCGCCCAAAGCCCGGCCTACGTCGCTCAGGCGTTTGGCGCTGACGCTGGCGTTGAAGCTTTGCACGTGGGGCAGCAACACCGCGTTGCACACGCCGTGCGGCAGGTCGTAGAAACCGCCCAACTGGTGCGCCATGGCGTGCACAAAACCCAGGGACGCGTTGTTGAAGGCCATGCCGGCGAGGAATTGCGCATAGGCCATATTCTCCCGCGCGGCTTTGTCGCTGCCATCGCGTACCGCCAGGCGCAGGTTGGCGCTGATCAGTTCGATGGCCTTGATCGCGCAAGCGTCGGTGATCGGATTGGCGGCGGTGGACACGTAGGCTTCGATGGCATGAGTCAGCGCGTCCATGCCGGTGGCGGCGGTGAGGCCCTTGGGCATGCCGACCATCAGGCTCGGGTCGTTGACCGACAGCAGCGGCGTGACGTTGCGGTCGACGATGGCCATTTTCACATGGCGGGTTTCGTCGGTAATGATGCAGAAACGGGTCATCTCGCTGGCGGTGCCGGCGGTGGTGTTGATGGCCACCAGGGGCAGTTGCGGTTTGCTGGACTGGTCGACGCCTTCGTAGTCGCCGATATGCCCGCCGTTGGTCGCGCACAGGGCGATACCCTTGGCGCAGTCATGGGGTGAGCCGCCGCCCAGGGACACCACAAAATCACAGGCGCTTTCCTGCAACAGGGTCAGGCCTTTTTCGACGTTTTCAACGTTGGGGTTGGGCTTGGCGCCATCGTAGATCACCGAGTCGATGTCCTGCATCGCCAGTTTCTCGGCGATCATGCTCGCAACGCCCGCCTTGGCCAGGCCGGCGTCAGTGACGATCAGCGCCTTGCGAAAACCATAGTTGCGGATGGCGATCATGGCTTCGTCGAGGCAGTCGGTGCCCATGATGTTGACGGCGGGGATGAAGAAGGTGCTGCTCATGGCGAATCCTCAGAGGCTTTATACCTACAGCATCAACCTGCGCCCTCTGCGGCATCTTGATCAGGATCAACGTCGACCCGTGATAAAGTCACCGCTCAGCCGATTTCGAGTAGACCCGCCGCAATGAAGGATTTCCAGGATATTGACGCCCACCTTGAAGACTGGAGCGCAGTGCGCAGCAGCACCGACTTCAGCGGGATTCTGATCGGCAATGGCGCGAGCCGTACGATTTGGGAAGACTTTGCCTACGACTCGCTGTTCGAAAACGCCCGTACAGTCGAAGAAAAACCCCTCAGCCAATCCGAACTCAGCGTGTTCGACGCCCTGCAAACCCGCAGCTTCGAGCAAGCCCTGGGCGCGTTGAAGACCACCAGCCGGGTCAACAAAGCCCTGGCCGTCAGCTCAGCGGCGCCGCGCAATCGTTATTACGCGATCAAGGAAGCCTTGATCAATACCATCCACGCGGTGCATATCCCGTGGCGCCTGGTGCAGCCGTCGACGCTGGCGACGATCAACGATGAGTTGAAGCATTACGCCACCGTGTTCACCAGCAACTACGACTTGCTCAACTATTGGGCGATCCTGCACACACCAGGCATCGACGACCTGTTTCGCAGCGCCGACGCCAGCTTCGACCTGCGCAATACCCGCACCGATACCACGCGCATCCTCTACCTGCACGGCGGCCTGCACCTGGTGCGCAACCTCGATGGCACCGCACGCAAATTGCCGACCACCGACAGCACCTTGCTCAGCAGTTTTGCGATCAACAACACGATCAAGACCCTTGATGATGTGCCGCTGTTCGTCAGTGAGGGCAAGGTGGAAGAGAAGCTCAAGACCATCCGCAGTTCGGATTATTTGTCGTTCTGCTATGAGCAGTTGCTGAGCCACGAAGGGGCGCTGTGCATCTTCGGGCATGAGTTGGGCCCACAGGATAAACACCTGGTGGATGCGATTCGCCAGGCCAACGTGACGACGCTGGCGATCTCGGTGTCGGGGCGCAGTGATGGGTTCATCCGCCAGCAGAAGCGGCGGTATTCGGAATTGTTCGATGGGACTGGCGTGGCACTGAAGTTCTTTGCGGCGCGGACGCATCCATTGGGTCATCCTGCGCTGTCAGTGCCTGTCGAACGCTGATTTTTTGTGCGACTTCGATCCATTGTGGGAGCTGGCTTGCCTGCGATACAGGCACCTCCGTCTGTCAGCTGAATCGAGGTGATGCTATCGCAGGCAAGCCCACTCCCACATTGACCGCGTTCACAAGGCCAGCGCGACGTCAGTCTTCCGCGCTGTGCACCACCACCAGCAATTGCGCCTGCACATCCCCCACCGAACGCAGCCGATGGGGCTTCTGCGCATTGAAGTGCAGCGCATCGCCACGCTCCAGGATCACCCGTTCGTTCATGAAATCCACCTCCACCTGGCCTTCGTGCACAAACAGAAACTCTTCCCCCAGATGCTCCTTGAAGGTCTTGTCGGTGAACTCCGCCGGCGGATAGATGATGAACGGCAGCAGGCTGCGTTCACTGACCTGATGGGCCAGCACCGCATAACCGGGTGACGTGTCAGGCCGTTCATGGCTGCGCACCAGGCTGTAGCTGTCGAGGCTGACGCTGTCTTCGCTGAACAGCTCTTCGACCTTCACGTTCAGCGCCTTGGCCAGCTTCAGCGCGGCGGCAATCGAAGGCGTGTTGAGCCCGCGCTCCACCTTGGACAGGTAACTCTTGGTCATCCCGGACTTTTCAGCCAGGGCTTCCAAAGTAACACCAAGTTTTTTTCTCAATAATTTCAAACGGATAGACATGCGCTGCTATTTATCCATGCAGTAAGCGATGAGCTGTGCTTGCTAATGACACAAAGTGTCATATAGCATCATTAGTGTCATTAGCAGCCACCCAGGACACCCGATATGGCCAAGACATTAGCACTCCCAAAAGACCAACTGGTCAAGCAAGCACTCGTCCAGATGCAAAACACCCTGGCAGATAATACGTGGACTGACCGGCAAAAGCTGGCGCTCACTTGCCGCATCCTGTTCGAGAACGGCCACGACTCTGGCCTCGCCGGGCAGATCACCGCGCGCGGGCCGGAACAGGGCACCTATTACACTCAGCAATTGGGCCTGGGTTTTGATGAGATCACCGCCAGCAACCTGTTGCTGGTAAACGAGGATCTTGAAGTACTGGAAGGCCACGGCATCCCCAACCCCGCCAACCGTTTTCACAGCTGGGTCTACCGTGGGCGGCCGGACGTAAACTGCATCATCCACACTCATCCCACCCATATCGCCGCGCTGTCGATGCTGGAAGTGCCGCTGCAGGTGTCCCATATGGACCTTTGCCCGCTGTACGAAGACTGCGCCTTCCTGGAGGCTTGGCCGGGCGTACCGGTGGGCAATGAAGAAGGCGAAATCATTACCACGGCACTGGGTGACAAACGCGCGATCCTGCTTTCGCACCACGGTCAGTTGTCCACCGGGGCGAGCATTGAGGAGGCCTGCGTGATCGCGCAGTTGATCGAGCGCGCGGCCAAATTGCAGTTGCTGGCGATGTCGGCCGGCACCATCAAGCCGATCCTGCCGGAGCTGGGACGCGAGGCCCACGACTGGATCTCCCGACCCAAGCGCCATGGCGCCGCGTTCAACTACTACGCCCGGCAGAACCTGCGTCAACACGCCGATTGCCTGAACTGAATTGCCCTTTTCCGACCGGAGATTTTCCATGTCCAGCCCTAACATTCACGGCATCATCGGCTACACCATCACCCCGTTCAGCACCGACGGCCAACGCATTGACCTCAACACACTGGGTCGCTCCATCGACCGCCTGATCGAGGGGGGTGTGCACGCCATTGCGCCACTGGGCAGCACCGGTGAAGGTGCGTACTTGAGCGACGCCGAGTGGGACGAAGTCAGCGCCTACAGCCTGGCAAAAATCGCCCGTCGCGTGCCGACCATCGTCAGCGTATCCGACCTCACCACCGCCAAAGCCGTACGCCGCGCCCGCTACGCCGAAGCCAATGGCGCCGATGTGGTGATGGTGCTGCCGACGTCTTACTGGAAACTCAGCGAAGCGGAAATCCTCGCCCACTACGCCGCGATCGGCGACAGCATCGGCGTACCGATCATGCTCTACAACAACCCGGCCACCAGTGGCACGGACATGTCGGTGGACCTGATCCTGCGCATCATCAAGCAGGTCCCCAACGTGACCATGGTCAAGGAGAGCACCGGGGATATCCAGCGCATGCACCACCTGCATCGCCAGAGCGACGTGCCGTTCTACAACGGCTGCAACCCCTTGGCGCTGGAAGCCTTCGCGGCGGGCGCCAAGGGTTGGTGCACGGCGGCGCCGAACCTGATCCCAGAGCTCAATCTGGCGTTATATGAGGCGGTATTGGCGAATGACCTGACCCAGGCGCGGGAAGTGTTTTACCGCCAGTTGCCGTTGCTGGACTTCATCCTCAAAGGTGGATTGCCAGCCACAATCAAAGCCGGGCTGCGGTTGACCGGATTGGAAGCCGGTGATCCTCGGTTGCCGGTGTTCCCGCTGGGTGAAGTGGGGATCGAACAACTGAAAACATTACTGCGCTAACCACGACTCCCTGTGGGAGCGGGCTTGCTCGCGAATGCAGTGCGCCAGTCAATGGATAAATCGACTGACACACCGCTTTCGCGAGCAAGCCCGCTCCCACATTTTTTACTGGGTACATCCGTAAAATAGAGACAAATGACAATGGTTATCGATACCATTCGCGACTTTCTCCAAGTCGTGCTTCGTCAAGAAGGATATCCATGTCTCGTCCCAAGCCCGACCCGCTGTCGGCCGATGCCTTTCGCGGGTTCTATACAGATATTCTGTATTTCCTGCGCAAGCGCACAGACAACGCCAGCGACGCCGCGGACATGACCCAGGATGTCTTCACTCAGTGGCTGGACTACCGCGACCGCGCCAAGGTCGAGCAGCCACGGGCGTTTCTGTTCCAGATGGCGCGCAACCTGCTGCGTGATCACTGGCGCAAACAGAAGGTACGGCACACCGTCCACTCTGATCAGGCCGACATGGACGCCGAGCCTGCCACCGACGAGCAAAACGATCCCATGGCCGCCGTGCAACGCCTGCAACGCCTGGAACAGTTGAAAGAAGTCCTCGCCGAACTCTCGCCCCGCAGGCGAGAAGCCCTTATGCTGCACCGCTTGGAAGGCTTGAGCCAGGCGCAGATCGCCGAGCGCATGGGCATATCGACCAGCATGGTGGAAAAGCACATCGCTTTTGCCCTGCTGCATTGCAAGCGACGCCTTCAACACGAACCCGGCACGGAGCAGCCAGAATGAACCGCCTGAGCGACACCGACTTGCTGGACATCAAGGACAGTGACTCCATCGATGCCCAAGCCGCCAGCTGGTTTGCCCGCAACCGCAATAATGACGTGGGGCGTGCCGACCGCAAGGCCTTTGCCGCCTGGCAAGCCGAGCCCGCCCATGCCCGCGCCTATGCCGAATTCGAGCAACTGTGGTCAGACCTGGCCCAGCTGCAGCAACTGAACAAGCCCACGGCACTGCCCAAACGCAAACCGTCGGTGTGGCGCCCAGCCCTGGCCGTGGCGGCCGCGTTGTTGTGCGCGGTAATGGCCCCCCACCTCGGCGCGCCCCGTGAGCTGTATCACACCCAGGTCGCAGCCCACGCCAAAGGCATGCGCACGCTCAACCTGCCCGATGGCAGCAGCGTGTATGTAAATGCCAACACCCGCGTGCGCGTGGATTTCACCGCGCACCAGCGCATCGTGCACCTGGACAAGGGCCAGCTGTACCTCGAAGTGGCCGCCGACAAAGAACGGCCGCTGTTCGTGCAAGCGGGCGAGGCCAATATCCGCGTGGTCGGCACCGGCTTCGATGTGCGGCGCAGCCAACAGCAACTGGTGGTCAGCGTCGCCCATGGCCAGGTCGCGTTCGAGCCTGATGCAAAAATCCCGGTCACCCTGCTGGGCGCCCAGCAACGCGCGATCTTCAGTTACGCCAAGGGCACGGTACAGCAGCAAACGCTCACCGCCGGAGAGGTTGCCGACTGGCGCAGCGGTCACCTGTCGTTTCGCAACCGCGACCTCGCCAGCCTAATCGATGAGCTGAGCCTGTACCGCCCCCAGGCACCGTTGCAGGTCAGCAACGCCGTGGCGCACCTGAAGGTCTCGGGCAATCTGGATGTGAATGATCCCGACGCCCTGCTCAACGCCCTGCCTGCGCTGTTGCCGGTCAAAACCGTGACGTCGGCAGATGGCATCGTACGCATCGAACCGAGCAAATAACCCGACAGAATTCTTATTTGAGAATATTTTGCATTCGCGGGTGTGGATTTTTCCGCCAGCCCCGTCTTCCTCCGGTCTGAGTTCGATACGTACACCTTTTCGGCCATTTGGCCACACCGGGGGATTTCATGTTTCGCGCGCCTTGCCACGCTTCGCACCTGTTCTTTCGACCGACGCTCATCGCTAGCTGCCTGGTATTCAGCCTCAATGCACAGGCCGAGTCGCTCACGCTGCAACTGCCGGCGCAGCCGCTGGCGACATCCTTGAGCCAGGTGGCGCAGCAGGCGAAAATCCAGCTGTTGTTCGATGAAGAACTGCTCAAGAACGTGCAGGCGCCGGCACTCAACGGCAACTTCACGCCGGAAGTGGCGATTCGCACCCTGCTGAAAAACGGTGAGCTCACCTTGATCAAGGTCGGCAGCACCTACGTCGTGCGCCCCGATGAAGGCACCACCACCCAGAGCGGCGTGATCCAACTGGACGCTCTGAGCGTGATCGGCACAGGTACCGAGGTCAATTCCAGCACCGTCGGCCGCTCCACCCTGAGCCAGGAAGACATCGACCGTTACCAGTCCAATAACATCCCCAGCCTGCTGCAGACCCTGCCGGGCGTTAGCCAGGGCGGCTCGCTGAAACCTGGCGGCCAGACCATCAATATCCGCGGGTTCGGTGATGCCGAAGACGTACCGCTGACCGTCGATGGGGCCACCAAGAGCGGCTTTGAGCGCTATCAGCAAGGCACAGTCTTCATCGAGCCCGAGCTGATCAAAAGCATTGAGGTGGAGAAAGGCCCCAACTCCCCCTTCACCGGCAACGGCGGGTTTGGCGGTACGGTCAACATGACCACCAAGGATGCCCCCGACCTGCTCAAGGACGGTCGCAACAGTGGCGCGATGCTCAAATACGGTTACTCCAGCAACGACCATGAGCAGGTCTACAGCAGCGCCGTGTTCGGACGTACCGACGATGGTCGTTTCGACGCATTGGCCTACCTGACCCAACGCGACGGCGACGACATGAAGGTCGCCGCCAAACTGCCCAACGAAAACAATCAGTACCCAATCAACCCTCAGCGCCTGCCGAACTCCGCCCAGAATGTCGACGGCAAGCTGTTCAAGGTCAACGCCCACTTCACCGAAGAGCACGCCGTTGGCTTGTCCTACTCGCGGTCACACAGCAACCGCTGGACGCCGTTCTCAGCGGCCAGCTACCCGACGCCGCCCACCCAGGCCAACATTGACCGCTATGGCTACGAAGCAGCGCTGAAGCGTTTTCTGGCCCATCGCGACACGGTCGACACCACTTGGTCGGGCAAATACGAATACACACCCGTGGATAACCCGCTGGTGGACCTGACCGTCAAATACTCCCAGTCCAACACCGACCAGACCGACGAACGCGACGCCACGGCATTTTTTCAACTGGCCACCGGCGGGCGCAAAATGGACACCGCCTACACCGACAAAAACCTCGACGTGCGCAACGTCAGCTTGTTTGACACCGGCCCGTTGCAACATGCCGTCACCGTGGGCGGGCAGATCCGCAAGCACATCCGCGAGACCGAGATGTGGATGCCGGGTACCACCTACAACACCCCGCGCTACAACTACGGGCATTTCCAGCCGGGCTTCATGCCCCACGGCAAAGTCGATACCAACAGTTTCTTCGTGCAGGATGCGGTGACCCTGGGCGACGTCACCATCACCCCATCGATGCGCTACGACCACGTCCGCAACCGCGGCGAAGCCAACGATGCGCCGTACTACAGCAACCCCGATCCGTCCATTGGCCACGACTACAGCGACCGCACCTACACCGGCTGGTCGCCGCGCCTGGCAGTGTTCTGGACCGTCAACCCGAACCTCGGGCTGTTCGCCAACTGGAGCAAGACCTGGCGCGCGCCAGTGATCGACGAACAGTACGAAGTCCAAGGCCTGGGCAGCCGCACCGCCACCAGTGTCGACCTCGACCCGGAACGCATCACCTCGATCAGCGTGGGCAGCGTCAGCAGCTTCGACAACCTGATCGCCCACGACGACAACCTGCAACTGCGCACCACCTTCTTCCACAACAAAGTCGAAGACGAAATCTTCAAGGCTACAGGCGTCGGCTGCCAGAACCAGGCCATTAACGGCGGCAGCATCTCCACGGCTTGCCCGCCGGGCGCCCTGTCCAACTATCGCAACATCGGTGGCCTGACCATCAAGGGCTTCGAGCTCGAATCTTTCTACAATTCCACCTACCTGTTCGGCTCGGTGTCGTTCGCCTATGCCAAGGGTGATCATGAAGGCGCCTACACCAACCCCTGGGGTCCGGATGTGGCGGCACGGGATATCCCGCCGACCAAATGGGTGCTGGTGCTTGGCACCCATATTCCCGCCTGGGATGCCCAGGTCGGCTGGACCGGCCAGTTCATCGGCGCGACCTCCCGTTTGCCCAGCGACAACTATTCCGGCGGCCCGGGCAGCGGCGTGGGCGACCTGTTCTACGACCAGTACGGCAACAAGCGCTACAACACTCAGGGCCTGTTCGCCAAATGGAAACCACAACAGGCCTACCTGAAAGGCACTGAGGTGAACTTCACCGTGGACAACGTGTTCAACAACAACTTCCGCCCGGCCCTGAGTGGCGACCGCGCCTACACCAAAGGCCGCGACGCGAAGATCAGCGTCACGCGCTTCTTCTAAAATGGGCACGGCCGTTGTGGGAGCCGAGCGTGCCCGCGAGGCAGGCGACGCGTTTTTTGCGTAAAACTGCGGTGCGCCCATCGCAGCCTCGCGAACGCTCGACAGCTCCCACCCGACAGCAACTGTACGGATAAATCCGCACGCAGCTGTAGACCCTTGATCGGTGAGGGATGTGGCTAGATGGGCTTCCCTTGAAGCCCTATAGATTCGGTTCTTCTCCATGAGCTCGCGCGAAAACACCGGCATGGCCCTCGGCCTGCTGGGCGTCATCATCTTCAGCCTGACCCTGCCCTTCACCCGCATCGTGGTGCAGGAAATCCATCCGTTACTCAACGGCCTGGGCCGTGCGTTGTTCGCGGCGATCCCGGCGGCGGCGCTGTTGCTGTGGCGTCGCGAACGCTGGCCGACCTGGCGTCAGGTGCGTGGGCTGTGCCTGGTGATCGCGGGCGTGATCCTGGGTTTCCCGGTGCTGTCAGCCTGGGCCATGCAGACCCTGCCGGCATCCCATGGCGCACTGGTCAACGGCCTGCAACCGCTGTGCGTGGCGCTGTACGCGGCGTGGCTGTCCCATGAACGACCGTCGAAAGCCTTTTGGGCCTGTGCGGCACTGGGCAGTGGGTTGGTATTGAGTTATGCGTTGATCACCGGCGCCGGCAGTATCCAGGCGGGTGATTTGCTGATGCTGGGCGCGATTGCCGTGGGTGGGCTGGGTTACGCAGAAGGCGGCCGACTGGCCAAGGAAATGGGCGGCTGGCAGGTGATCTGCTGGGCGCTGGTGCTGTCGACGCCCGTGCTGATCGGGCCGGTGTGGTACCTGGCGGCGCAGCATCAAGGCGCGATTTCCATGCGCGCCTGGTGGGCATTCGGCTACGTGTCGCTGTTTTCGCAATTCCTCGGGTTCTTCGCCTGGTACGCCGGGTTGGCCATGGGCGGGATTGCGCGAGTCAGCCAGATCCAGCTGTTGCAGATCTTCTTCACCATCGCGTTTTCGGCGCTGTTCTTTGGTGAACACATCGAGCCGATTACCTGGCTGTTTGCGTGTGGGGTGATCGTGACGGTGATGCTGGGGCGCAAGACGGCGGTGCAGCCTGCGCCAGCCCCCAAGGCTGCCACTCTTTAAATCGCATCGTGCTTCAGGCCAGGTAGCCATCCGCGCGCAGCAGGGTTTCCAGGCAGTGTTCGGTGATGTGGTAGAAGGCCTTCAGCTCCTGGATCTTCTCCAGCAACTGCGCGTTGTCCACAGGCTCGGCGCGTTTGACCGCAAGAATCATCTTGTTCTTGTTGGTGTGCTCCAGTGAGATGAACTCGAACACCTTGGTCTCATAACCACAGGCTTCGAGGAACAACGCACGCAAGCTGTCGGTGACCATTTCCGCCTGCTGGCCCAGATGCAGGCCGTATTGCAGCATCGGCTTGAGCAGCGCCGGGCTCTGGATCTGCAGGCGGATCTGCTTG
>Ga0182007_10000985_pt1 | contig 15614 bp, 12 predicted proteins | sample Sormic07211113_1_FD_123023 | JGI IMG/M metagenome (GOLD analysis project Ga0182007, IMG submission 123023) | Rhizosphere microbial communities from Sorghum bicolor, Mead, Nebraska, USA - 072115-113_1 MetaG | ecosystem: Host-associated > Plants > Roots > Rhizosphere | place: USA: Nebraska... | reverse complement strand
GCAGCTGTTTGCCGCGCACCAGCGCGGCACTGGTCACCATCTCGGTATACAGCCGCGCCCGCGGCGTCAGCAGCCGGTGGAAGTAGCGGCAATGCCGATCGGTCCAGTCCATCATCGGGGCGATGCAGACGCGCCAATCGCCCGAATCTAGCAGTTTTTGGCTATGCAGTTGGCTTTCATGCACATCTTGGGCGGTCACGTTTTTGGGTATTTCCGGCAATTTTAGGGTGTTTTGAGTGCTACAGTGCTACAATTATTGCTACACAACCAGCCATGTAGCACTGCCATATGGGCACTATCGTGCAGCGCCGTCGGAGCAACGGCTCAATAGGGTACACCGCGCAAATCAGGCTCAAGCGCGATGGCGTCCTGGTGCATAACGAGGCTCAGACCTTCGGAAAGAAAGCGCTCGCTACGGAGTGGCTGCGACGGCGCGAATCAGAACTCGATCAGCAGCGCGCCCGAGGCGAGCCATTGGGCGTGCGCCATACGTTGAAAGAACTCATCGACTGGTACATCGCCGAGGTCAAAGCCTCCGCGAACTGGGGCAGGACCAAGGAAGCGGATCTCAACCGCCTTCGTGGCTACCCAATCTCAGCGAAGAGAGCCGTCAACCTCTCGGTCGCGGACTACCTGCAACATGCCGCCGAAAGGCGCGATGAAGGTGCCGGCCCAGCCACTGTGGGAAACGACTTCATTTGGATTGGCCAGATACTGAAGTCGGCACGATCTGCACTCGGCATCCCCGTCGACCTCACGAAGCTCGACGACGCCCGTCATGAGCTTCGCAGCCGCAAGGTGATCCAGAAATCGAAGCAGCGCGATCGACGCATCAGCACCGGCGAGGTAGAGAAGCTTCTAGAGCATTTCCGGTCGCGCGACGGGCGCGCTGACATCCCTATGGCGGACATAGTGCAGTTCGCCCTAGCGTCCGCTCGACGGCAGGAGGAGATCACACGCCTGCGTCGCCGCGACCTCGTGCCGGAAAAAGGCATCGCTTGGCTCGACGATGTGAAGCATCCCCGGCAGAAAATCGGCAATCGCCGCAGCTTTCGCATGCCACCTGCAGCCTGGGAAATCATTCACCGCCAGCCTGCAGATAACGACCTCGTTTTCCCGTACAACCCCAAGTCGATCGGCGCAGCCTTCACGCGCGCCTGCAAGCTGCTCGGAATCGAGAATCTTCGGTTCCACGATTTGCGTCACGAGGCGACATCGCGCTTGTTCGAACGTGGGCACAGCATTCAAGAAGTGGCTCAGTTCACGCTGCACGAATCTTGGGCCACGCTCAAGCGCTACACCCATCTGAAACCGGAAGACGTGCCAGACCGGTAAACCACGGATACATCGGCTTAGCTCGCCTGCTGTCGCAGCCAAGTCGCGCTTGAACCCTCGAACAAGGAACCTGGATGCAATATCAGATCAAGGCCGTCGCATTCGATGCATTCGGCACCCTCGTCGAGATACACGACAAGCGACGGCCCTATGCCCGGCTAGCGAAGGCTGCAGCGCAACCGCTGGCGAGATCACCCATGTGCGAACCGATCGACCTAGACGCAATGGCCCATCTCTGCGGCTTGACTCTTGACGCTAGTGAGTTGGACATCCTCCATGCAGACCTGCAGGCGGAACTCGTATCTACCCAGCCCTATCCAGAAGCACAGGGGGTTCTGGAAGAACTCAGAAGGCTCGGCATCCGCACTGCCGTCGCATCAAACCTCGCCCTGCCCTACGCTCGCCCCATCGACGACAAGCTGGGCCACCTATTGGACGTCTCATGCATGTCATTCGAGGTAGGGTTCGTGAAGCCGGACGCCGGTTTCTACAAAGCACTATGCGAACGCCTGAACCTTCGTCCCCAAGAGATACTCATGATTGGCGACACCTGGCGCTGCGATTACTCAGGTGCGACCGGCGCCGGCCTGCGCGCCATTCACCTTGATCGACATGGAGGAGCCGGAGGGGACGAGCGCCGCGTCTCTACGTCCGACCTTCGTGGCGTCCTCTCTTTTATAGAACGACGGTAAGCCCTTGCACGTCCATGGCATCTCTAAGTTTATCTCCGACCGAGAGGCGTCACTGAAAAGTGTACTCCGGCCCTGAGGTCCCCTGGCGCGCGGTGAGGGCTCTAGCCCAGATAACTGGCAAATAACCCCTGGTCAGGGGCCCTCGTCCTGAGATTCCCTCGTCATGGCACCTAACGACGACCGTTTCCGGTCGCGTACCATGCCATGTCAATCGTGGATATGAAAAAGTTTTGCAGGGGAGTGATAAATGTCCAGGATGTTGATTGCGCAGTATCTGAATGACCTGTCGCGCCTGAAGCAGGTCAGCGGCACCCATCGCGAATCGGTAGTACGCGAGGCGTTCAAGGACCTGCTCAAGGGTTACGCACGCAGCCACGATCTGGTGTTCGTGCCGGAGTTCGAGATCGAATCGCCGGCAAAGGAGCGCCGCTACGTTGATGGCGCGCTGCTGCACGCGCTCCGCATGCCATTCGGCTACTGGGAAGCGAAGGACGCCAACGACGATCTGGATGCCGAGATCGAGCTGAAATTCCGCCGCGGCTACCCGAAGGACAACATAATCTTCGAGGACTCAGTGCAGGCGGTGCTGATCCAGAACACACGCGAGGTGATGCGCTGCGCGATCGACGATGTGGACCAGCTACAGCGCCTGCTGGACCTGTTCTTCCGTTACCAGCGCCCGGAGATCGCGGAGTTCCGCAAGGCGGTGACCCAGTTCACAACCGATCTGCCGGCCGTGCTAAAGGTGCTGCGCGAAATGATCGATGCGGCCTACGCCAATAACGCCGCGTTCCGCAAGGCCGCGCTGACTTTCCTCGACCATGCGCGCGAAACCATCAACCCGCATCTAGTCGAGGAGGATGTTCGCGAGATCTTGATCCAGCACATCCTCACCGACGAAATCTTCGATCAGGTTTTCCCCGGCCAGCCGTTCCACAAGGACAACAACGTCGCACGCGAGCTGCACAAGCTGGAGGACACCTTCTTCACCGGCAACACCAAGTTCCAGTTGCTGAAGAGTCTGGAGATCTACTACCGCGCGATCCGCGGGGGTGCCTCGCAGATCAGCGGCCACCACGAAAAGCAGACCTTCCTCAAACTGGTCTACGAGAACTTCTACAAGGTCTACAACCCCAAGGCCGCCGACCGCCTCGGCGTGGTTTACACGCCCAACGAGGTCGTGCGCTTCATGATCGAGTCGGCCGACTGGCTGTGCGAGCAGCACTTCGGCCGCAACCTGATCGACCGCGACGTGGAGATCCTCGATCCCGCCTGCGGCACCGGCACCTTCGTCGCCGAGCTGATCGAACACTTTCGTGGCCAGCCGGCCAAGCTGAAACACAAGTATCGGGAGGAGTTGCACGCCAACGAGGTGGCGATCCTGCCGTACTACGTGGCCAACCTCAACATCGAGGCGACCTACGCCGCGATCGCCGGCGAGTACCACGAGTTCCCAGGCTTGTGCCTGGTCGACACGCTGGACAACGTCGCCGGCCTGGGCAAGAAGACCGGCGACCAGATCGCCGACCTGTTCGGCATGGGCGAGGAAAACATCGAGCGGATCAAGCGCCAGAACCGGTGCAAGATCAGCGTGATCATCGGCAACCCGCCATACAACGCCAACCAGCTCAACGAGAACGACAACAACAAGAACCGTGAATACCCCGAGATCGACCGCCGCATCAAGGCCAGCTACATCAAGGCCAGCACCGCGCAGAAGACCAAACTGTACGACATGTACGCGCGCTTCTTCCGCTGGGCGTCGGATCGCCTGCACGAAGACGGCGTACTGGCGCTGATCACCAACCGCAGCTTTATCGACTCGCGCACCTTCGACGGCTTCCGCAAGGTCGTGGCGCAGGAGTTCAACGAGATCCGCATCGTCGACCTGGGCGGCGACGTGCGCGCCAACCCGAAACTGTCCGGCACCAAACACAATGTGTTCGGCATCCAGACCGGCGTGGCGATCAGTTTCCTGATCAAGCGCCGCAGTGCCGTCCGCCGCGTGAAAGGAAGCAAGGGGACCAAAGGCGAGCATGCGTGCAGGATCTTCTACACGCGCCGGCCTGAGTTCGAGACAGCAGAGGAAAAGCTGTCATGGCTGGGGCAGGCGAGGCTGCGCGAGCTGGCGACGGAAGAAGTGCGGCCGGACGCGAAGGGCAACTGGATCAACCTGACCAACAATGATTTCGATGAACTGTTGCCGATTGCGTCGAAGGAGGTGAAGGCCGCGAAGAGGCCTTCGCAGGAGAAGGCGATCTTCAAGTTGTATTCGTTGGGTGTGGTGACCAATCGCGATGAATGGGTCTACGGCGAAAGCGAAGCCGAGGTTGAAGAGAAAGTTCGACAACTCATCACAACCTACAATGTTGAGCGGGCTACGCTCGGGGCCAAACAGAGTCAGCGGAGTCAGGAGATAAAATGGACACGTGCAGTCAAGCGCGATCTGGCTAACAGCGTCGAGTATTTTTATTCAGACGGATCAATCGTCAGAGCGTCTTATCGACCCTTTGTGCGTCGATGGCTTTATTTCAGTCGGCGGCTCAACGAAATGGTCTATCGCACGCCTGAGCTTTTCGGCGACGGCACTCAGCCCAATCCTTGCATCGTCTGCACTGATCCGACTGCACAGAAACCTTGGTTGGCAATGGCGGTGGATCGTCTCCCAGACTTGCACTACGTCGGAGCTGCGGCCGGTTCGCTTTGCTTCACGCTGGAGACGCTAAATGCTGCTGGCGAGCGCGCGGACAACATCACCGACTGGGCGCTCAAGCAGTTCAAGGATAGGTACAAGGGCGTCCCTTCGTCCCAATCCTCGCCCGGCGGGAAAGCGGGCAGAGCTAAGCCTTCGCCGATCGCCAAGCGAGCGATTTTCCACTACGTCTACGCCGTGCTGCACGATCCGCTGTATCGCGAGAAGTACGCGCAGAACCTCAAGCGCGAGTCTCCGCGCATTCCGTTCTATGACGACTTCTGGCAATGGGCAGGTTGGGGGGAACAGTTGATGGCGCTGCACCTGGGTTACGAAACGGTCGAGCCGTGGCCGTTGATCCGTACCGACCTGCTTGACGAAAAGGCGCGCAAGAACGGCGGCACGCCCAAGTCGCTGCTCAAGGCCGACAAGGACACTGGCCGCATCGTGCTGGATTCGGAGACCGCGCTGGCCGGAATTCCGCCCGCGGCGTGGACGTACAAGCTGGGCAACCGCAGCGCGCTGGAATGGATCCTCGACCAGTACAGGGAAAAGAAGCCGAAGGACGCGACCATCCGCGAGAAATTCAACACCTACCGCTTCGCCGACCACAAGGACAAGGTCATCGACCTGCTGTCCCGCATCACCCGTGTCAGCGTGGAGACCCAAGGCATCGTCGATGCCATGGGTAAGGCTAAGCGCTAAACCTCAAGGCCTCATCGTCAGCGCGTTGCCCATGTCCGGCGTTGTGGCTGATAACGGCCAACACCAGAACCAACATTTGCTGCCCAGCGGGTGAACTGGCCTCAGTCGAACAGGAGCGGACGGCTACGTAACCGGATGAAGGGATATAGTGTCTTGCCCAAACGATGGCGCACTCGCGCCTTGACTGGAAAAGGGAGAGATATGCCAGGGACTCCAACCGCCGACGAGATTACGGTCCGAGAGGTGCTCGCGAAGTTCGAAGCTGAGTTCGCATCGGTTGCGGACGCAGTCGAGAATGGTGAATTTGCACTCTGGGTCGGCTCAGGCATTTCAAGGCAGGCTCCCAATCTGGGCAACCTCATCGAGCGGGCTTTCGACTATCTCCGGGTGAGGGCTATCGATCCCGTGACCGCTGCAGCTTATATGCCTGCACTCGAGGAGGCGCTTGGGCTAGCAGAGGTCGAGCCGCTAGGAGTTCAGGCACAATATGGACAGCCGCTCGCGGAATGGCCGGAGTATGTCGCCATCATCAAGCGCTTGTGGAGCCAGTATTCTCGTGTGCTCGACATACGCATCGCCGGGACCGACCCAGATTTCATCCTGTGGGAGGCGATCGACATCAGAAGAGCGTTCGAGAACCCCGCACCACCTGCTGCTGAGCATCTGTGCATCGCGATCCTTATCCTCGAGAACGCGGTACGTGAAATTGCCTCGGCAAATTGGGACGGCTTCATCGAAGCGGCTGTTGGGCGTCTGAGCAACGGCGTGCCGGACGTGATGCAAGTCGTTGTCGATCCCGGTCAGCTCCGCGGACCCGCAGGTTTGGCGCGGTTACTGAAATTTCATGGCTGCATCGTGTATGCCACGCACGAGCCGTTGATCTTTCGACGGTTCCTGACTGGAAGCCAGACCCAGATCATGGACTGGCCAGAGAAAGCTGAGTTCAAGGCGATGTGCAACGCGATCGTCGGGCTCGCAACGGCTCAGAAGACGCTCGTGCTTGGACTTTCGATCCAAGACAATAACCTCAAGACGATCTTCACTCGTGCGAAGGAAGCGCATGCTTGGCCATGGCCGTGCGCACCAACTGCTCCGGCGCATATCTTCTGTGAGGATAAGATCCAGCAGGGTCAGCGCGATGTTCTGCGCCTTACCTATGGCGATGCATACAATGCTAACCCGACCGCTGTTCATGAAGCCACGCTGTTGCGCGCACGGGGTGAAGATGTGCTTATTGCGCTTGTTCTGAAGCTTCTGGCAGACAAGCTCATCCAGTTGATGGCTCTTGCTCTAACCACCTTGGGGAGAAATCCGATCGCGGGAACTCTCGAACCCTTTCTAGTGGCATTGCGGGACGACATTGCTGACCTTGCAGTCCCCGACCCTGGGATGCAAAACCGGACCTCCTTCTTGAACCGTTCCATCGCACTGTGGTCCCGTATGCTTTCGCTGTTCCGCGGCGGTGCGTTACCCGCAAACCCGGATGCCTACGAGGCAATCAGTAATTCGACACTCAAACTCATTGCGGCTGACCACAACGTCCAAGCCACGGGCCTTGGACGCCTTGGGGTCGCTTTGTCACTGCTCCAATATGGACGCTCGGCCGGACTTTGGGAGCTGCGCGAACCAGCGGCTAACGATTTGGCATCAGGGGCGATTACGGCCCGCGCGTTACGCCCGGATGGAACCGACCGCGCGCTCTTCATCGTGAAGTCGGCTACCGAAGCAATCGCTTTGAAGAGCAACGGTGCCTTCGCCAATGACGACGTGATCGTGGTCCATGCCGACGATGTCTGGCATAAGCTAGCGGGAGGCGGCGCAAGCGCGCGGCGCGTAAGCGTCGCGCCGGGGCGGACCGGAAGTGTCACGGCGACACATGTCAGCCTTGGAGATCTGCTCGCGCGCTGCAGCGATGCCGTGACACTGCAGCAAGAGTTCGTCTCGGAGATGATGCTGTGAGCGGCTCACCCCTTATTGAGGCAGTCCAGAAGCGGCTTCGCAGTGCCGGCTATAGCGATCTGTCGACGCCCTTCAAGGTTGCAGGCGTCGAGTTCGCATTTACTGGCGCAATGCGTGGTCGCAACGGACGAGCGCTCGACCTGGTACTTCTAGTCGATACGACGACGGGAGACTTTGGTGATCGCGACGGCATGCGCGTCCGACAACGAGTGGAGGCATTAAGCCGCGCGCTCGACGTCACTGGTTCACGTTACGTCGTAACTGTGATCCTTGTTGGTGCAGTACTCGCGGAAGGCGTGGAGGCGCTTTCCGAGACCTGCCGCGTGTTGCAGGTCGAAGGCATCGCGCTCGATGATCAAGGCAAGCCAGCGGGCGAGGTCAGAGAACGCCAGCTCGACGACCGTATTCGTGTACTCCTGCCGCTGATGCTCCCCGTTCCGCTTGCAGAGACGCAGGATGGCAGTGAGCCGGCGATGGAGCAGCTTGTTCGCGCGCTTCCTGCAGGCACAAACATGGCCTTTGTGAATGCCGTGATCGCTGCATCGAGTGCCGGGGAGCAGGCAGTGACCGATGTTGTGGCGTTGATGATAGGCGGTTCCTTCGAGTCCGAATCTGGAGAGAATTCGTGAGCGACCCCGTACTCAAGAGTCTAGACATCAACAATTTCCGCAGCATCCGCGGCCAGATCCATGCGCCTCTCGATGCCAAGGTCGTGCTAGTCCACGGCGAGAATGGTGCGGGAAAGACGAGCTTGCTGTCCGCGCTCGAACTCGCGCTGACTGGGGAGATCCAGTCGCTGGAGCGCGCCGATCCGAGCTATGAGAAGCAGCTGCTTCATCGCTCAGCAACCCAGGGCAGCGTCCTGCTGAGGACACTGGCCGGACCATCGGAACAAACCTTTCAGGCCTCTCTGAATGCAGCCGGTGCGCAGTCGATCTCCGCGCTCGACGCTCAGCGTGCCATCTTCTTCCGGGAGCGGGCGTTTCTGCCCCAGTCGTTACTCGGCCAGTTACTACAGATCTATCAGGACGCCGGAAATGATGCGGCATCGCCTTTAGCGCAGTTTGTAGCCAGGCTCCTGGGGCTTGATCGGCTGGACGCCCTTGAAGCCGGGTTGAAGCCGCTCGTAGACGTGCGCAACGTCCGCAAAAATGTGGATGGCTGGCTGGCGATGGAGAATGAGAAGTCGCGCTTTGAACGATTGCTATCCGACCAGCGAAAGGCCCGCGAGGGACTTAATGATCAAATTCGGAGCGGGATCAGCGAGATCACGGCGCTTTGTACTGCGTTTGAGCTGTCCGTCATAGGGGGGGAGGAGACGCTGGACGAGATCGCTGCGCTCCTTTCGGACGGCGAGGACTCCGAAGCCTTTGCTCGGCTGACGGACCAGCAGCGGAGACTGGCCTCGCTCCTACGTGAGATCTATGCGGCGCAAAACGCGATCAAGTCAGATACTGCCGTCACGCCAGCCGGGGGAGACGAGGCCAGAGAGGCGTTTGGCCGCTGGGTCGCGGAATACGGTCAACGTGTTAATGCGCTACGCAACCGTGTCGAAGTCTTGCTACCTAATATCTCACTGCCAAGTGATCCGGAGCAGTTCGCGGAAGCGGCGCTGATACGCCTGAGCACCGAGCAGAAGCAGCTTTCTAATCGCACCTTACAGGCACGTGCTGACATCGCACGACATGCGGTAGGGCAGGATGAGCTTGATGTGCTGATGCGTCAACGGAGCACGATCGACGAAGAAGCCACCCGCTTGTCGAACAGTGCAGGTAGCCTCGGGTCGGCACTGGCCGAGCTGACGTCATTCATTATAGGTGAGACCTGCCCTGTCTGCGATCGAAACTTCAGCGAAGTGAGCAACACCACGCTCAGCGAGCATGTCCATGGCAAGGTGAAGACGCTGTCCGCATCGGCAGAGCGGTTACTAACTCTGGGACGTACCCGAAGCGAAGTGCAGGTCACCATCGAGCGGCTGAGCCGCGAGATCGAGGCGATTGCTGCGCGCAAGATCGACGAGAAATCGCTGGCCGAACTCGATCGCCGACTGGCCTCTGTTGAGCTACTGGCTAATGAGATTAAGACCATTATCGAGGCGTTGCGTGAAGGTGGACGATTGCGCGCAGCCGATGTCGCTGCGCGGCGTGCAGTCGGTGAGTTTCAGGCACGCCATGTTTCGCTTGCGGCCGCGCGCGATACCTTGAACGACTTTGCGCTTTCGATCGGAGCTTTCGCACTTGAGGAGGGTGAATCGTTCGAAGCAGCTGCGGCGCGGCTGAACGCGCTTCTTCTAGCTCAGGCGGCGCGCCTAGAGGAGCGGCTTTTGATGCGCCGTAGGGGAAGCGACCACATCGCAACTGTCCGCGCGTCGATTACTCGCCGGAAGGAAGCGGACGAACGGATTTCGGCTGACTTGGAGTCAATAAAGCGCGTCGAGCAGGCCCTCGGGCGAGCGCAGGCCTTACGGGAACAGGGTATTGCGGTTCGAAACGCTGTCGACAATGTTCGCTCGACCATTATCCGGGAGGAGTTCAATGATCGGCTGAATCGTGTGTGGCGCGATCTGTTCGTACGACTGGCGCCGGGCGAGCCTTTCGTGCCGGCATTTCGGATCCCAGAATCGTCCACGCAGAAGCTTCAACCCAAGCTCATCACAGAGCATCGGGATGGCGGCGAGACTGGTGGAGCTCCGGGTGCCATGCTGAGCGCCGGCAATCTCAATACGGCTGCGCTGACGTTGTTTATCGCGCTGCATCTCTCGGTGCCCCAAGAGCTGCCTTGGCTGATTCTGGATGATCCGGTGCAGTCGATGGACGACGTTCATATCGCCCAGTTCGCAGCACTTCTAAGGACTTTGTCGAAAGAGCATGGTCGCCAAGTGATGATTGCGGTCCATGATCGCCAATTGTTCGAGTATCTCAAGCTTGAGCTTAGCCCGGCATTCCCGGAAGACAGCCTGCTAACACTTGAGCTTTCGCGCGGCCCACGCCGCGACAGCGTTTGCATCTCCAAGCGGTTTTCGTTCAAGGAAGAAACCTCACTTTTTTTAGCCGCTTAATGGCGACTCGCTTCTGGGTGCACGCGCATTGGCTTGCTTCACGAAGGTGGAGTCGAAGCCACGACCGGTGTGTCTTTTTGCGTCAATGCTGGCAATGAAGAGTCAGTGTTGGCTGAGTGTTTGAGATGTCCGTTTCAAGGCGTTTCCTTAACCAAGCCGCCTGAGGACCGCCGATGAGCATTCCAAGCGCGGAACTGCGGGTGCTCGTCCAAAAAGTACAGAACGATGCCTTCGACGATGTCGCTGATAGGCGCCCGCAACCCCTCCTCCCGCTCTAGATACGTGCAATACAAATCCAAGATTTGGCCGACCTTGGCGTCGTTCAAATGCAATTTCATCTCCGCTCCAAGTGCACGACCAGTCGCTGAGCGAGGGTCTCCATCTGTCCGCACGGCGGTTTCCCGAGTGATCACCGGCAGACCGTGCGTCTCCGTTGACGATGAGATGCAGGTGCTCGCGTGCACCCAAATTTGCGGTACCCGCAAAAATGGGGCTACTCCGCAACCGCCCAGAGTGCCGCGAGCCCCTCACCATTTTGTAGCGCGGAAGGTATGTCGCGCATGAGCTTGTGGTACCTCTCGCTGGCAGTTGCCGCCTGCGCATCAATGGCTTCCGAAGGAACCGGAGGCGTGTGAACGAGGTAGGACCGCACGAACCGGTCGAAGAAGGCCATCAGCACGTGCACGTCGTTACGCACAAGGCTGATCTCCTTCCTGGTTCGGCTTAGCGACCCAGCGACCCGCGCCTCCAGGCGGTCTTGCTCGTCGCGCCGCCGCTCCTCCTGTAGCCAGTCGCGCACGGCTTCGCGCACTGCGGCTGCACGCGTCCCGCCACGCTCCGCCAGCAGGGCTTCTAGCTTCTGCAACATGCCGTCGTCGAGACGAACGCTAATTTGTGAGGTTGCCATAGCGGGATTCACTTGAGATTCGATGGTTGTATTTTTGGGATTCGGTACAGTTGAGCGATACCAACGGCTGCGTGGCTGATCGCGCGAAAGTGAATCCCACTCCTTTATGTTCCACTACCTAAATCGGCTCAAGAGAAATTTGCGGAGTCCGCAAATTTCCCTTGGTCATGGGCGGCGGCCTTGGTCCGGAAACATCAGGTGCAAATCCGCAGCAAGGAGCGGTTGGGAAACGTCTGCGGTCCACAATTGAATCCCCATTCAAGGATGGCCACTAATCGCATTGATACGACGCCAGTCCGCTGCGGCTTGCGCCTTGCGCTCATCGAGGTAAGCCGCAAGACGAGTTGCATCCACGAGCCAAGGCGACTTTTGGCTCCCGATTCGAAATGCCGGCACCGGGAGAGCCGCACGGCCAGCGCGCTTTGCTGCCTCCTCCGGAGTCATCCCGAAGAGCTGAGCGCAGCGGCCCAAAGGAATCTGTGCCGTTCCGTATTCCGCCATCAAAAGAAAGAGGGTGTTCACGCTACAAAGCCCCGCTTTTTGAGTTCCTCAATCGCTTTTACACGCGCTGCTTCCCTTCGTTCCCAGCTGCCGGGCTCGCGTTCTTTGGCCAAGCGAATCGTTCTTACCTGAGCCCTCCTGCTGTCCTCGAGACGCCTCTTCTCAGCAGCTACACGCTTCGTAGCTACCTCAATGCCAGCATGGGGAGTAAACGTGCCGGCCAATGCTCTGTCTCGCAGGCTTTCAGCAAGCTTGATTGGACTTGCGCGAACCTTCCCTTTCGCAGCCAGCCCTTCTATTTCGTCCGCAATGGCCTGCCCGATCACCCGGCCGCAAGGGAGTAAAAGGCTTTTCATCGCGTCAATTAGCAGTGGATCGAGCGACTCGGGCAAGAAAAGCCTGACATCACCTTCGTTCGGTTGTGGTGGTGATTCGAATGATGGTTGTTCTGGTGGTTCTTGGGGTGCCACAGCTCTGACACCCTCCCCCTGACATAGTCTTGTCACCCCCGGAGTGCCATCTATGTCGTGGGCGGGGTGACGACGAACTGGGGTGGGTGACATTCTGTCGGGGTAGGCCTTCAGGCCCAGCTGGTACCCATTTGACGTTTGACGTCCGTCCTCGGGACGGAACCGGCGGATGACTTTAAGCAGTGCCGAAGTTTCAAAATTCTTCAGTGTCCGCTGCACCGTGCGCTCGGACACGGAACAACGCTCCGCTATCTTCTTTACCCGTGGCCAGCAGTAGCCCGCGTCATCAGCGTTATCAGCGAGAGCCATCAGGATGAGCTTCGGCGCCGGCGGCAGAACCTGGCTCCACGCCCAATGCATGGCGGCGACACTCACGTGCGGCCTCGGTCGACGATCTCTGCTACTTGGTCGGTGCGGAAGTAAACGCGATGACCGAGCTTCACCCGAGCAACCAGAAGCTCCCTGGAAAATTCCGAATCCTGCTTCGACATGGAGTAACGCAGTCCGGTGATGCTTCGCTTCAGTAGCTCCGCAAGCTGGGGATACGTCATCAGGTCGCCAAAGCGAGCGACCAATCTTACATTCGTGTCCATAGCGCAGCCTTTGCCCAACAAACCCTAAGTTGGACATAGATTGCCTAAACAAAAAGGCGCCTTTCAAGGGGCGCCTTTTTTGACCAATATATATATATCACTCTATTTTCAATATTATATTTGGCGATAGTACTAGTTATCAAGCTTTCCATAATTTTTGCTGCAACCGTATGATTTTAAACACACACTATTGAATTAACCCAAGATAAACACATCACTAAACACGCCCCTCGAAAGCTGATGCAAATCGATGGGAAATGCCGCCCTGTGAGCGCCCTTCAAGAGACCATACACAATGCGTTGCCTCGCGGATCGAACGATTCCGACACGCACCTCCTTGCCAGGTTTCGATGACCAAACGGCAAACTGACTCGTGCAGGCAAGCCTCCGGCAGTCCGGCGACTGCTGGACACTGGCACGGGATAGCGTAGAACCGTCAGTTCGTACCTCGGACCTCCTCTTCGTGTGCATCCGAGGATAACGGCAGATACGAGAGTGCCGTGCTCCAAGATCGCATTTCCACATCGGATACGCGGCTTACCGGTCCGGATCGATGACAGCCTGCATCAGCGCAGTCTCGTTCAGAGGTGCACCCAGAGCGCGCGCGCGCTTCTCCCAGCCGCGCACCGCCGCGCGCACATGCTCGGCCACTGCGTCTGCGGCCTTCTTGGAGAGGCGGTAGTAGTCGGCCGTGGCCAGCAGCAGGCTCGAATCTGGTGATGGATCCCGGTCGTCGATCGCGAGCACGTGATGATCTTTGTCGGGGTTCGGGTTGACATCGAACGCTGGCGACAATTGCCAGCCATCGCCAGCCCGGATGAAGCCGTGATTGCGCAGGTGATCGTCGCGGTTGCCGATCAGGATGTTGAAGAGGACTCGCCGGAACAGCTGTTCAAGATCGAGTGCAATCTGCGTGGAGGTGCCGCTGGTCTCAATGACCTGTACGAGGTCCAGGTAGCTGTGGCCCTCGCTCTCGGTGGCGTCCAGCTGCGTCATGGCCGAGGAAAACATGCGGCGCGAACTTGGGGTGCGATCGAAGCGCTGCACCGCGTAGGTGTGACCACGATCCGAGAACTGCATCAGCCGTGCCTCGGGCATGTCGATGCCCGCGTCGAGTGAGAGCTGGTAGGTCAGGAACTCCCACAGTCCCACGTTGACGCGGTCATCGTTGGACGGGAACTTGGCGAGCCACAGCTGTCCAGCCTGGTCGCGGAAGCTGGCTTTCGGTCGGGCACCGCCGAGTGAAGCGCCAGGCGCCACGATCTGCTTGATCCAGCGGACCATCTCGTCGGACAGGTCGGCATCGCCGCTCTCCACTTGCGCGGCGACGCCCTCAAGCTGACGCAGTTCGGTGATCGGTGGGGCGCTGAGCGTGCGATCGTCCACATAACGCTCGGACTCCGGATCCATCAGACGCAGCGCTCCCATGCGAGATTCGTCACTGACGCCTATCAGGTAATCCCACGCGCGTAGATTGCGCGCTTTGCGCCCCTCTTCGCGCGCCTCGATCGTCTCGCGGCGGTCCATCAGGCGCTTGCCCCAGCGATCAGGGGAGCAGTCCTGAAAGGCACCCGACAGTTCGTTGGCGCCAACCCTCGCATACTGCTGACCAGCGCCGAAGTACAGCTCGTGATCCAGCGGGAACCCCGCCACCAGCCCGGCGCTGGCCAGCCAGTCGGGGGCGTACTCGAAGCTGATCGTGTCCCCGGTCCTACTTGCCGTCTTCGACACGTGACCAACAAGGGCCGAGCCGCCGAGAGACTCGTCGTCGATCCAGACTTCCAGACGGTTCACGGCTTGGGCTTCCGCGTCCGTGGTCGCACCGGCGGCACTGACGAAGTGGGGAGCAAGGTAGACGCAGGCGGCGGCCGCGGCGCGGGGGCGGCCCGCGCGCGGGGCGAGGCATTAGTGCGCCGGAGTGCATTGTCCTGCAGCTCGCGGCCGAGGGTGTCCTGAGCGGCGATCAGGTCGATGTCGCCGGCCAGACCGAGCACGGTCAGTGCTCGTAGCACGGTTGCCAGACTGGTCGACGGGTCGCCATTCTCAAGCTTGGCGATGGTCGGGACGCTGACCCCCACGCGCTCCGCCATCACCTCTTGGGTCATCGAGCGACGCATCCGGGCGGCGCGCAGGCGCTTGCTCAGCGCCTGGATCTGGCGCTGAGCGCGTGGGTGGGTTGGAGGGATTCGTTTTGCCATACCAAATTAAATTACAGTTTCCGTCCGGAAACGCAAGTTAATTTTGGATTTTACGGCTTACCGGTTCAGGTTGGGGGTGCTCTGCCGCGCCCCAGCCGCTGGGCGACGTTGCCTCCGTTCGATGCGGAGCGGGCCGGAACGGGCTCTGCCGGCGGAAACGGCGTTCCGCGCCGGCGCTCCTTCGTGGAGATCTTCCCGATTGGCGCGCTAAGGTCGCTGGTCTCGTCAGGCCTGCGGCGCAATAGCTCGTTTTTGTCCGCGCTGCGCGGTTGAAGAGCTAATGGCCGTACGACGCCCCGCAATCCGCAGTGTCGCAAAAGTGCTACACGATCCCCAGTTACGTCGACGCAACGCAATAGGTGCAAGGACTATGTCACTTCGTCGGTCCAGTCCATCATCGGGGCGACGGACAGACGCCAGGGTGACGTGCAGGCGGAGTCGTTCATCCGCGTAGTGTAAAGGCAGCCCGTTGCCCACTGGGGTGGGTTGCCAAGCGGGTCGCGG
>Ga0182007_10000983_pt1 | contig 15636 bp, 14 predicted proteins | sample Sormic07211113_1_FD_123023 | JGI IMG/M metagenome (GOLD analysis project Ga0182007, IMG submission 123023) | Rhizosphere microbial communities from Sorghum bicolor, Mead, Nebraska, USA - 072115-113_1 MetaG | ecosystem: Host-associated > Plants > Roots > Rhizosphere | place: USA: Nebraska... | reverse complement strand
GGTCAACTGGAGCGATCCGGCCCTGAGCACCCGCGCCGTGCGTGAGTACCTTGAAGGCCTCGATGAAGAGGCGTTGGCCGAAACGCTACCGAAGCGCCTGTCGCTGACGGATCCTCAAGCCCGCTGGACCGCTGCTCCAGGCGGCCAAGCGTTCTTCGCCTCTTCCACGAATTATCTGATCGATACCGAGCACGGCGTGATCATGGCTGTGGAACCCACACTGGTTCATCGAACCGCAGAAGTCGAGAGCACCAAGACGATGATCGATCGGGTCGAAGCGCAGTTCGACATCAAGCCAGAGCGCCTCATTGGCGACACCGCTTACGGTACCGCGCCGATGCTGGCCTGGATGGTGGAGGAAAAAGACATCGAACCGCATGTGCCGGTGTGGAACAAAACCGAGCGCAAGAACGACAGTTTTTCGACCAACGATTTCCACTGGAATGAAGAGGCTGAGGAATCCGCTGCCCGGCCGGCAACCCATTGCGCAGCGAATGGCGAGCCTTCAAGAATGAGCGTTCACACGTCACCAAAGCCAACACCGTCATCTTACGATCCCGGCAGACCGACTGCGCTACGTGTCCGTTCAAAGCCATGTGCTGCCCGAACACCGCGTTCCGCAAGATCGCTCGCAGCGTCCATGAAGCCGCTCGCGATGTGGCTCGGCGCATTGCAGCAACGCCGGTATATCGACACTTTCGCCACGAACGTAAAAAGGTCGCAATGTTGTTTGCCCACCTCAAGTGCATCCTGAAATTGGATCGCCTGCGGCTACGTGGCATGAGTCGCGCGACGGATGAATTCGCGCTGGCCGCTGCGGTGCAGAACCTGCGACGGCTGGCCAAATTTTCATCTCAAGGGCCACCAATCACGGGATAAGTGCGCCTGCACCAAGCAAAAAACCTCAAGTTAACCCAATAACAGAGCAGCAAAGGTCACCGTAGGGCCGAAAAACCACTGTGGTGAGTAGGTTCTCTGGTGGTGGTCATGCCTGAGTTCAGGCCATTTGAAAATCCGACTTTTTCAACAGAATCGGCCGTTTGCTGCCTGTCACTAAGGGCTGTAACTGGCCGATAGATGCTCGCAATGATACGCAACAGATGGCTAGGCGCTCACGCTCGCTTATCTCTGCAGGCTCTCCACTGCTTCAGGTCTGACCCTTGCGATGCTTTTCTACACAGTCCGGCCGTCCTGTAGAAGCGGTTATGGAACGGATCGAGTGACCTGCCACCATTGCATGCGAAATTCACTTCGCGTTCAGCCAATGTCAGCGTCAATCCGGAACGGCGCCGCACAGCGAGCCTGACAAGCATCGGCTCTCGAAGCCTGATTATCGCAACAGCCGAAACCTGGTTGCCTTCAATTAAATCGTAATCGACTCACCTTCCTTGCTGCTTACAATAATGCGTAAGACGCAATCGGTGAGCAGTTCCGTCAGGTGTTGTTCAGTAATCTCTACTTCGTTCCACTGTAACTGGCCATAAAGCATTCCAATGATTGCGCTGGTGATTAGGCGGGTCTTTGAATCAAGCCTGTCCTGCACTCCACATTCATCTGCGATAATTTCGTATAACAATGTTCGATAATTATATTTTAACTGCTCTGCCTGATGTTTGTGTTCTTCATTTAGATTCACGAACTCTCGGGTCACCAATACCAATCGGTTCTTCTCATTCAAAGTGAAGCTGACAAAGGCCTGAACAAAGCGATGCATCCGTTCGGCAGGGCTTTTGGCGCCATTCAGGCGGTGCTCGGTCTTGACCAGCAGGTCTGACAAAGCGGACTCAATGAGCTCGAACAACAAGCCTTCCTTGTTTTCGATGTGGTGGTACAGCGACCCGGCCTGCAGCCCTACGTGACCTGCCAGATCACGCAAGCTGATGGCCTGGAATCCGCGGGTTGCGAATAACTCGACTGCCGCGTCAACGAGCCGTTGACGGACGCTGATTGGCGAAATGGATGATGTGTCGACAGCAAGCATGATGGCTCCATTAAGGAAAATGCGAACGTTCGATAGTGCTAGCCCAGTCGGGGATCAATCAGGATTTCCTCGCCCGCGTCCTCATTGCCAATGGGCAGCGACTCACCGAGTCGACAGGCAATGGAAGGGGGCGGGCAGGGGAGACGTTGAGGGTCAGTATGTAACGGTTTTCATCGCCGACTTCTTCATTTCGGAAAGGTCTGCCGGACCTAATAGCAGGCCGATGTCGCTGGAGTTGACCGGTGTAGTCTCAATCCGGACCACGACCTCATCGTCATCCGGTTCCGTCAGCTCGGCCTGTTCCCGCGACAGCACTATAGTGCCGTTCTTGTGGAACGTAGATCGCATTTCGCATCCGGACCTTGTCATGGTCACCCTCCAATAACTCGTGCTGGTGTGCAGACTGCTTTTCAGTCGATAACGTAAAATATACGAAAACGTATTCGTATGATTTTCTGCATACTAACATGGGGCAGAAGCGACGCAACGGGCTTGATGAACGTCTTGGGCATCTTTCCGTTTTTGCTAACAATCATTTGCCGTCTTGGATCTTGATGGGACGTATCCCCCTCGGTCACATTCATGCTCAATCAATGGTGATTTATAGGAGCTTGTGTCATGCCTTCATTGTTTGAACCCTTCACTCTTAAAGACATCACTCTACGCAACCGCATCGTGATTCCTCCCATGTGCCAATACTCTGCGGTCGGCGGCATGATCAACGACTGGCACCGAGCACATTTGGCCGGGCTCGCTCGCGGCGGAGCAGGATTGGTGATTGTCGAGGCGACGGCCGTGTCGCCCGAAGGGCGCATTACCCCAGGCTGTACTGGCATCTGGACCGACGAGCAAGCTCAGGCGTTTGTGCCTGTAGTGGCTGCTATCAAAGCCGCCGGTGCTGTACCAGGCATTCAGATTGGACATGCGGGTCGCAAGGCCAGCGCCAACCGGCCGTGGGAAGGCGATGACCACATCGGTGAGGATGATCCGCGCGGTTGGCAAACCCTTGCGCCGTCAGCTATCGCCTTCGGGGCGCATCTACCCAAGGTGCCCAAAGCGATGACACTCGATGATATCGCTGGCGTGCTCCAGGATTTTGTCGACGCGGCCAAACGTGCGCGCGAGGCAGGTTTCGAATGGCTCGAACTGCACTTCGCCCACGGCTATCTCGGTCAGAGTTTTTTCTCGACCCATTCGAATCAGCGTGCTGATGCCTACGGGGGAAGTCTAGAGAATCGCAGTCGGTTTTTGCTAGAGAGTCTGGCGGCAGTGCGCAAGGTTTGGCCCGAACATCTGCCGCTAACGGCACGTTTTGGCGTTATTGAGTACGACGGCCGAGATGAGCAGACCTTGGCGGAATCCATCGAGTTGGCCAAGGGACTCAAGCGTGAAGGGTTGGACATGCTAAGCATCAGCGTCGGGTTCTCCACGCCGACGGCGGATATTCCGTGGGCTCCCGCATTCCTCGCACCGGTTGCTCAGCGGGTGCGGCTTGAATCGCAGTTGCCCGTGTCGGCGGCCTGGGGAATTGATACACCGGAAGTTGCCGATACTGCGGTCCGCGAGGGTCAGCTTGATCTGGTGATGGTGGGTCGCGCCCATCTGGCTAACCCGCACTGGCCGTATTTCGCTGCGAAGAAGCTCTGTGTCCCACGGGCTTCCTGGACACTGCCCGCACCTTATGCGCATTGGCTTGAGCGCTATGCGGTGGACTGATCGGGTCTGGCTGGCGGCAATCGAATAACTGATGCATACGGTTGCCGATGGCAGGAGCGCCTAACACCTAATGCCGACCAATCAAGAGCGCGCATGATCATGAAGTTTTCTACGGATGAGTAAACAGCGCACCCCAAGGATAGAGACCAGAGACATGGTGCTGCTGCAAGCCCTGGCTGCAGAAGGCTCGCTCAGTGCTGCCGCCGATTTATTGGGGCAGCCGATTTCATCAATCAGCCGATCGCTGAAAGCGCTGGAGCAGCGTCTGAAGGTGGCGTTACTGATACGTACCACGCGGCGTATGCAACTGACCGAGGCCGGGCAATACCTGCTGGAATGCAGTCACCAGGTGCTGCAATCGCTGAGTGACATAGAGGTCGCGCTGACGCAGACAATTAACAACCCAAGTGGTCTGCTGCGTGTCAACACGTCGGCTTCGTTTATGGATCACGTGCTACTACCGCTCGTTCCACTGTTCGCGCAAGCCTATCCAAGCATCACGCTAGAGTTGCGCAGTAGTGATCAACTGATTGATCTCATTCAGGAGCACGCCGATGTAGCAATACGCATTGGTGTGATGGCTGATTCTTCCTTGCGTGCCGTTCACTTGGGCGATTGTCGTCGTGTGGTGATGGCATCACCGTCGTATTTGGAGCGTCACGGGACGCCGCAATGCGTAGGGGATCTTGCGAGCCATCGGCTGCTGGGATACGTCGGTGCAGATCCGTTGAATCGATGGCCGCTGTCGAGCGGTCGACACAGCGATTACGCGATCACCCCGGCATTGTGTGTGTCCCATGGCGAAATGCTGCGCCAATTGGTATTGGCCCATGAAGGCATTGCGTGTCTCATGGACTTTTCGGTGGTCGATGATCGGCATCGCGGTGATCTGGTCGAACTACTAGCGCCTTACAACCAGGCCCCTTCCAGTCCGGTACGCATCGCCTATTACCGGCGTTCCCCGACTGACGCGCGCATTCAAGCTTTCATCGACTTCATGCGCAGTCAGGGTGCTGCACGGTTGACTCCCTAATATTCTCATCACTCGCTTGACGCCTCGCATGAGCGCGGCTATTTTACGAAAACGTTTTCGTACGGCATTGATAAATCCTATAAAGGGAACAAGCCGTTAATTAAGTGATCCCGGTTGGAGAAAAGCATCATGCAAATCCGCGAAGGCGGCTGCTTGTGCGGCTCGGTTCGATATGTGCTCAAGGGTGAGCCGCAGGTGGCGGTGGTGTGCCACTGCACCCACTGTCAGAAAGCCAGTGGCAGTGCGTTTTCCGTCAACTTGCTGATGAAAGAAGATCAGTACGAGCAACGGGGCGAGACCCGCATCTTTGTCGACGCCGGTGATAGCGGGCTGCCGTCCTACCGCCACTTTTGCGCCAGTTGCGGTTCTCCCGTGATCACCGTTGCGACCAATTTACCTGGGCTGTTGCTGGTCAAGTCTGGAACGCTCGATGAGCGAAATGACGTGCAGCCTCAGCTGGAAATCTATACCGAGCACGCTGCGAAGTGGCACGCGCCGGTGGCTGGCACAACACGCTTCGCCGGTGCTCCGCAGGCTTAGCGCCCTGAGATTTGAATTCATAACGTCCAAGACGAGGAATGAGTGATGAGCTTTCGTTCGATTAACCCGGCGACGGGCGAGTTGGTTAAGGAATTTCCACTTCAAACAGACGAAGAAGTGTTTGCCGCACTGGATCGGGCCGAGCAGTGTTTTCGGCAGGACTGGCGGCACCGGCCAGTGTCCGATCGGGTGGCTATCGTGGCCAAGGCTGCACGGATTTTGCGAGAGAAGCGCGATGAGTATGTGCAGTACGCAACACTGGAAATGGGCAAGGTCACTCGTTTCGGGCATTTCGAGGTCGATCTGGTGGCAGACATCCTCGATTACTACGCTGAACACGGCGAACGCCTGCTGGCGGCTCAGGCGCTGCCAGGCGAGCCTGGCGCGACACTGGTCGCCGAACCCTTCGGCGTTATCCTTGCGATCGAGCCATGGAATTTCCCCTATTATCAGCTGGTCCGTGTCGCCGCACCTCAGCTCATCGCAGGCAACGTGGTTATGATGAAACATGCTGAAAACGTGCCGCAATGCGCGCTCGCTTTCGCGCGATTGTTTGAGGAAGCTGGCGCGCCGGAAGGGGCTTACACCAATCTTTTTTGCAGTATCGACCAGATCGCCAGTCTGATCGACGACAACCGTGTGCGTGGTGTGGCGCTGACCGGCAGTGAGCGGGCGGGAGCTTCCGTCGGCGCGCGTGCTGGGCGCAACATGAAGAAAGTCATTCTTGAATTGGGTGGCAGTGATCCTGCGATTATCATGCCCGGCGCGCCTCTGGAACATGCCTTGGATCAATGCACCATGGGTCGCCTGTACAACTCCGGCCAGGGTTGCGTAAACATCAAACGCGTCATCGTAATCGGCAAGGAGCGCGGCGAGAAGGCGCTGGCGGGGCTCAAAGACCGCTTTGCGGCCGTCAAGGTCGGCGACCCTACCGATGAATCCACCGTGCTAGGGCCTCTGGTCAGCGAAACAGCCCTAAACGGCTTGCTCAAACAGATCGAAGCCGCCAAAGCCGCGGGTGGACGGATCGTCTTTGGCGGTCATCGTGTTGATCGGCCGGGCTTCTTCCTGGAGCCCACCATTATCACCGATATTTCTGAAGACAATCCGCTGTATCGCGAGGAAGCGTTCGGCCCTGTGTTGTCCTTCTATGTGGTGGACACCGAGGAAGAGGCAATCAAGTTGGCCAACGCTACGCCATATGGCCTGGGCGGTTACGTATTCGATGCCGACATCGAGAACGCTAAACGCATTGCGTCACGTATCGAGTCCGGCATGGTTTACATCAACTCCTGCTACGCGGATTCCCCGGGCCTGCCGTTCGGTGGGATCAAGAATTCTGGCTTCGGCCGTGAACTCTCGGAGCTGGGGATCAGCGAATTCATCAATCGTAAATTGATCCGCGTTGCACCTTCTGCATAACACGCGTTGTTTTATCTGTTGAAACTCGCCACGACACAGTCATCGGTGCGCTCGACCGCTGATTGCTGTGTCGTGGATGAGCCCTGGGCTATGAAACGCCTTCCTCCGAATTTTCTACACGAGAAAACCATGTCCCGCACGGCTTTGCGTGCTCCCTGTTTTTTGTTGCTGAGGCTGATTCTGGTGGCACTGAACCTGCGCCCGACGTTGTCGAGCTTGTCGCCGATGCTCGGTGAGGTGAGCGCAAGCCTGGGCTTTTCAGCGGCGACGGCGGGCGTACTGACCACAATGCCGGTCCTGTTTCTTGGTTTGTTTGCTCCATTGGCTCCGATTCTGGCCCAGCGTTTTGGCGCTGAGCGAACGGTGTTGGGTGTTCTTTTAACCCTGGCGGCTGCAATTCTGATGCGCAGTTCGTTGGGTGAGGCCGGCTTGTTTGTCGGCAGCCTGCTGGCGGGCGCCAGTATTGGAGTGCTGGGTGTGTTACTGCCGCTTATCGTCAAGCGTGATTTTGGTCGGCAGGCTGCGACCGTGACCGGCATTTACACGACGGCCCTGTGTCTCGGAGCAGCGCTTGCAGCCGGTTTTACCGTACCGCTGAGCCACTACTTGGGAAATGACTGGCGCATGGGGCTGGGTGTTTGGCTCGTGCCCGCGATGGTGGCTGCGCTGTTCTGGTGGCCGCAGGTTCGGTACCCGCGAGGAGTACAGCATGGGCGAATTCGGGTGAACGGTTTGCTGCGGGATGCGTTGGCCTGGCAGGTGACGTTGTACATGGGGATGCAATCATCGCTGAGCTACATCGTATTTGGTTGGCTGCCGTCCATCTTAATCGGCCGCGGGCTCACGCCGGGCGAGGCAGGGTGGGTGCTATCCGGCTCTGTGATGTTGCAACTGGTCGGCGCCGTTGCTGCGTCTTGGTTGGCTGCACGTAGCACTGACCAACGCGGGGCGATCCTTATTGTGATGTTGCTGACGCTGTGTGGGTTGTTCGGCTGCCTGTATGCGCCCCTTGGCACTTTGTGGGGCTGGGCCATCGTGCTGGGCTTGGGTCAGGGGGGCGCTTTTAGCCTGGCATTGACCCTAATCGTATTGCGCTCGCGAGATTCACACGTGGCCGCGAACTTATCGAGCATGGCCCAGGGCGTCGGCTACACCCTTGCATCCATGGGGCCACTCGCCGTTGGCCTGGTTCACGATCGAACGGGAAACTGGAATGCGGCAGGCTGGATTTTCGCGGTGATCGGCGGCGCTGCCATCGTCGCTGGTCTGGGAGCCGGGCGCGCCCGCTATGTGCAAGCGACCAGTGAAGACTTGCCAACATGCACAACGCTGCGTTCGTGATCGCAGCACCGATTCAACACCAAAGCTGTCGCGTCATCCCATGAGATCACTTATGTCGGGAGGCGCACTTACCGTGATTACCCGTAGAGGTAGCGATGCAAAATCTGATGATCAACGGCCAGGAGCGTGAAGTGGATGTCCCTGATGACATGCCATTGCTATGGGTCTTGCGTGATGTGCTAGGGCTGACCGGAACCAAGTACGGGTGCGGTATCGCGCAGTGTGGCGTCTGCACGGTACACCTGGATGGGCAAGCAGTCCGCTCTTGTGTATTGCCTGCCAGCGCGGTGGCCAGTCGTAAGGTCACCACCATTGAGGCGATAAGCGAGCAGCCTGTCGGCCAGGCGATACAAAAGGCATGGCTGGAACATGAAGTGGCGCAATGCGGGTACTGCCAGTCGGGGCAGATCATGTCTGCGGTAGCATTGCTGCAGGCTCACCCCCATGCCGATGACGAACAGATCGTCAGCGCCATGTCCGGCAACCTGTGTCGCTGTGCCACTTACACGCGCATACGTGCGGCGATCAAAAGCGTCAGCCAAGCCTGAGGAAGTGATCATGTCAGATACACAACGCTCTCCCGCCGTGTTATCGCGACGCGGTGTGCTCAAGGGTGGCGCACTATTGAGTGGATTGGTGATCAGCACTTTTCTGCCTCCAGCGATTTCCCGCAGTTTTGCGGCCGGCACAGTTAAGCGCGCGCAGCTGGGCGATGCCGCTGAGAAGGGTTACGGCGCTTTCGTTCGGGTGGACCACAGCGGTCATGTGACCGTGATTTCGCCCAAAATCGAGATGGGACAAGGCATCCAGACCGGTATCGCCATGATGGTCGCCGAAGAGCTGGAAGTGCCGTTAAGCCAAGTCAGCATTGCCGAGGCACCGCCTAATGAGCAGCTATATGCCGATCCGTTGTTGCATTCGCAATTGACGGGTGGCTCGACCTCGACTCGTTACGCCTGGGAACCTCTGCGCAAGGCCGGTGCTGGCGCCCGCATCGTTTTGATTGAAGCCGCTGCGTTGCGTTGGCAGGTCGCCCCGAGTCAATGCCGAGCCCTGAACGGCCAGGTGCTGGGCCCTGATGGACAAGTCGCGGCTTATGGTGATTTGGTGGATGCCGCTGCCGCGCTGCCGCTGCCCGCCGATATACCGCTCAAGCCGATTGCCGAGTTCAAACTCCTCGGCAAGCCCGCACAAAGACTGGATACACCTCACAAGGTCAATGGCAACGCCAAATACACCATCGACCTGTCTGTCCCCGACATGCTGATCGCGTCGACGATCACCTGCCCGGTTCATGGCGGCACTTTGCGCGGGGTCTCCAATGAAGCCGTCGCCCTCGGTATTCCGGGTGTGCGCGATATTGTGCGTTTGGATAACGCGGTCGCTGTGACGGCCAGCAACTTCTGGGCGTGTCAGCAGGCACTCAAAGTTCTGGCGATTGACTGGGATCTCGGCCCTCACGTGAGTCTGGACTCCAGGCAACTAGATAAGTCGCTGTTTGAGGCGAGCGCCGGTGAGGGTGTGTTTGCCCATCAGAGTGGAGATATCGCGGCCGCCCTGAAAAATGCCAGCAGCCGTTTGGAGGCGATTTACGAACAACCTTTCCTGTCCCATTCACCCTTGGAACCCATGACCTGTGTTGCCCATGTCCATGCCGGAGGTTGCGAGCTTTGGGTGGGCAGCCAGGCGCCCGGAATCGCCCAGGCGGGTGCTGCGAAAATATGCGGGCTACCAGTGGATAAGGTTGTGTTGCACAACCAACTGATTGGCGGAGCGTTCGGACGGCGGCTGGAGTCTGACTTCATCTTTCAGGCGGTGGATATTGCCCGCCATCTGAGCTACCCGATCAAGTTGATCTGGAGCCGTGAAGAAGACATGACCCATGATTGCTATCGCCCGCAATACGTCGACCGCCTGAATGCGGCCCTCGACGAAGACTTGCGCCCGGTGGGCTGGGAACATCGAATTGCCGGCGCTTCAGTGGTGGCGGCTTACCTCGGATCACTGCCGCCTGATGGCGTCGACTTCGACGTCGTGGAAGTCGCGAAAGACCCTGTCTACAGCTTGGCCAGTTTGCAGGTTCGCTACATTCGCCACGAGCCCGAAGTGATCCCTGTGTCCTGGTGGCGTGGGGTCGGGCCCCTGCGCGGTACCTTCGCGGTGGAGAGTTTCATCGATGAATTGGCACACAACGCCAAGGTCGATCCGATGGAGTACCGCCTGAGCCTCATGCAGTCTCAACCGCGCGCCCAGGCAGTGCTGCGCCAGGCCGCGGAATTGATTGGCTGGGATACCCCGGTGCCCGCTGGATCCGGTAGGGGCGTGGCGGTGTCAGCTGTGTTCGGCAGCTTTGTCGCAACGATCGTCGAGCTTGAGGCACAGGGTAAAAAGGGGCTGCGCATCAAACGCTTGGTGAGCGTGATCGACTGCGGTTTTGCCCACAACCCAACCTCGGTGGCCTCGCAATTGGAGGGCGGCACCTTGTTCGGCCTTTCGGCCGCGTTGTTCAACGAAATACTGATTGAGCATGGCCAAGTTCAACAGACCAACTTTCATCAGTACCGCCAGATACGCATGAGCGATGCGCCACCGGTGGAGGTGCATGTGGTCAGTAGCGAGGAACGTCCCGGCGGGGTGGGCGAAACCGGTGCGGTCCCGGCCGCGGCAGCGTTGGTTAACGCATTGTTCGCCGCGACGGGCGTGCGCGAGCGCCGATTGCCATTGAGCCGTTTTGGCTATTTCACGGTTTAAGGAGCACATCATGAAGCATTTCCACACGGTGTTCGGATTGCTCATCGGTTGCTTTGCACTGCCCAGTGTTGCGGCCGAAGCGAATGTGGTCAGTAAAGGCGAGTACTTGGCGCGAGCCGCCGACTGCGTGGCCTGCCACGTGGTACCGGGCGGCAAACCCTATGCGGGAGGTCTGGAGTTCAAGTTGCCATTCGGTAGCCTCTACTCACCCAACATCACCCCCGACAAGGACACCGGTATCGGCGGTTGGAGCGATGATGATTTCGTCAATGCCGTGCAAAAAGGCGTAGGCAAGGACGGAAAGCACTACTACCCGGCGTTTCCCTACACCTCATACACCCTGATGTCTCGGGAGGACATTCTGGCGATCAAATCCTATCTGTTCAGTCTGGAGCCGGTCAGCCAGCGCGCCCCGGAAAACACCATCGGATTCCCGTTCAACCAACGTTGGGGAATGATGTTCTGGAACTGGATATTCGCGCCGGATGAGCGCTTTGTCGCCGACAGCCAGCAGTCTGCCGAGTGGAATCGCGGTGCCTATCTGGTTCAGGGCCCAGGTCACTGTGGCGAGTGCCACACGCCACGCAACCTGTTCCAGGCCATGGATTCCGATAAGCCTCTGGCTGGTGCGGAATTGGGTAATTGGCAAGCCTATAACATCAGCTCCGACAGCCAGCACGGCATCGGCGCATGGCCCGAAGAGGCACTGATTAGTTACTTGTCCAAGGGCTATGCCCCCGGATATGGCGGTGCGGGCGGGCCGATGGCGGATGCTGTCGAACATAGCCTGCGTTATCTAGAACCCGCGGACATCAAAGCCATTGCGATCTTCCTCAGAAGCACCGCGCCGCAAGCGCAAGGGGTGGCACGTCCCTCCCTCGCGTTGAATTACGAAGCGTTGCAGAAGGGCCAGGGCATGAAGCTGTTCAACGACACCTGTGTGGCGTGCCACCTGCTGGACGGCACTGGCAGACAATCTCCGGCTGGCGGGTTGATGGGCCTGAAAACGGTCAATGATCCGGCGGGCAGAAACTTGATCGCCACTCTGCTGGAAGGCCATACACCTAACGCCGCGCGCGCTGACCAGCGCATGCCTGACTTCGCCCATAGCTACAACGATGCCGAGTTGGCGGCCATCAGCACCTTTGTGTTGCGCCGCTTTGGCCAGAGTAAGGAAGACATCACACCCGAAGATGTCTCCAAGAGCCGAGTAGGTGCATTGCACTGACGCACGCTGATCGTTGCTGGCCGCCGACTGCCAGGTCGCGAAGCCGGCATTGTTTATTACTGGCAGGAGTCTGAAGTGATGACGGAACAGGCAGCAGTCAAGAAAACGATGAAAGTTATTCAGGTTTCATCAGCGGGAGGGCCGCTCGAACTTGTTGAGCGCGATATACCGGAACCCACCCAAGGGCATGTCTTGATCAGGGTGCAGGCGTGCGGAATCTGTCACAGCGACGCATTGACCGTGGACGGTGAATGGCCTGGCCTGCAGTATCCTCGAGTGCCAGGACATGAAATCGCCGGGGTAATCGAACGGGTTGGTCCAGATGTCGAAGGGTGGCATAGCGGCAATCGGGTAGGCGTGGGCTGGCACGGTGGGCACTGTGGGCGGTGTGAGAACTGCCGGCATGGCGATTTTGTGCTGTGCGCCGATCTGCGCGTCCCGGGCATCAGCTACGACGGTGGATACGCCGAGTACATGGTGGCCCCCGTAGAAGCGTTGGTACGCGTACCTGATGACCTCGCGGATGTCGACGCCGCGCCACTGCTATGTGCTGGCCTCACGACTTTTAACTCATTGCGCAATGGTGGTGCGCGCCCTGGGGATGTAGTTGCTGTGCTTGGCGTCGGAGGTCTTGGGCATCTGGCGGTGCAATTTGCACGTAAGATGGGATTTGTCACGGTGGCTATTGACCGAGGGCCGCGCACCGAGCCGCTGGCCAAACAATTGGGTGCCCACCATTACATCGATGCCAGCAAGCAGGACGTAGCGCAAGTGCTCCTGGGACTGGGTGGCGCTCGGGTCATCCTGGCAACGGTTCCAAGTGGCAAGGCCATGAGCGCTACGATTGGCGGTCTCGGTATCAACGGCAAAATGATCCTTGTGGGCTGGTCACAGGAACCTGTTGAAGTGCCAATTCCGCAATTCGTGATGCGGCGCAATTCAATTCTCGGCTGGCCCTCAGGAACAGCGGCGCAATCTCAGGAAACCTTGGCCTTCAGTCTTTTGTCTGGCGTAAAGCCGATGATCGAGGAGTTTCCGCTATCCCGTGCGGCAGAAGCGTACGAGAGAGTAATGGGGGGGAGGGTGACATTCAGGGCGGTATTACGACCCGGAACTTAGCAGCTTCTGGCCAAACGCCGACGGCTTTCGCGGGCCGTTCCGACTGACGGGGGGGTATGAACGATATGCCTTGAGTTTCGTCGCAACGCCCGTTTTTTTACTCGAAAACGAATTCGTTGCCGTTGCAGCAATGGTAGAGTGGTCCCTCGTATCGGCGGGACTACGGTGGAGCTCCATTGGAACAACGAATTAACATTGCGGGGCTTGCCCGTCATTTGGGAATAGCGGTATCCACCGTTTCAAAAGCTCTCAATAATCGCCCGGACGTGGGCGAAGCCACCCGCAAACGGGTGCTTGAAGCCGCGCAGGAATTTGGCTTTGTAGTCGACCCCGCCGGCCGACGATTACGAACTCAGAGCTCCGAGACCATCGGCTTCGTATTATCGCCTCCGCAGACTCACTTCGCTCACCCGTTCTTTCTAGACTTGCTCATGGGCATTGACCAGGCCTTGGAAAAGACGCCATTCCAGTTGGTCATCGTTTCCGGGAGAACCCCTGAGGGCGAGCTTGAAAGCTTTCGCCGTATGGTTGAGCGTCATAGGGTCGATGCAGTGATGTTCGGACGGACCCGCCGTGATGACCCACGGATCCGTTACCTTCAAGAGCGCAAAATGCCCTTTGCTACCTTGGGCAGAAGTGAAACCGGCGAGCCTTTTCCCTACGTGGACATTGACCGTACGGTGGCCGGGCGCAATGGTACGGCACGTTTTATTGCAATGGGCCATCAGCGCATCGGTCTGTTGAGCACGCCCGCAGAATTGATGATGAGTAAACACTTGCAGGACGGCAGCCGCGCGGCGCTTGATGCTGCGCGGATTCCCTTCGATCCGGCGCTGGTGGTCGAGGCGCCCATGAGCGAGGAGGGCGGTCTGGTCGGTGCTCGACAACTGCTGGCGTTGAAGAACCCTCCCACGGCGATCATGTGTGGACACGACCTGATGGCCGCCGGTGCGATTCAGGCCATTCTCGAAACCGGCCGACGTCCGGGGCATGACATCGCAATTATCGGCTGTGACGACCATCCGCTCGGGCCTTACCTGACTCCACCCCTGACGACTTTTTCCGCGCCGACCGTTGCCGCCGGGCAACGCATGGTCGAGTTGCTACTGGCGCTGATGCAGGGCCAATCGCCCGAGCAATTGCAGGAAGTCTGGACGCCGGAGTTGATTCTTCGCTCGTCCCACGGCATGCCGCTGTCCCCCCTCTAACGGCTGATTCTTTCGTCACGCATCTGATGGATGTGTGATCTTTACCGTTCATCGAAAACGTTTTCGAAAAACCGGTCCTCGGCTCTTGTAAATCAACTATTACCTATCTATATTAATTCGAAATCGTTTTCGTCAAACCGATTGGAGAATAATAATGGATAGTCAAGATATCGAAATGCTCCGCACAACCACGCGCCGTTTCGTGCGGTCGCGCCTGGTCCCTCTGGAAGAGCAGATCGAGACCGCTGACGATGTCGACGAAGCGCTGCTTGCTCAATTGCGCTCTGAAGTCGCGGCGTTGGGTCTGTATGGTTTCAACCTCCCTGAGTCGATTGGTGGTCCTGGTCTAAACGCTGCGGCCAAGCTGGCGGTCCTCGAGGAAATGACCTACACGTCTGTGCCATTGAGCGAAGTCTTCGGTCATCTTCCACTCTCGCTGGGGCGATGTAATGCCGAGCAGCAGGTCCGGCTTCTCCCCGACCTGCTGTCGGGCAAAAAGATCCTGACCTACGCGCTGACCGAGCCAAACGCGGGCTCTGATCTGAGCAATCTGCGTACGCGTGCAACAAAGACCGAAGGCGGTTGGTTGCTTACGGGCAGCAAACATTTCATTTCGCACGCGGAGACGTCGGATTACATCATCGTGCTCGCCGTCACTGATACCGACGCCTCTCTCAAGAGCAAGCTGACGACGTTTATTGTCGACAGGCGCAATCCGGGCATCGTCGGCATGACTCGATACAAGAAGATGGGATGGCGCGGGTACCACCTCAACGGCTTCTCGCTGGAAGACTGCTTCGTGCCCGATGCCGATGTACTCGGCGAGCCGGGGGACGGCTTCCTGGTCATGATGGAATCGATCAACCACGACCGGATTCTTTCGGCATGCCGTTCGACCAGCCTTGCGGCTCGCGCGCACACCATGTCTTGTGAGTACGCAAATGAACGCACTGCTTCCGGCACGGCGATAGCCAACCATCAAGCGATTCAATTGATGATCGCCGACAACGATGTAGAGATTGAAGCCGCACGACTCCTCATTCAACGGGCTGCAGAACTGGTCGAGGCCGATGTTCCTCAGGCCAGGATTGCGACCGCCCGGGCCAAGTTGTATGCGAGTGAAATGGGCTGTCGTGTCGCGGACCGGGCGTTACAGATATTCGGCGGTATGGGGTACATGTGCGAACTGCCGATCGAGCGTTTTTATCGTGATGCTCGAGCCTTCCGTATCGGAGAAGGCACCTCGGAAATGCAACGCCTTCAAATTGCGCGATATGCGCTTTCCGTTTAAGACTTC
>Ga0182007_10000981_pt1 | contig 15671 bp, 24 predicted proteins | sample Sormic07211113_1_FD_123023 | JGI IMG/M metagenome (GOLD analysis project Ga0182007, IMG submission 123023) | Rhizosphere microbial communities from Sorghum bicolor, Mead, Nebraska, USA - 072115-113_1 MetaG | ecosystem: Host-associated > Plants > Roots > Rhizosphere | place: USA: Nebraska... | reverse complement strand
TTACAGAACCAATCCAATCGCTATAATCGTCGCCCTAACACGCCGGTATAGCTCAGTTGGTAGAGCAACTGACTTGTAATCAGTAGGTCCCGGGTTCGACTCCTGGTGCCGGCACCATATAAAACAAAGGCTTGCAGCGATGCAGGCCTTTTGTTTATCCGGAATACGTAATAAGCGACGTAACAACGCATTGTGATTCGATGCGACCGGCAGCGGCAGCGAGTTCATAGCTCTATTCAAACGACCTCCACCATTCCAGGGATTGGCAATGAATTTGATGGCCGACGCTCCAGAACCTACCGATAATGGTGTTATCGGGAATCAAACGGTCGGCTCTGTCGACATCCCACCGAACACTGGCCCTCCCCTGGCAGGCGAGCTTCTGCCAAATACATTCCGAGGATTGGCTACCGAAAACCCTAGAAATTTCGGCGGTGCTCAGAGCGCTCGCATTTTTGACGCGTGGGTGAATGACCTCGTTAATGAAAGAGATCGTGCAAAACTTCTAGCCGAAGAAAATCAATCCAAGCTTGATCAAGCATTGGTTGAACTTCATGCAGAAAAACTAGAAATAGTCCGGCTCGAGGGAGGAATCAGTCAAAATTTTAGGCTGGGTCTCGCTCAGCGAGCGTGCACGTTCGTTAGTCCTTTCCTGTTCGGCATTGCCGTTGACGTCTACAAAAACTATCCCAACCAGTCTTATCTCATCTTCGTTTTTGCAGGAGTTTTGCTCCTGACGAACTTAATACCCAGTCGAGGAAAGCGCAGATGATCTTTGACTCCATAAATAGCCTCTATATCCATAACGTAATGGATCATGGGGTAGCAAACCTTGAACGCATTACTATTTATGTGAAAGAGGCGTGCGATCTCGGGGAGTACTGCCTGTTTCTTGGCATGCCCACCGTAGATGGGTCCACTACACCGTTGAAGGACAATATGCTCTGGTTCGGCAATGGCTTTGTGAACCCGGGCGACTGGATTTTTGTGTACACCGCGAGTGGCACCACCACCATCCATCCCAACGGACTACCGTCAGCTGGATCCTCTATCCAACCGCGACTGATCAGCCTTCACTGGGGCAAAGACCACACTATCTTTCAGAACAGGGCACTGGTCCCGATGCTAATACGAATGAGTGGGTTAAGTATGCCAGCGCCGCCCGAGCCTTCTTATCAAGGTGGGCTTAAACCACACCAGCGTTTGCTCGGATAATTTCGAGTCAAGGTTCCGACGCGCAGCTTTGGGCCTTTGCGTGTATGCGAAAGTGCCGATGACAGCTTTCGTGAGAGAGCTGTCAAAGGTGCGAATGCCTGCCGCCACCCTTCCCGCCCAGTCAATTCCATTTTTATGTTGATCCACGGGAAATAGGTATTTTTGGTAAGTTTTCTTAGACCCGCTCTGGAAGCTTGAAAATGGAAAGCTTTCAAGTTATTCGATTAGGTAAGTTTTAAGTAATATATGGAAATAACATTACCTTTTACCCAGGTCAGAAATCCAAAATAAAATATCTATATAAATCATATAGATAGAAGAAAATTACTCCCCTCATTACTCAAAAAAGCCAGTGCAAAGTAAGTGGTCAAAACCGCATCGCACGCGGGCTCCAGCTGATTCCTCACCTGTCCATACCTAAATTACTTATTTCCCATGGGTCACCAGGAAAAAGGAACTCAGGATCGCGCCCTCGGCCGCTCGAAAAATAGTGAGGCTTGCAGGGTTTTGTAGGGGTTTCTCTATCCTTGTTTGCTCATGAGAAGCCCAGCGGGCGCTGCTAGTGGATGAGTGCAGCTGTGCAGAAATCGAGACCCATTTAGCCCGCAGGCGTGGCGGGGGGACGACGGCGCGCTAGGTGAAGACGCACCCAATCCGGCCGACGACGCCCCGAAACGGTGCATGTCTGCCGCCTGGTGGACTGGCAACACCACCTCGACAACCCGGTGGCCACCGACCAGCTAGACGCCTCGCATGCAAAGTTGCGCCGAGGTCGGACGCTTGAAGTCGGCAGGGCTAATCGATCCCGAGGAAGCCAACGACCTGCGCGAGCTGGCTGACGCCGCGTATAGTCATCACGCCAAAGACACCCTGACCTGCGAGCTGAACGAGTAGAAACTTTGCATATAAACGACAACACCCTCGACGACGCCCGGCAACAACTTGCGCAGATTCGCGCCCAGTTGGCCGTCGCCGAAACCGTACTGGCGCGGATTCGCGCGCACGGCGACCCCCAGCACGCCGAGAAAGAAGCCAGCGCCCGGCAATTGATCGAAGCCTTGAGCGCCCAGGCCGAGACGCTGGCGTTGCAATTGAACGACGCGCCAACTCGGGTGCTGCACTGAGCCAGCCCCGGAAAAGCGTTGCACCTAATCGGAAAGAGTTTTCCGTCTGAAAGGAATCCAATGATGAGTCAGCCGAAATCCCTCAGTGCTGCAATGATCGAGCGCGCAAAAGTCAGCCTGCGCCGTGAAATCGATACGTTGCGCACCATTCCCCCGGCGCCGGGCGCTCTGTTGCGTGCTGAGATTACCGGTCGTCTGCGCGTGCTGCATTCCCTGGGCCTGATCAATGATGTCGAGGAGCAAGCGTTTACCCAGTTGGCTGACGCGGCACAGGAGCAGGGCGAAACCGCCTGACCCCCTCGCGTTACCCATAACGAACTGAAAGGAACCCCGGCGCCGTCGACTACTGATCGGTACTAACGTTAGGACTGGTCTCCGGGACTACACTGGGCGCTCACTGAACAAGGAGTCACCTATGCAATTATCGGATGCTGTAGAAGTTACCCAGGTCTTTGGTGCCAGCCGCGTCAACGAGCTACTGACGGAGGGCTGGAAACTGCTGGCCGTGACCACCAGCACCTACGGTGAAGCCAAGGAAGGCAAGGTGCTGCCTTGCTATATCTTGGGCAAGGCGGCCGAGCCGGCCAACTCGATGGGCGTGGTATTGCCGAAGCGGCTGCAAAAGTGAGCCCCGCGCGTCACGAGTAACGCCGTTTATGGTCAACAGGCCCCCCCACTTGCTCAGAGTGTGCGGGCCTTTTTTATTGGCGCTGTTTCCCACGCCCCCCCTACACTGGGCGACCATTCCCCCCGGTGTTGATTTTATGCAGTGCCGGCCCCTTACTCAAAAAGGAATCCGTGCATGTCGACTCCCGACACCCTGGCCGCGCACTTGATGCCGACCCCTGAATCCATCCGTCAGCAGTTGGTTCAGCACCTGAGTACGTGCCGGGGCTACACCGAACCCCTGGGCGTGCTGATCAACAACTTATGTGCGCGTCTGCAATTGGACGAACCGGCGGCGCCGATGGAGTTGTGGCGGCTGGTTCAAGGCCTGCACTTTGGCGGCATGTTTGCGGCCGCTGGCCTTGAACGTGTGGAGCTGCAACTGAACGTGCTGCGTCCACAATGGCGCAGCCAATGAGCCTGCCCTATCGCGGCCTGGTCGACGTGGTGTTGATCGCGGTGGACGGCAGCGAACACCGGGAATGCTTCCCGGCTATCCTCAACGAAACCATGCCCGGGCTGTTTGAGCTGAGTACACCGCACCGACTGCCGGCGGCACGCGGCTCGCGGCTCGCGGCTCGCACACGGTGCGCGTGATCCTGAGCGATGGCCAGTCCCTCGGCGGCGCCGTCGGGTATGTCGGGGATTTTGGCCTGACCTTCAACCAGCCCCGGGGGGCTGAATGATCGGCGAGGCGATTCAGGAAGACGTGTTGCGCGCCCTGGTCAGCCAGCACGCGGTGAGGTTGCGCGGGTTTAGCGTCGAGTTGTGACGGGTAACGCACACAAACGCCAGACACAAAAAAGCCGCCTTAGGAGGGCGGCTTTTCTTTGGTAGACCGGTTAGGGGCCTGTCTACCGACTCACAGACAACATTGACGTGTTGGTCATATTACCGGCGCAACTATGTCAGCGCAACGACTTTGCGCGGCGGCGCGCGGAGTGCGCGCCCAGTGGCTACGCGGCTTTGCGCGATCTATCCACAATTTTCGCACTTATGGCGCGCCGGTGCGCGGCAGTAGGCGCGCTACTGCGCGCGTTACAGCGCGCAGGGCGCTGCAACAAATTTATCACTCCACCGACCATATCTCGTCTTTGACTTCCCGAGTTTTCGGGTAACATGCGCTCGGTCAAATGTGAAATGTGATGTGGGTCGGGTTGCTTAAACGAATTTGGACCAAGGGCGCGGACCTAGGAAGCCGCGCGGATGAAACCTGAGGCCCTTTAACCCGACTGAACCTCGCAGGCAACATTGACGTGTTCCGACGGTTGCCATGTGTTCCGGAAAAGCGCCGGGGGTAAGGTCGATTCAGAGGCCTTAAGTATGACGCGCAAGCCGAATATTCTGAAAGGGTTGATGACCCGGTTGGTGAGTAACATCATCTACGAATTCATCCGCGACAACTGGGAAAGTTGGCTGGAATAGCAACTGACTGGGAAGGCCGCTCTAACTTCGGTTAGGGCGGTTTTTTTTGCCCAAAGAAATGCCACGCCAGATGCGGGGCTGCGTCCGGCAGGCAAAAAAAAGCCGCCTTAGTAGGGCGGCATTTTTATGCCAGCTCGGTTAGTGGCCGGGCCGGCGGTCTCACAGGGAACGCGTGGTGACCGCAAGAGAGTACAAGCTGGTGCCACCCCGCGCAATAATTAACGATTGGCGGTGGCCCGGCCGTCCGTCGAGGACGGCGGCGGGCAAGGGCTGGCGGCTTTTTGTATGTTTTTTGAACAAAAGCAACAACCACCAAAAATACTGAAAAAAAATCTTCACCCGCCAAAGCCAGCCAAAGCCCTGTAAACCCTCGCTTCCACCGAAAAACCTCGCCTCTCGTCCGCTCGATGCGCGGATTCGCCCCACCACGGCTGGAAAAAATTCGTTAACATCGGGCCAGATTCGCGTTCGGCAGTTGGGGCAGATGACCAACACTTGAGCATGAATTTGGACTTCCCAACACGGGCCTAGTAATCCGTGCCGGATTCATTCGGGAGGCCATCAGCTTAGCCGCCTCATAGGGAACGCGTGGTGTGTTTCCAAAGGCTCGCGTGTTCCGGGATAAGCGCGCTGGAGGTATGGCCCAACTACGGGAGGGCCAAGCATGTTGAAGTTCAAACGTGCGTGGGACTTCGTAGTGGTTTGTCTGCGTGTGCATCACGTTTTCGAATTGCTGCGAGACCGCTTCGACGACCTGAAATAAGGTCGCCAAGATCGACCGCTTCAGCTTCGGCTGAGGCGTTTTTTTTGCCTAAAGAAAAGCCCCACCAGTGCAGGGTTTGGGTGTATGGGCGGATTACTTTCCGCCGATCTTCGCTTGTTTGAGCAGGTCAAAGACTCCTTGAGCATTTCCAACATCGACATGCCATGCGCGGCCGCAAACATCTGGTATTCGCGCTTGAATTCGGCGCCCGGCTTGAAGTTCAAGTGATCTTTGTTTTTGACCGCCGTGGGCCGCTTTGCCGATGGCATCGGGCTGCGGGGGGGGGTAGTCGAGCTGTGACGCAAGTGATGGGTGTCAAAAAGCCGGCCCAGATTCAGGCTCAATAGCGAGCGCGCCTTTTGTATTAATGGCGACCACCACAGCCCAGTAATTAGTCCTCCGTACTCGCCTGCACGTCAAAAGGCCTGAAACGGACGACCTCCTCGCCCAACCACTCATTGACCTGCTGCAGGCGAGCCTGGATCGGCTCCAGCTCGTTCATCGCCCAAATCTGGGCCGCCTCCTTGATCGAGCCAAAGCCGCCAGCGTTTTGAGGAACGATGCCCATCAGTTGAGGAGGGAAACGCGAAACCGAAGTCATGTCCACGCTCGCCGACAAAATCCCCGCACACGAAGCACGTTTGCGCCGGTTGCACACCCATTGCGTGAGTTGCGACACCGAGTACCCAGCCAACAACGAAAAGGCCGCATGCCAAAACTGCGGCAATCAGCTGCGAGGCTATATCCGCGTCGAGCGGATCGTTAAAAACCATGCCCAACTGCTCGGCCTGTTGGACTGCATCCGATCGCTCGTACCCCTGAGCGACTCCCATATCAGCACCACTCAGCGCTGCATCATCGCAATGGCGATCGAGCGCCAGAGCTCAATCAGCGCTGACCATCCTGTCGTCGCGGAATTTTGGGAAGTCTACGACTACCTCCAAGGTCTCGACGCCGATGGCCCGGTGGTCAACCACAGCAAAAAAGACAACGTCATCGCGATCAACCTCAACGAGTTCGTCGAACGAGCCGCAGAGCACCGCCAGAAGCTGGCCGACGTCAGCGAGCTGCGCGATCGCCTGAAGGAATCTCGCTGCCGCAAATTCCTGGAATCGAACAAGGCTGTCGACAGCGCGGTTCGTGCTTATCAGGCCACGCGGAATAACAACACGATTACCAAGTCACCCACCGTCAAGTGCTGGATGTTTCAGGCGTAGGGCTGCAACCCACGTCGAACAGCCCTGAAAGGAGAGAACCATGCAGATTCAAGTCGTTGCCGGCACCGCGAAAAGCCTGCAGGACCGCACCACCCACCTGCTCAACGAGCTCGGAAACGATCACCGCAAAACGGTGCAGGCCGAGGCATACGGCGCCAACGGCCTGGTCGACATTTTGGAAGTGCGGGCCGCAGACGGTCAGCGCGAGATCCTGGTGCTGAATTGTTCAAGGCTACAGATCCAGGCGGTTTTGGAATGGAGGTCATGCACCGAAGACACGAACGAATTTGAAGACCTGGTGCTGCACCTGGTGCGACTACCAGACAGCAACCTGTAACGCCGGCTGCAGCCGGCACTTTTGAAGGAGAGAACCATGCGCGACACAAAGCAACTTGAACACCCCGGACGTGATGCCCTGCTTGGGCAGGCGATTGTCACAGTCGTGACGGTGGCGTTGATCGCCATCGTCGCGGCCCAGGTGCCGGATTTGATGATCTGGATCCTCAACTAAGAATCTTTAAGAAGTCGGTGCCACGGGGCTACAACCCCATGGCACCTGCTACCCCTGAAAGGAGAGAACCATGCGAGACCTATCCCACAACGGCAGCGTCGCCGAGGCTAACGCACCTCGCCTACGGCCGACAATGGCCAGCCACCGGCTTGACCTGCCGAGCATTTGCGATATCTGCGGGAAGGCGCGATCGACGCGCACACACCGAACCTGCAGCCGCATTAGGCAACAACGCAAGGCAGAAGAATGGACGGCATTAATGGAAGAAAGGCTCGCTGCTCGAGCAGTTCGGGGCAAGCGCTACACACGTTAAAGAAGCGTGTTGGCACCTAGTAAAAAGGTCAGCACGTTCTAACAACAACGCCTCAGCGCAAGAACTACACTGCCTGAGGCGTAACACCGCAGAGGAAAACCATGTCGAGCAACGTCTTGATATTTGAGGACCTGCAGCGCATCACCGGTTACCAGCGCCGCTCCGACGTCGAAAGGACACTTATAGACCAGGGCGTTCGGTTGTTCCGGGGCCGAACCGGGCCTTGGACAACGCTGGACCTCATCAACCAGGCGGCAGGTATAAAGCCCGCTGCAGCAGAGCGATACGAAGCCGACATCCTATGAGGAAAGCAAGGAAGCGGAAGCATAATCCGCACATTCCCAACCACATTGATCAGGCCGCGTTACCAGCAGCCGTTTATTTTGACCAACGTAACGCGGGGGTCTGGTACACGCTCCACTATGACGAGACAGGTAAACAGCGCCGTCGCAATATCGCTCCGGCTGATGTGTCGTTGGCTGATCTGCACCGCATCATGGACGAGGCATCTAATGTCGATCGCGGTACGCTTCGCTACGTATGTGAGCAATTCCACGAAAGCGATCGCTATAAAAAGCTCAGCCTCAAAACCCATAGCGATTACTGCTACTCGCGTGACGTCCTACTGACTTTACCCACCAAGCTCGGCAAACCGCTTGGTGATTTGGAAGTACGAAAGTTTACTTCTGCCCTGGTGCAACGAATCGTGGATCGACTGGCGGATGAAGGGACCCCATCGAAAGCCGCGCACGCTCTTCGCTACCTGCGCCGCGTCCTGCAATGGGGGCGCAACCGCGGCTATCTGGAAGTGAACCCGGCACTTGGTATTGAGGCGCCAATCGAGCGTAAGCAACGCCGACTACCGAATCATCAGGTCATGGACACGCTTATCGATCGGGCAATTGCACGGGGATTGCTGATACGCGGCGAGAAAGGTGGCTGCCCCGAGTATCTCGGTTATGTCATGGAGCTGGCCTACCTATGCAGATTGCGCGGTATCGAAGTCGTCACCCTGACCGATGCGAACGAGCTGGAAAGCGGGATTTTGACGAACCGCCGCAAAGGAAGTCGTGACAACATTGTTCGCTGGACGCCACGCCTGCGCAGCGCTTGGGACCATGCCAAGGCCTATCGGGCCAAAGTGTGGGCCAAACGCAAAACGGCGATACCGATCGCACCGTCACGACGAAATATTTTCGTCGCTAGCCATGGCGGCCCACTTCGAAAGTCTAGCCTGGACACAGCGTGGCAACGTTTCATCACCCTTGCGCTCGCCGACGAAATCATCACGCCGGAGCAGCGCTTCGCCCTCCATGATTTGAAACGACGGGGGATCACCGACACGGTCGGCACGCGAGCGGAAAAGCAGGAAGCCAGCGGTCACCGTGACCCTAAGATGATGGACGTATACGATCACAGTATTCCCTTAGTCTCACCGTCTGCCGAATAGTGACTAAGCTCCCACACAGGCTTCTCTGGGCATAAAGGCTGTCGTTTTTTTGTAGAAAATTGGAGGCAAAAATAAATGCAAGCTTTCGGAGACCTGTATGTTCGCTGCTGAAAAAATGATCGACTCAATACGTGACGGTAAACTAGAGCTGCATTGCGTTTCCGTTTCAATTAGCCAAAAGTTCGAAAACGGTCTTTGCCTCAGAGGCCACGGCGTTCTTAAAGTAAATAGGGTAGGAACTATCTACCTCGAATTTATTTGTATGGAGGCTAACAATAACTTTTCCTCTATGACCGGTAATTTTCATGAATCTTTTCCGGACGATCCGTTCAACCCAAGTAAAAAATTATACCTTGAGGCAATATCCCTGGATGGCGATCGAATATTTGCCGAAGAATTTTCGCTGCGTATAAGCGTTTTCAATAGACAAGCACCATATAGACTCCACATATTTTTCCACGAAATTTATTTCCCTGAAGAGAATCAAAAGGAAACCATCTCCAACAATTACATGTATTTCGAGTTTGTGGAGAAATCACACATACCAGCTAATAAAATGAACACTGAATCAAATAGCTACGGAGATGAGTCCCACACTTTGAATGAATCGGAAATTCAGATTGAAGGTGCGACAGTTACCATAAGAGACAGGAAGGACAGGATCGAGGTTCGGGTAAAAGGAGAGTTTGAAGCAGACGAACTTTATAAATGCTTAATATTCTATGTCGGACTTTCGTCAGGGACAATGCCACAGCCTTATTGTTTGATAAAGCGTGTCAATAGCGAAAGAGTAATGTATTTACGGTCCACCAACAATAAACTGCGCGAAAAATCGATGCCAGCGCCGATTACAGATGCCGCCTACGGCGAGGGCCATCCTGCGTGTCATTACGCAATTCTGGCATCGATGCTGAGGATCAGACGTAGTCATCCTTTACATTTTGACAGTACATACAGCCAATGGCAGCGAGTCTGGCATTCATTTCAATCCGAGAACAATATCGCTATCCTCTCCCTTGGGGTGGCAGTTGAAGGGGTACTGAACGACATATTCATTCCGGAGTTAAAGCGTGCCAGTTTTGATCGAGAGTTAGAAACCGCTAAAGCTGCTTTGATTGAGGGGCTGAGCAAGTTAGACGCGCGAGACGACCATAAAAAGACATTGATCTCGAGTGTCGAGCGGTGGGGCAATATACATTCAGCGAAGGCACTCGCGATACTCGTTGAAAAAGGATTAGTACTGCTGATTGAAAAAAAGGCATGGGGTGAATTACGCAACTCAGCTGCGCATCCAGTATTTAAGAAAAACAACGAGGCAAGTGAACTTAAGGAACGGGCCCGCCTTTCCAACACTCTTACATTGTTTTACCGATTAGTATTAAACGTGTTTGGGTATGATGGCCCCATGTACGAATTTCGGGGCGATAAAAAACCTGAATTCGTAAAGCGAAAACATGTACCAATATTGGATCAAAAATTACCTGGTCTACCTGATCCGCATTACAAATAAGATTTTTACGATCGGCGAGTCGAGCGGTGCAATGGACTAATAATCTTCGCCCTTATGGAGGAAAATCAATGCCGAACTCAGACCTGCTCCCAACTTTGTTATTCAAAATAAATGAAAACTAACTCGCCTTAGAGGCAGCCATTCCTAGAATTGTCAAATTGGATCGAGCAGCAAGGTTCGGTCGAGTAGCCGATAACGTGCACGGGGCCCTGGATAAGATTGACCGGAACGGAGAGTTCATCAAAATGACGCTAGCTGTGATTATGACCCCGGAATAAATCCATCGGTCTTAAGAGGTCGTTGTGCACGTAAGAAGAGAAAAATACACCTCGTGCCTAGGAGTGTTTGGTGGTCGTGCACGTAATAACGAATGACGTAACCAATTGATTTCAATATTAAATTCATCTGCCTTGTAATCAGTAGGTCCCGGGTTCGACTCCTGGTGCCGGCACCATACAAAACAAAGCCCCTGCAGAAATGCAGGGGCTTTGTTGTTTCTGGAACGTCCACTTTTCGTCCACACCCTGAAACCCGTGGGAGCGAGCCTGCTCGCGATGAGGCCGTTAAACCCAACGACGATCTACAGACCCAGACAAAGGGCTGCGTTGCCCAAGGCTTCGAAAGCGAAGCAACCTCAACCAAATAGCATCCTTTGCCAATGATCCTCACCCAAAATAGCAATAGAAGCTCCCGCCTCCCGTAACTCCACTGCCTTCATGATCTTCGTTCCATAAGAACTGTGGCGCCACTGCTCATTACCCACGCTACCGACCACCAGGTAGTGAACCTTCTTGCTCACACCGCCCCCGATCAAACCACCTCGTTCTTCGACCAGCGCCTGACATTCCTTACGTGGCCCAAAGGCCATAACCCCCGTAAATACAAACATCCGGCCATCCCACACCAAATCAGGGGCCGGTGAATTGAAAGGCAGGTCCGTAGGAGTAACGGCAACAGCACCGCCGACCTTCGGCCTCTCAATACCCACTCCAGAAAAACCGCGCAGGATGTTAAGCAGCTCTTGGGACTCATCCACGTCTAGAGCATCGTCTTGAAGCATGCACGCCAAACGCGAATACAGCAGATTGATCACCGGATCATTCAGATGCGCGAGATTGTTTTCCAGCCATTGCTTTAGAAAAACCGCTTCCGTGATGTTCACAACACCGTCCGCCATAATCCCAGCGGCCAATCCCACCAAGGCGTTGGTGGTGCGGCGATCGATACGGCGGCGGTGGAAGATTTACTGTTCTCGAACTCGTGGTGTAGATCTATTAAGGGTTTTCCTTGAGGGTGGGTATTGACTCAATATCGAAGCATTTGCGGGTAAATGTTGTGTTCAAAGCTAGAACCGCTGCGCACGGACACCCCTTTTTTCGGAAAATAGATCCGTCCCCTTTTCCCCACTCCTGCTCAAGGGCAGGTGTGAGTACAGTAGGTTGATCACTGGGTCATTCAAAGCATCAGGTTGCTTTCCAGCCACTGCTTGAGGAACAGAGCTTCGGTGTTACTCACCAACCATTGGCGGCGATGCCGACCAGGGCGTCGGCTGAGCTACGGTCGATCCGCTCTCTTATGCGCATCCCCCACACCTTAACCGCGCACAATGGCACTATACTATCATCGCTCATCCGCACGCCGGCGTGCTTTCAAAAAGGACTTAAAGTGATGGTTTGGTTCATTGTGATAGGTATTGTAGTAATCGCGGTCTGGTGGGGATGGCAAATGGAAAAAAGCAAGACCGAAGCCCGCGAAGCGTATCAGCAAGCGTTGGCCATGCTCAAAGCTGATCCTCGCAACCCAGACCTACGTCAACAGACATTAGCCTTGGGCCGCGCATACTCGAATCTCATGAGGGACAAAAAAGGCCAGACGATCTTTGATGAAGTTGCACTGATGAACGACATCAATGCCGCTTGTGCTGGTGCCGCTACTCACGGATTAAGCAATACAGAAAACCCTCCTTTTAATGAAATCGAGACTAGACTTGAAAAATTATCGATGCTTAAAACGCGAGGTTTAATTGATGAGGCTGAATATTCTACCCGCCGAAAGGAGATCCTCGAGGAGATTTAAGCCTCTCTCTACGCTATCTCAACTATAGATCAAATAACACCCAAAAATAACACCATCTATATCATTATAGAAATCACATAGCGAATGGCAAGAAAACAAAAAGTAGCTGGAGCAGGTTAAATACTTTAGTACTCCACGGGAAAACTATGCATGGAATACGTTTTCGAATACACGGAAAAAACTGCGCAAAAAGCATCTGAATATGAAACCAAAGCTTTACTTTATTTGATAGGAATCGATAAAGAAAAGAAAAAAATATCTCTGGCATTTATAGATTGCTTCAACGATATAACCGGCACAGATAAACACAGCAGTGCGCTTTGGGATATCCAGTCTAAAGGGGTGGCCAATATGTCTCCATCCCAAATCGGCCGCTCTCTGATCACACTTTTATTCAACTATCTTTCCACCTTGAATTTTTGCAAATTCGCTTTATTCATGCCGGAACCTAAAGCCGAGTACGTAACAGATCACAGTCTTGTAGAATATGGAATCGAGAACCTAGAAAGCATTAAAGAAAAAATAAAAATAGGATTAGTTAAGGAATGGAAAAAACGCAAAGCACTTGGCGACTTAGACCCAAAACAATTATCAGCAGCAAATGACTTCCTATCAAAAATACGCTTCATCATAGACAAACCCCCAATTAGCAGCTACATAAAGAGCATCACTCCATTTAAAAGCACAAAACTTAAAGGAGACGAATTCTACGAAACAGTTTTTAAAGAAATAAAAGAACAGCAAACCATAAAAAAATTATCTTCAATACATAACACTAAAATTGAATCCATAGCTGAGGCGCTGGCTTTTGAAAGGCACATAACATCCTTAGACCTGTCAAAACTAATCATAAACAGGCTAGTAGGACATGACCTATTCAAATTCAAATCAATCCCACTGAGTTTTTTACCTGAGATATCAGGTCTTTCGAAAGACGCTGTTGGCGAACTGATTTTTGAATGCAACCAGCAAATAACCAAAGCTTTTTTTGACAAAAACAAAAAACAGGTTTTCTGGAAATTTTTAGAGCGTTCATTGCTGGCTATCAGTAATAACCCTGACCTTTCTTCCCGGCAAGTGTATGAGCAGGCAAAAGAGTTTAGTGGGTTCGAGAGCAGCAATTTTTATGGTATGCCAGGAATTTTTTTCATCTCAATCATAATCGACGGCCTTGAAAATGCACTTTATTGAATCAGGATTCGGGAACAAATCTGAAGCTTTTATAGAGCGACGGTATCAAGACGGCATTAATATAATTTTTAGCGATGAGAACAATAAAGGCAAGACACTAACAGTACAAGGTCTCATGTATTCGATAGGTAATATCCGATTTTCCCGAGCGGCTTTACATATCAAGAATATTATTTCTACAGCAAGTTTATTTACAACGAAAAAGAGTGGTTATTCCTAAGAAAAGGAAACTCATTCTTAGTCAAGTCAGGCTCTGAAATAAATTTATTCGAATCTGTTGCAGAGTTGAAGCGTTTTTTCAATGAGAACATACATACCTTACCGAAAATAAACAAAGATGGCATTATAAAAATAGCCGATCTAGCACTATTTTTTCAGCTTTTTTTCCTCCCCCAAGATAACCGAGACACCTCAAATGTTATTGGCGGCGGATACTACAACAAAAGCGACTTCATCGACATGCTATATGCACTCTTCGACGAAGAGCTAACTCCTGAGCCTGCTGAGCATTTAATCTTTATCAAGAAAGAAATAGATGAGATAAAGTCCACAATAAAAGACCTAGCCAAGCTTCAAAAATTAGCAAAAAGAACGCCGCAAGTTTCAAAAATTGCAAACTCAAATACTGACAGGCTTATATATGAGGAAACCAAAAAGAGAGTTGAAACGATTTACGCGAGAATCACTGATAACCAAAAAAAGCGTAACAAAGAGCTTTCGTTTAAAGTCAGACTAGAGTCTCTTATAGGAGAGCTAAATTCGCTTAATAGAGAGCTCGAAGTTGGCAATGTTGCGTGTGGCGATTGTGGCAGCAAAAAAGTCATTTACGGTAATCGCGACTTCACATTTGAGGTGAGCAACCAAGATATCAGGAACGAAGTAATCTCCACAATTAGAAGCGAAATATTATTAAAGGAAGAAATCATTATAGAGCTAGCGCGAGAAATAAATAACGACCAATTGTCCATGACTCGCGAATTGGAGATACTACCAAAAGACATTAAAACAATAATGTTAAAGCATGAAGAAATCCTAACTGACGCTCAAATCGGAAAACAAATAAATGAATTAAATATTCAGCTGGAGATCAATGAGAAAATATTGGCCGCGGCATCCGAGAAAGAAGGCACATCCAAAGCAAAAAAAACATCCCTGATCGAAGAGATAGTTGAACGCATGCAATCCATCTACCAAGACATGGACCCAGAAGGTGGTCTTGAATTTGATGGTATTTTTTCAAAGCGAGGAATGGTTTATTCTGGCAGCGAAGGTCAAGAATTCTACTTCTCTAAAATTGTGTCATTCAAAGAGCTATTACATCATCCTTTCCCTATCATCATAGACTCTTTTCGTGATGGTGAGCTTTCAACTGCTAAAGAGCTTTATGCAATTAAAAAGCTCAATGAATTGCCCGGCCAAAAAATATTAAGTTCCACACTAAAGCAGCAAGAATATCAGTCCAACATATATTCAGAACTCGACAATGTAAACGCTATCGATTACAGCAGTCATTCAACCAGTAGAATTTTAAATAAAGAAGACGTCAAAGGCTTTACAGACATCGTGTTGAGTTTCAATGTTGCTATATGATTGTGTACGCTTGGGCAGTCTTATGACGTAACTGACTGCCCAAAACTCATCTGGATTTTAATTTTACAAGTGAATATTTTTTCTCTCTTTTTCACTGCCAAGACTCTATCTTTGGTATCGAGGTTCATGGCGATAGATTCAAAGTTTAAATTCTTCTTATAAGGCCAAGTATTCGGTTCGACAGAAGAAAATGTAGTACCAGATCAGAGTTTGGTTAAACACGACATCTCACTTTTGTCTATCCGAATATCGATGCATCAGTCAAAAAAGCTGCAACCACCAGTGTCAGCTCAGCCGTCCATATGCGCGATATATATTGCACCGGATTGAGCTAGGACTAAGGATACTCCATGAGGTAGCCTATAATAGTATCGAATAAAAACAACATATAAATCATATAGTTATTTAGATATTCGATTCCTGGTGCCGCACCATACGCAATATAGAAAAAGGCTCACCGAAAGGTGGGCCTTTTTCGCGCCCCCTCGCTGAAGGGTGTGTCCCGTCCTGAATAAGGTTTACACCTTCTGACCCATTCTCAGGAGGGAGTAATGAATACGGGAGAAAGGCGCAGTCAGCGTGATTACACGCTGACCTTTAAATTGTCGGTCGTCGATCAG
>Ga0182007_10000980_pt1 | contig 15687 bp, 12 predicted proteins | sample Sormic07211113_1_FD_123023 | JGI IMG/M metagenome (GOLD analysis project Ga0182007, IMG submission 123023) | Rhizosphere microbial communities from Sorghum bicolor, Mead, Nebraska, USA - 072115-113_1 MetaG | ecosystem: Host-associated > Plants > Roots > Rhizosphere | place: USA: Nebraska... | reverse complement strand
CTTATCCGATGCCGGCGTTCTCGAACCAGTTGAACGACCAGCAGATCGCCGACGTGCTGACCTTCATGCGCGCCGGCTGGAACAACGGCGCGCCGGCAGTGCAGGCGGCGGACGTGGCGAAACTCCGTAAGGAGACGGCGAACAACCACTGAATGGCTGAGTCACTGTAAGGCGCCCTGAAGTGATCGGTATTCCCGTTGACCGAGATCGACGGGGCCGGTCACGAGACATAGTAATCGTACGCAATGCTAATGGATTGCAGGCAGACGAGATCCTGTACGCAATTCAGCATGTCCGCTTCGTAGGCGGCGTCGGTCTCATGCGAGTCGGTGTGCCATGTCCGCACGCGGTTGCCCGCGGGCGAATTCGGGGATGCACAGTGCTTCTACTCTCCGGGGGGGCGATGGCGGCCGCGGGACTTCTACCATTCGTGGCAGCCGGGTGGGGTGATCACGTCGACCGCAGGTTGGTCCAATCACGGCCGAGAATATCGAATAGCCCGTCGTATATCGTTGAGCAGTTCGGCCGGACCGTTGCCATCAGCAACATCCTATACGCCGGTAGAATTCGAGTCGTTCTCTATAGGCTGATCAACGGGCGGCAGCCCCATTTCGGGTAGTACGGCTCGGTTGCCGTCAGCAATCTCGACCACGGATCGGGTTTTTACACCCGCCCGAGGAAACGCGGACACCGAGTCACACGTATTCCGTTTGCGCAAAAATTGGCTTGCCGTTTCGTCGTCGTGGGCATGTTCCGTAAAACATCTCCGACAACGCTCTCGGCTGCGTCGAGGATGACTATCAAGCTAGGCGAATCAGTGCTTCGTTAGTGTGGTGTTATGTGGGCGTCGAGCGATTGTGCACCGAACGAATCGGGATTACTGATCTGATGCAGCATGTAGATTCCGGTGGACGCTTTGATTACCACGCCAACACACAGCACGCCAGCGAGGACGGGAGAGATCGTCGCCAAGCATGGCAGTGAAAAACCAACGGTAATGGCGCTGATTCCGCATGCGAATGCAAGGATTCGGATCGCAACTACATACCTGGAAAACGCGCCGATGATCAGCGCAAGCCAGATTGCGCGCGCGACAATCATGGGAGCGAGTTCACTCTCATTCTGCATATAGATCGTGTCGAGCAGAGATTCAACGCAGAAGAACAGCGTGAGTGCAATGAGTAACCAAATTTCGTATATGCGGAATACGGTCTTTGTGGATTTCATTCCCATGCCTGACAAGATGTTGGGATATGGCAAGGTACCAATGCGGATTGTGATTAACTATTGCGCAAATGTTCTGTTGAACATATCCTAAAGAATTGTGTGATATATACCATCGTATATCCGTGAGAGAGGATGGTTTGGGGCAATCGACTCTCGACGCTGGTTTGGTTGTTGACGAATTGAGTTTTCGACGTGGACGTATATAAATCGTGAGCAACGAATCTTATGATTCACGTGGTCAGCGAGAAAGCACTAGGAAGCTCGAAGGCTGATTTGTCTATCCATTGTCGAAACTAGGGAACCAGCATGAAAAATACATTTACCTCAATTCTCGCGATCACTTGCCTGGCATTTTGCGTCAACGCATCTGCAGAGAGAGGTCCGGATACGGGCTACGTTCCGGCTGTCGTGACGGGCACTGCGCATGCGGCAAATCCTCGGAAAGAACAGCGCGCAGCGGATCGCCTATTGGCCAAGAAGGTGCGGCGCGCTCTGTCGGCTACGCCGCACCTTGCGTCGTCAGACATTACCGTGCTTGCTCGACACGGCGTCGTGACGCTGATCGGCCACGTCGATGAGGAAGCTCAGATTCAGCTCGCAGAAGCGAGTGCGCGCCAAGTCGTCGGTGTCACGTCGGTGACCAACAATCTGAATATCGGCATCGAGACTCGGAATTGAACAACGTTTGCTTTTGCCAGTGATGTCGTTCAAAAACGACATCGTTGTATTCGAGACCGGGTCCGCGGGAGCGAACCCGGCTGCACGCCTGGCAGGTATTCAGTTCAACACAGGTTCATTTGGTTGCAGGAACCTGGAGCCGATGCCCGGCGAAATGGCACCTGACGCACAGCCTCAAATTCGGGCTGGACTTGCTGTCCGCGGGCATCGCGAGCGAAGACCCGCTGTGGCTGTTTTCGACGTCGTGAGCGCGCGAGGATGTCGTCCGGCCGTCCACGCAGGTATTCGATAGATTTCGCTGCACGCAATTGTTCGCGCCACCACTCATTGCGCTCGTCTTACCTTGTCAAACTCCACGCCGGGGCAAGGTCTCGCGTCTCGCGATGGGTTGTGACGTGGTGCGGATACACGTCACGTTGGCAGACGGATGTCGGACCGAAGCCGGGTGGCGTTTTCGCGCGACAATGAATTAATGACTTAACACCATCGTATGTGACATTGACTCCCGCGAGGTAATGGAGTGAACGGCCGCTGTTCCATAGACTGGATTCGTGTTTCTTCACTCACGAATCCAGGAGAAAAGTATGGACCGAATCCTGCAGGCAATGTCGATCTTCACTCACATCGCGCGCGTCGGCAGCTTTACAGCGGCGGCTGAAATTGCCGGTATGAGCGCTGGATCGGCCAGCACCCTTGTTCGCCAACTGGAAGCCCACCTCGGCGTGACATTAATGCAGCGCTCCACTCGCTGTATTCGATTGACGGCAGAAGGCAGTCAGTATTTCGAGCATTGTGAGAGGATACTGAGCGAAATCTGCGAAATGAAGGAGCAGCTCAGTGGGACGGGTAAGATTGCGCGCGGCCACCTGACTGTGGACGTCGACCAGGAAGTGGCCCATGCGATTCTGCCTTTTGTCCCGGAATTCAAGGCGGCATTCCCGGAGGTGGCGCTGCGCATCAACGTCGGAGGCGATCCGGACGGTTTGATTGCCAACGGCGTCGACTGCGCTGTCGTGGTTGGCCAACTCGCGGATTCGTCTCTCCGCAGTCGGCGCGTCGGTAGCTTTCACGCGCTGACGGTTGCGAGCCCTTCGTATCTCGCGCGGCATGGGATACCGCGGGATCCGGAAGGGCTGCGAGATCACGAGATAATTCATTACACGCCACGACGCTTCGGGCCGACGCGCGAATTTCGATACATGGTCGGAGGAGAGGAGGTGCGTCTGAAGTTCCCCGAGCGCATCTCTGTAAACGATGCCGGATCCGCGATTCGTTATGCGGTCGGCGGAGTCGGAGTCGTTCAAGTTTGCGAGCGAATGGTATCAGAAGAAATTTCCGCCGGTCGACTGGTAAGCATCCTCGAAGAGAACTCTCCTCCGCCGCAGCCGATCTCGGTTCTCTATAGCGATCGAAAGCATGTTCCCATGTCCGTCAGGGCGTTTCTTGATTGGATCCAGGAACAACTTCAGCGGCAGGGTGCGGAGGATTCGCGGGTGCAGATATCGGCGCAGGCTGAATCATTTGATGCGCCCCTTCGTAGGGTTGTCGGCATGAGCCATATGGGTGCGTTGCCCATTCGGCATGTTGGCCACGACGCATTGGTGCATCGTATGTGATGGACATGGGCAAGCGTTGAGGCCGGATGGATTGTGACGGGTGTTGATCTCGTGTGCCGTGAGAGGCTGACCGCCTTGCGGGCGGCCGTCGGCGGCTTCTGCGCCGCCTCATCGTTTCATCGGATAACGCCGAGGGTAGCGCTCATACATACGTATAGTTACCGTGATCTCGACCGCGAACTACCATTCGCATGGGGCATCGACGCTGGGCGCCGAATTTGCGCCATCCTTAAGGCATGGAGGTAAGGAACGTTGCTCTTATGGCAAATCAATCAGTAGTTTCAATTATCGACGACGATCAATCAGTTCGTAGAGCAACCGGCAGTCTTGTGCGTTCGCTCGGGTGGGAAGTCAGAACCTACGAATCGGGGGAAGAGTTCCTGAGTGCAGAACGAATCGCGGACGTTGCGTGTATCATTTCGGACGTGCAAATGCCCGGTATCTCGGGGTTGGAAATGTACGAGATGCTGCTTGAAAGAGGTGTAGCTCCTCCTGTCATTTTCATTACATCGTTTCCATCCGAAGCCACTCACAGGCAGGCGATGAAGCTTGGCGCGATTTGCGTTTTCAGCAAACCTGTTGATCCGGTTCAGATCGAACTTCGCCTCGACGACATCGCCTCACCGAGTGCATGAAGTTGATCCTCAGGATATCGTTTTGAAGCAAAAGGTCATATGGATGATGATCGTCGCAGGAGCGAAAGCAGCACCGTAAGTGCGGGATTTGCGTCGCGCTCTGATGCGAACATGGGGGCCGCGAAATTCAGCGACAATGAGGAAGATGTCTTGGAGAGAAGACAGCGGGTCGTCTACCTCATTGCTACGCTCCTCGCCGTTTGTATCTTTATCGCCGATGCATTCACGCCAATCGATGTTGCGGTAGCTGTTCTTTACGTTGTCGTGATACTACTAGTCGCGTCGGTCGCGTCCCAGGCCGTGACCGTTGTAGTGGCATGGTCATGCGTTTCCATGACTGTCCTGGGTTTTCTGCTTGCACAAAGCGATCAAACGGCGATCAGTTCCCTGGCGCGTTGCGGGCTGAGCGTGCTAGCCATCGTAACGGTGTCTGCTTTGGCGCTGCGCAACCAGAGCAATCGACTCACCCTCCAGAAGCAAATCGATCTGCTCAACCTTACTCACGATGCGGTCGTCGTGTGCGGACTGGACGGTCTTATCAGTTTTTGGAGTCGCGGGGCCGAGCGTCTTTACGGCTGGAGCGCAGCCGAAGCAGCGGGCAAGGCGTTCCATGAACTCACTGCCACGGAATCGCAACTGCCGGCGGCCGATCTGTTAAGCAGAGCCATAGAGGATGGTAGCTGGCAGGGGGAGTTCACGCGAACCTGCAAGAACCGCGCGAGAATCATCATCTCCAGTCGCTGGACGATATCGAGAGATAAATCGGGCGAACCCGTTGCGGTTCTTTCAACTGACAGCGATGTCACTCAAGCGAGATTCCTGGAAGCCGAATTGCGGCAGCAGAAGGAAGAGTTGATCGCGACGATCGATGCCATTCCGAGCATGGTTTGGAGTACATCCAACGACGGTCGCATCGTTTATTTGAACCGTCGTTGGTCGGATTACGGCGTCAAGGTTGCCAGTGACAAGGACGTCTGGCGCGACATTATCCATGCCGAAGATATTGGCGTGCTGGAAGCCGCTTGGCGTCAAGGAATTTCCGCCGGAAGTAGCTTTGAAGTGACCGTGCGTGTGCGGTTGGGCAACGGTGACTATCGGTGCATGATGATCGGCGCGGCACCGATGCGTGACGCTAATGGCGAGATCGTTCGATGGTACGGCGTCAATACGGACATTGAAGAGCGCAGGCTCGCGGAGCAGGCTCTTGAGCGCTCTAGGGCGGAGCTTGCTCACGTGACTCGTCTGACGATGCTTGGTGAACTTGCCGCATCGATCGCACATGAGGTCACGCAGCCGCTTGCCGCAATCGTGACGGCGGGCGAGGCGGGCATGCGTTGGATCAAGCGCTCGCCTCCCGACTTCACCGAGGTTCAGTACGCGCTCGGGCAAATGACTCACGATGCGAGGCGTGCGACGCAGGTCATTCATCAGATCCGCTCGATGGCGCAACGGCGGGATCCGGATATGATGTCAATCGACCTCGTTGCCGTGATCGAACAGTCGGTGGATCTGGTGCGACGAGAACTGCAAAGTCACCAGGCCGAAGTGTCGCTGTCGTTTTCGCAGTCGGTGCTCTGGATTACTGGCGATCGAGTGCAAATTCAGCAAGTCGTCATCAACCTGCTGATGAATGCAATTCAAGCGATGGCCGTTGTGACGGATCGCACGCGAAGGCTGAGTGTTTCAGTTCAGCGATACGAGGGCGACAAGACGCTCATTGCGATCGAGGATTCCGGGCACGGCATTAGCGAAGCAGATGCGAGTATGTTGTTCACGCCATTTTTCACAACTAAAAAGGAGGGGATGGGAATGGGGCTGTCGATTTGCCGATCGATTGTCGAGGCGCATGGTGGCCGTATCTGGGCCGAATCCCGGGGGAATAACGGTGCGACCATGTGGTTTGTTTTGCCCATTAACGGTGGGGGTGTCCATGAGTGAGGCGACACCACAGGTAGTGAAGCAATCGATCGCTTATGTTGTCGACGACGACGATTCCATGCGGTCGGCGCTCGGCATGTTGCTTCGGTCTGTTGGGCTGCGAGTCGAGCTATTCAGTTCGGCGCAAGAATTCCTCGCCTTCGACAAGCCGGACGTATCCAGTTGCCTTATTCTCGATGTGCGGCTCAAGGGGCAGAGCGGGCTCGTGTTGCAGGAACAGATCGTTGCCGGCGACATGGGGTTGCCTATCATCTTTATCACGGCGCATGGTGACGTTGCCATGTCGGTCAAGGCGATGAAGAATGGTGCGCTGGATTTTCTTTCGAAGCCGTTTCGCGATCAGGAAATGTTGGACGCAGTGGAGGGGGCGCTACTGAAACACGAGGCTCGTCGCAGGACGGATGGACGGGTTGCGGAGGTGAGACGTCGCTATGAATCGCTGACCCCGCGTGAGCGGGAAGTCATGGGCTTCGTCGTGCGGGGGTTATTGAACAAACAGATTGCTGCGGAAATGGATTTGAGCGAGATCACCGTCAAGATTCATCGCGGGAATGCGATGCGCAAGATGGAAGTTCGCTCGCTGGCCGAGTTGGTGCTCGGGGCAAAACTGCTGGGTATTGCTCCCGCTGACGACTAAGTCGACACGCCGCGTGCCGGATATCGCTTGTCGATCATTCACGCCGCTAGGCGGCATGATTCAAATGCACATAGGCGATGATAATGTGGAAACGTAGCGTGGTTGCGCGGTGTTTCGGAGTTGAGCCCGCCTGCGGAGCGGGCCTTATTTCCTAGCGATTGACCAAGTGCTTCGGTAATAAGAGTGTGAGAATTAGCCCGAATAGAAGGCATGCGATGATGCAATAGATCGCCGGTACGAAGCTGCCCGAGGACTGTTTCAATAGGCCCACGACATAGGGGCCGAAGAAGCCGCCTATATTGCCTATTGCGCTGATCCACGCGATGCCGCTCGCGGCATTGCGGGGGGAGAGGACTGCAGTTGGCATACCCCAGAATATCGGGGGGATGGACAATAATCCCGCATTGGCAATACAGAGCGCCGCAATGCTCAGCCAAAGCGTGCCGTGCCAGACAAGTGCGAGAGTCAGACCTGCGGCGGCCATCAGGAATAATGCGGCGACGAGCAGCCTGCGCTCCCTGCGACTATCGGCCTTCCGACCGGCAATTATCATTACGATAACGGCAACCGCATTGGGCAGTGCGGCGAGGAGCCCGATCAAGGAATTACGCTCTACACCGAGCGATTTGATGATGGTTGGCGCCCAGAGGGTGTAGCCGTAAATTCCAAAAACATCGAGAAAATAAATAACTCCAAAAATCCAGAAAATCTTGCTTGAAAAGATATTGTTCTGATTTATTGATGCGGCTATTGACTTGTCCTCTTCAAGCGCGCTAATAAGGTAGTTACGATCTGATTCGGATCGGTGGTTTCCTTGGGTGACGTCGTCTTCCAGATATTTCCAGCACATGATAGCGGCGACGAAGGCTGGAATTGCCTCGATAATCAACATCCACTTCCAGCCGGCGAGGCTCAGAAGACTATCGAGATATTCCATGATGAATCCACTCATGGGGGATCCAATCAGGCCAGCCATTGGGAGTGCCGTATAGAATATGGATAAAATTCGTGCTCTGTGGAAGCGCGGGAACGACTGAGAAATATAATATACGACACCCGGAACGAGGCCGGCCTCCGTTACTCCGAGGAGGTAACGCATGACATAGAACTGCTTTGGTGTGGCAATCAATGTGGTTAGAGCCGAGACGATCGCCCACGCCAATATAATGCGTGTCAGCCATCGTTTTGCCCCGACCTTCTGCAATAGCATGTTGCTCGGAACTTCAAATAGTACATAGCCCAACGCGAATGTGCCCGCACCAAAACCGAAAACGGCATCGGTAAAGCCCAGGTCCTGGCTAAGCTGAAGTTTAGCGAAACTTACGTTGACGCGATCAATATAGGACGCAAGATACGCAAACATAAAGATCGGCAGAACTCGCAGCGCGAGTCGCTTGAAAATGCGATCGGCTCTGGCTGCATCGACCGTGGTAATCACGGGCAAGGAATCGGATATTCCCGTAGCGTTCAATTCCAAGTGGTGCTCCCGAGGGTCGAATAAGATGTCGTATGTCAGTTGTTGCAACAGACTCGGTAACGCGGTATCGGCGTGCCTCGTGATCCGATCGAGAACGGGTGATCCTTGTCACCACATTCTCAGACTGAATCCGTGTTCAGAGAATCGGGGGCCTGATGGGCGATTGTCATGCGGGGATGTGCTGGGCCATTCATAAGGTAGCGTCGCTGTCGGCTGATAGCACACCAATAAAGTATGTGCCATGGTGAACAATAGGGCATGACGTTCGAGTCCTTAAGGACGGCAACCAGACCGTGCAACAATCGTGAGGCTAGTGGATTTTACTGGATCTTGGTGCACATTGGTTTGCGATCTTTGCTGCTTAGTACGATTTTCCTTAGGGCGCTTTCGACCACATCAGCAACGCAGGCATCGTTCCAATCCTTGCCGTGTATTAATGTTGGCTTGATGGTCGAAATCACAGCGTGCTTTACTTGAATGTGTCGACGAGTCGCCGGCGATCGCTGACGGCTCGATTTGTGTGTCGGACTCCCGTACTGTTGGAACGACGGATGCAGGAGCGAAGGGTACAAGGCGTGGAATGTGTGGAGCTTGACGCGGAGTCGTGCCATCACATGGGCGGCAGGACATCAGCTATGTTCTGAGCGTATGAGCGTGACGCATCCTCTTCGATTCTCGGATTGTACGTATCCGACGAGTAACGACCCAACAAGCCGAATAACGACTGCGCGCCAGACATGGGTCGATGATCGAAGCGACTAGACTGAGGCCGGCCTGTACGCTGCGGGTGTGGATCGAAGCGATCGCTGGCGGGCTTATACCTTGGTATGTATGATGCGAAACCAACGTAAACACTGGCTGCTTCCTTTCGACGATATATCAACCATGCGATTGGATATAGAGTGTCGAAGGATGCAGATAAGTAAATCGTAATTCGTGATTTTATTCTGGTATCCAAAATAATTTACCGTCACGACTTGTGAGTGTGCGAAAGTTCCTTTTCGTGGACGCCGATGTATGAGGTCATTTCGTTAGGGGGGCTCGTGCTTGCTTCGAGTCGCACACGATCAATCGGACGGGCAACTTTCGGAGTTGATAATGTCTGACGTAAAGCACTACGAATATCTCTTTCTCGGTGGTGGGAAGGGAGGGAAAACTCTCGCGATGGATATGGCGCGCCAGGGGAGGCGCGTAGCGCTCATCGAGCGCGGAATGATCGGCGGGTCGTGCATCAATGTCGCCTGCATTCCGAGCAAAACGTTGATTCAAAACGCTCGGCAGGTTCACGGATGGCGCGAAGCGGCCGGTGATGCATCGATCATGGCCGATATGGCGAACGTGTCGGAAAATGTACGCGGTGTCGTCGACGGCATGGTGAAGATCAATCGTGCGGCCTTCGAAAAGTCCGGCCTGGATCTGATCACAGGCACCGGTCGCTTCATTGCACCTCGTACGATCAGCGTCCGCACAGAAGACGGAAGCGAAGCAATCTACGAAGGCGAGAACGTTTACATCAATACGGGTACGGTTGCTCAGATTCCGGACGTGCCCGGCTTGCGCGACGCGCAGCCGCTGACCCACGTCGAAGCACTCCGCCTCGACAAACTTCCTAAGCACGTCGTTGTGATTGGTGGAGGTTACATCGGTCTGGAAATGTCCCAGGCCTTTCGTCGGCTCGGGAGCGCTGTCACGCTGATCCACGATGCGCCGCGTGTCGCGATGCGAGAAGACGAGGATGTCAGCAGAGAAATCCAGCAAGCGCTCGAGGCTGACGGAATCAAGCTCGAACTCCAATCCCGAATTGTGAACGTTCGCGGGATAAGTGGCCAGCACGTTACCATCGAGCTTGCTGACGGCCGTGTCGTCGAGGGATCACACTTGCTGGTCACTACTGGTCGCAAGCCACAGACTGATGCTATTGGTCTCGACCTTGCGGGTGTGGAGGTGGATGGGCGCGGGATCATCAAGGTCGACGAAAAGCTGGCGACGACAGCCCCGCGCACATGGGCAATTGGCGAGATCGCGGGTACGCCGATGTTCACTCATGCGTCGTTTGATGACTATCGGGTGCTAAAGGCCGGCATCGAGGGGCATTCCGTCAGTACCGCTAATCGTACGATCCCGTACGCACTCTTCATTGATCCGGAATTGGGTCGTGTCGGCCTGAACGAGGCCGATGCCAGGGCCGAGGGGATCTTAGTACGTGTCGCGAAGCTGCCCATGGCGGCGGTTCCTCGGGCCCGTACGAACGGGAACACGCGCGGTTTCATGAAGGCGCTGATTCACCCTGAGACTGATCGAATCCTCGGTTTTACGATGGTCGGTGCAGGTGCTGGCGATGTGACGACCACCGTCCAGATGGCGATGCTTGGAGGCCTATCCTACCGAGCGGTTCGTGACTCGATTATCGCGCATCCGCTTTTGTCTGAAGGCCTCAATTTATTGTTTGCTACGCTCGACTGAATTAGTGGACAAGTTTGAAATGCCTGTTTTGCGCCCCAGAATTCGTAAGGAAAGAGATGAGCAATTTTTCGCCCGATCAATAAAGAGAAGTATCGGGACGGAAATTGGGCTAGCCTCAAGAGCCGGAATTTTCCAACTAAGACCGGGATGGAAATTGGGCTAGCCTCACACCATCGATCACCTCGACGGCGGGCGGCAAATCACACCCATTAGCGTCGTTATCTTGCGACGCCGGCACGAGGTCTTTCTCGCGCTCCATTAGATATTTCGAAATCCACTTGCGTAGCAGGTTAGCATTGATCCCGTGCTCCTGCGCCAGGCGAGCCACCGACGCGCCCGGGCGTAACGCCGCCTCGATCAATCCGCGTTTGCCCTTCTCGTCGTAGCGGCGACGGACGTCGCTGTTTTGACGAACTACTTTCAACTCTGAGTCTTTGTCATCCATAGGTGTCCACCTGTCAAATAGGTGGACACCTATGCTTCTCGCTCAGAGCGTCGTTGAGTAGACGGCGATAATGGATCGACTACCCTGATTCGACCTAAGATTGAGTGCTCGAAGCAGGCTGATAAACGTGAGTACGCTTGTGAATATGCTGGTGGTTCGCGTAGTACTCGTGCACATTGTGCGCCTCGGCTGACCGATGATGGATGCCTCGCTCTCCCCACATGAGCCACACCAGCGCCTTGCCGGACTGCGTCAAGTAGCTGTCAAGGAGATCACGACGCAGATAGCTGAAAGAGCCACTAATCTGTGAGCCGTACTCGCCGACCTCGCGGTACAGAGACGCGACGCCCGCAGCATCGTGCAAGTCCCATTTATTGGCGCGGTACCTGAGACTCAATGCCTCACAGAGCCGCTTAGAGGGCAGGCACGCACCGCTATTCTGGTTCACCACGCTGTGGTAGCTCTCCCAGTTGTACTTCTGCACTGGGATGTCGACCGCGACGCCATCGTTGGACCACCTATCAGCGGACACCATGTATTCGGTGCGGTCGTCCTCTTGCTCACCAGTGACAGGCAGTCCCGGAATCGAAGAGAAAGGCATTTCGCCCGCGTAGGTGTAGTAGTAGCTTGGCTCCTCCGGAATGGCATCATTGCCTGGGTATTCGAGACCGGTGAACACCGTACACAGACGGTCGACTTCTCCGCTGTCCACGATTACACCTCGGAGAAAGGTGAAGATCTGTCGATCATCAGCGGGAGCGTTCTGTTCGAGGAACCCGTCAAGTACAATCCACGGCCCCGTCAGGCCATCAATCTCCGCAATTTCGAGGATGCCACGGTAGTCTGGTTGCGGACCTTCCACTATCCAGTCTCCAGTAGCCGTAGGCTGACCGCTGAACAAGACTGGGAGTTGCAGGTCGATGCTCGCGGCCTCGAGTGGGAATGTGGGGTCGATGTCCGCATCTGACGGGCGAGCGCTGCGCTCCTCGGCAAGGAGGCCATGCGCGTACCGGACACCCCACATTTCGAAGTAAGCGATCCAGCCGTACTTCTTCCCGTATCTATCGACCTTGTGCTTGTCATCTCCCATACGAGGGCCGGAGTTCATTCGCCGGTCGATAGCCTCAAACTGCTCGGGGTCATAGCCAAGCACCAGCATTCGCGAAACGACAGCCGGCAACACCCGCAAGTACTCTGGATTGCTGTCGTCGTAGTTTGATCGATCTGGAATCAGTCTCCCCATCGTGTAGTTACCGAAGTCCATTCGAATCGCCGCGCGCTTCGCACGTTCAATCACCGATGAATCGTACTGCGGCATGTCCTCAAACGGACTTCGCAGATGGCTAAACGGTGGAAGGAGATGAGCTACCTCGTCCTCAGACAAGCAAGCTGGATCAACGATCCTTGCGATGGCAATTGTTCCGAGGCAGTACTGTTGATATAAAGCATGCCAAGTAGGATGCATCGCGCCTGGCGCGAACATCGCTTGATAAATCTCACGAGCGACTCTAGGAAGTGCCTTACGCATTTCCACCGCATCGATATCCGACCAAGTAGTAAGCGCCGCACCGTAGGCAGCGGCAAACATCCGCTCAGGGACGTATGGGTCTGAAATGGCAATTGCCTCCACTGCTAGCCGGAAAAACTCCGTGGGCCGCTTAACGGCGAATTCGTACAGGGTCTTGGTGGCTACGTCCCTCAGGCTTCTGGACGTCGATGTTAGTGTCCACATCACCCAGCGGGCTCGCCGAATCTCTCGTTCATCTAGGCCCCCGGACTTCCATCTGGTCGACAGGAATTTGAAATCGTCGTCAATTTCCTCAGAACTCTCGCGAACCCACTCCGTCCAGAAAAGATCACGCTGTGTGTTGGGCATGGTCAAGAGCACGCCGTGCAAGAAGTCCATGTCAAATGGATGCGCTCGTGCTGCCCTGGTACTTCGAAGTCTCTCAAAGGCGCTTCGCGCGAACTGCTTCGACTCCCGCATTGCGCGCGCGAACCGTTCCACCGTTTCCCGCCCGATTTGCCTTGGGTCTGATTGCGCTGTCAACAACAGAGCTCCCATAATGAGGTTCTCGTCCGACAAGTCTTGCCAAAGCTGTCGCCTACCAAGACGTTGCGGATACAGACCAACCAGAGCCTGGAACACGTCATAGGCGAAGGTATGCGATCCAGGCTCACGAAATTGGAATTGTGCGCGTCCTTCATCGCTTTGCAGCCATTGTGCCAAAGACGGCCTGGCAAGAAGGTGACGCGCCATCATATGTCCGGCCATCAGGTCGTATGAAAATGCGATTCCTTGGCCGCCTTCTTCAGAAGTCGTTCGAACGAGGACGCCTTCGGACTCCAGAGCACGAATGACACTGGCGTCCCAACGGCCCAGATCTCGAACTGCCGTCCGTGCGGCTTGGAACTCCACGCTTCTCGCGTTGCTCGTCCAGAGGAGACCCGCGATCGTCAGCAGCGCATCTTGCACTTCGTCTTGAAAAATGCGATGAGCAGTCGGTGAAAGCTCAGCAACTCGTGCGGCAACCTTGTCAAAGTGCTCTTCGAACAGGCTTGCAAGCGAACTGGGCAGCGCTTCCACTCCGACAACGTGCTGGCGACGAGCGTTCGCTACTTCGCAGAAGATTCTCAACGTCAACGGGTGCTGCAAGAACTCGATTGGCAGATCCGCGTCGACGGCATCGATCTTGTAGTACTCAAAGTACTTGTCAATGGCCGTCTGTGGGTCTTCCCGGAAACCGTTGTGTTCAATTTGAGGAAACTCCTCCGGCAGGCACATCTGCGCGAACTCATTGCGCAGAGTGACAACCAACAGGACGTACGGAAAGTCCTTAAGAAGCTCGTCGGCCCGGGAGAGCTCATCCCTCCAATTTCTCGGATCTTCCGCTTCATTCAGACCGTCAATGACAATAGGGATGCGCTTGCCCGCGCGCTGACCCGCCGCATCTACGGCCTCGACCAATCGGTCGAAGCTCTCCGCTGGCCGGCCAGAAATCTTGAAGGCAGAGACGAGATCGTCAAGCCCTTGGCCTGAATGAAGATTCTTGCCCAACAGCAAGACTCCACCTGGGAATTCTCCATCTGCCTGCGTCACCTTGACGGCAAGCTCGGACTTTCCTTCGCCCGCAGCTGCAAGCACGGCCACGGCTCGGACGCCGATCGACCGCTCCAGTCTGCGCAACGCCGACGAAACTGCGTGAATGTCCGCGACTAGATTCGCCGCTAGCGGAGCTCCGTCTGAACGTGCCCCACGCAGCTTCGAGAGCAGCCTATCGTAGCGCACAGGCAGCGGCAGATTCGACGCTAGTATTTGTTGCACAGCGTCGAAGTCGCCCTTGCCAAGCGCCGCGTGCAGGCTATCAAGCACGTCAGCCAATCCGGTGGCCCGAGCCAAAAGCGAGTCGACTCCAGCCTTGAGTTCAGTTTTGAGTTGCCGTGTCAGCGAAGCAATGCCGGTGCAATTCGTCTTGAGGGCGCTTGAGAGTTTCTCCAGCAATTCCCACGCGCTCTGGCCGCCCAGACGCCTGAGTATCTTAGCCTCAGCCCCGACGACAACATGAACTTCCGGCTGGTATCGGCGTTTGAACGGAGCTGCAGCGAGCCTGTACTGCTCAGCAAGTAGTGCAGGCGTCAGAACAAGCTCTCCGAAGTAGGCTTCTCGAAGTAGCGCTCCAGGCCCAACTAGGAGGTCTTCGATGTCGGCTGCTGTTAGCAGATCCAACTTCAATTCGGGGAAGCGGTCTTTCTCAAGCGCGAAGAACCATTCTTGGTCTCCCTTTGTCAGCGTGTGGCGTGTCCAAAGCTTCCAATCGGTCACATTTGGAACATGCCTGCGCGTCTTCTCCAAGCCCTCGATAATCTTGGTGCGGCGCGCAGATCCCAAGTCTTGCCCGTTTTCCAGCTCATACCATTTGCATTGCCAACCAATCCAGCGTGGCGGTGCTCCGAGATCACAAGACTCCGCCAACTGGAGATGGAACTCCACGCCAGGCTGGTTTGCGAGTTGCTTGAAGCAACCGAAGCGCCCGTAGTGGCGGCGTACCAGAGAGCGGCAAAGCTTTTCAAAGTTTTCATCTGCCGCTCCGGGCAGCTCTTTGAATACATCCCAATTTGCTTCAGGCATTGGTGTTTTCTCTATCAGTTCGCGTCGGTGGAATCGGACGGGTAGTCGTGCGCCGAAAAGACTTCAACCTTCGCCCCAGCTTCGATAAAGAGCTTCACGAACGCAGACACCTCAGCCTCGTCAGTCGTGATGGTAATTCGATCACCATCACGCCTGAGATGATGCTCAGATACCAGCTGGCCGAGATCAGCCGGCCCTAGGGTGTTGAGTTTCAGGCTGCGCAGCAGCGAGAGCATGTCATCTGAAAATCGCTGATCTTCTGGTTCATCAAAAGCGATAGTGTGGCTTTCATCTTTAGAAGCCTGAGCACTGAGTCTGTCAATGTCCTTCTCGACCTTCTCTGCGTCTTGCTCCCGCTTGAACCTCCCGATGAGAACCAGGTTCATCGAATGCTCAGACCCGTATCCGTTCCAAATCTTCATGATTGCGTCTCTCGTTTGAT
>Ga0182007_10000979_pt1 | contig 15688 bp, 12 predicted proteins | sample Sormic07211113_1_FD_123023 | JGI IMG/M metagenome (GOLD analysis project Ga0182007, IMG submission 123023) | Rhizosphere microbial communities from Sorghum bicolor, Mead, Nebraska, USA - 072115-113_1 MetaG | ecosystem: Host-associated > Plants > Roots > Rhizosphere | place: USA: Nebraska... | reverse complement strand
CGTCTGCGGCATCACGCCGTACGACGCGACCCACATGGGTCACGCGGCGACCTACAACGCGTTCGACCTCGTTCAGCGCGTGTGGCTCGACACCAAGCGGCAGGTCCACTACGTCCAGAACGTGACCGACGTCGACGACCCGCTCCTGGAGCGGGCCGAGCGTGACGGCGTCGACTGGGTCGCCCTCGCCGAGCAGGAGACGGCCCTCTTCCGGGAGGACATGACCGCCCTGAGGATGCTGCCGCCCCGGCACCACATCGGCGCGGTCGAGGCGATACCCGGCATCGTGCCGCTCGTCGAACGACTGCGGGACGCCGGCGCGGCCTACGAACTCGAAGGGGACGTCTACTTCTCCGTCGGGTCCGACCCCAACTTCGGCAAGGTGTCCAACCTGGACGCGGCCGCCATGCGGCTGCTGTCCGCGGAGCGCGGCGGCGACCCGGACCGGCCGGGCAAGAAGAACCCGCTCGACCCGATGCTGTGGATGGCCGCCCGCGAGGGCGAGCCCAGCTGGGACGGCGGTTCGCTCGGGCGCGGACGCCCCGGCTGGCACATCGAGTGCGTCGCCATCGCCCTCGACCACCTCGGCATGACCTTCGACGTCCAGGGCGGCGGCTCCGACCTCGCCTTCCCGCACCACGAGATGGGCGCCTCGCACGCCCAGGTGCTCACCGGCGAGTTCCCCATGGCCAAGGCGTACGTGCACGCCGGCATGGTCGCGCTCGACGGCGAGAAGATGTCCAAGTCCAAGGGCAACCTGGTCTTCGTGTCGCAGCTGCGCCGCGACGGCGTCGACCCCGCCGCCATCCGGCTCTCGCTGCTCGCCCACCACTACCGGGCCGACTGGGAGTGGACCGACCAGGTGCTGCCCGACGCGGTGGCCCGGCTCGGCCGCTGGCGCGCGGCCGTCTCCCGCCCCGACGGCCCGCCCGCCGAGGCCCTCGTCGAGGAGATCCGCGAGGCCCTCGCGAACGACCTGGACGCCCCGGCCGCGCTCGCCGCGGTCGACCGCTGGGCCGCCCGCCAGGAGGAGCAGGGCGGTACGGACACCGGCGCGCCCGGCGTCGTGTCGCGCGCCGTGGACGCTCTGCTGGGCGTGGCCCTGTAGCCAGGCCTTCAGCGAGGCCCTTCAGCGAGCCGAGGCCCTTCAGCGAGCGCGGACACGCAGGAGGGGCGCTTCCCCCGCGGAGAAGCGCCCCTCTCGTGCGTCCCGGGCGGCCGTCAGATCCGCTGGATCCGCACGCTGCGCAGGATGTTGGGCGAGGTGGACTCCCAGACGCCGATCACCTGGTGGCCGAAGGCGAAGGCCTCCTGGATCTGCTGGTGGATCTGCGGGGTCGGGTTGTTGAGGACCCGGAACTGGTTGTCGATCCGCAGGAAGATCTGCTGCGGATGACCGGGCAGCGGCTGCACGATGTCGACGAAGCCGTTTGCCACGCCGGCCGCGAGGGCCTGCTGCTGGACCTGCTGCACGGCCTGCTGGATCACGGTCTGCGCGAGCTGATGGAGCTGCTGCTGCGTCTGCTGCTCCTGCTGGAGCGCCTGCTGGTTCTGCTGCTGCGCCTCACCGTAGGGCTGCTGCTGTTGGCCGAGCTGCTGGAGCAGCTGGTGGAACGGCTGCTGCCGGCCGAGCTGCTGGAGCTGCGGCATCATGCCGACGCCGGGCCAGCCGGAGGCCTGCTGCGACTGCGAGGCGAACGGCTGCGGGGCGAACGGCTGCTGCTGGGCGTGGCCTTGCGGCGACTGCTGCCCGAACATCTGCTGCCCGCCGCCCTGCTGGTCGAACGGTGACGTGCTCGGGAACGGCTGGCCTTGCTGTTGTCCCAGTTGGCTCATCTGCGGGGTGGTGCTCATACCGGTGTCACCTTCCCTTGCTGGAGACTTGCCTTGACGGGGTCTTTCTCACTGGTCGGACCGGTCAGCCCGAGACCACCAGGCCGACGATCTCGTCGTCCGAGAACCAGACCCGGACGTCGGGCCGTCCCCCCGCGAACGCGGTGTGCACCGCCTGGCGGATCTCGGGGGACGGACGGTCGAGGTTGCGCCAGTTGCCGGCCACGAACAGACGGAGCCTGGGCGGGAGTTCGGAGGGATACGGCAGCAACTCGTCCCAGTACCGTTCGGCCCGGCCCGAGCCGACCGCCTGCGGCAGCAGATGGGTGACCGCCGCCTTGATGTCGGGCCGGTTGCCGATCCGCTGGGAGGCGGGCCGGCCCGGCGCGTCCTGCTGCGGGGAGCCCGTGGCCCGCAGCGTCAGCCGGGCACGCTCCGGGGCCATCGGGGGCCGGCCGGCCGCCTTGAGCATGCCCTGCAGCGCGGCCAGCGCGCCGACCACCACCGGGGCGGCGGAGGAGGTCCCGGAGAACGTGTCCGTGTACCAGGCGATCTCCTCGGGCCCGCCCTGCAGATCGCCGGGCCGGTCCCAGAAGCCGCCGGTGGTGGTGACCTCGCGCCCCCAGCCCTGGGCGTCGAGGCGGGCGCCGTAGTTGGAGAACGCCAGCCTCGACCGGTCCGGGCCGTGGTCGCGGCCGTGCGTGCCGGGCGGCGGTGCGCCCGCGCCGACCAGGACCGCGCCGGAGGACTGCTGGGAGGAGTTGAACGGGTTGCGCCACCACTCGGGGAATTCGTCCGGGCGGCGCTCGTAGAGCGCGTCGTCCAGCGACTCGGTGCCGTTGCCCGCGGCCTCCACGACCAGGACGCCCCTGGCGGTGGCGTACCGGATGGCCGCGAAGTCGTCCGGCCACCACTCCAGCGCGATGTAGCCGCGCTGGTCGTCGCGCTCCCCGTACTCGAACCGGGGCCCGGGGCGGTGGAGTTCGACCAGGACGATGTCACCGGGGCCGAGGCGGTCGGCGGCCGCGTGGATCGCCGCCGCCGTGCCGATGCCCTGGAACGAGGCGGCCGCGGTCACCGCCTCGGGCACGATCCCGTTGACGCCGTACTCGCCCGGGTCGCCGCCGATCACACCGATCACGGCGGTGCCGTGGTTGCGCCAGGCGAGGTCGGTCAGGGGAGTGCCGACCACGACGCCGGCGAGCTTGGCGGCCAGGTCCTCGTGGCCCAACTGCCAGGCGCCCTCGACATCGATGACCGTCACCCCCTGACCGGACCCACCGGGCCGCTGCCATGCCCAGTGGGCGTCCACCCCCTCCGGCGCGGCGCGCAGATAGCCCTGCCGGCCGCTGAAGTCCGGGGTGACCGGGGCGCCTTCCTTGAGCCGCCCGCCGCCGTCCGCCAGTGTCGCGGGCACGGCGCCCGGCTTCACGTACGCGGTGTCGATCCCCGGCAGCGCGGCGATCCGTGACCGCAGCTCCTGCTCCCGGCCCTCGCCGCCCCGCACCCGGTAGAACAGCGCGAGATCGGGCACGTTCTGCTCGCCGGGGGCGGCGCTCGACGCCGGGGCCGACTGCCGCAGCCGCTCCTCGCCGCCGAACAGCGGCTCCAGGGAGAGCTGTTCGTCGCCGAGGAACATGTCGAGCGAGGAGACGTCGGCTCCCGCGGCCGAGCGGACGCCCTCGGCGCGGGCGCGCAGCCGGGTCTCGGACCGGGCGACGACGATCAGTTCCTGCTCGGCTCCTCGATAGGTGAATCCCGCTCCGTCGGGCCCGGGCCCGGATGTTCCCGGCCCTTGCGGCGGCTGTACCTGGTCGCTCATCGGGTACCGCTCCCTTCGGTCCGTGCGGGTTGTCATCGGTGCCCAACCAAGCACTCTCTCGGCGTGCCGTCCAGAGCGTTTTCACCAACTCGGTTTGAAACAAGTTGAATTGGGTAACGTGTGCAATCTGGCCTAAAACAGATGGCACGCCTCAAACCGGCCAGAAGCTCCCGACACGACAAGGGCGGTGCGCCACGCGCACCGCCCTGTCCTCCAGCGTCTTTCCGGGATTCTCAGTCCTCGGACGACTCGTCGCCTTCCGCTTCCGCTTCCGCTTCCGCTTCGGCCTCCGTCTCGGCCTCCGCCTCGGCCTTCGGGGGCTTCGGCGGCTTCGTACGACCGCCGGGGCCGTCCCGCAGATACGACGTGCTGTCGCTGCCGTCCGCGGTCGCGTGTCCGCCGCTCGACGGACCCGACCCGTCCCGCCGTCTCAGATACCGCTCGAACTCACGGGCGATCGCCTCGCCCGACGCCTCCGGCAGCTCCGCGGTGTCGCGGGCCTCCTCCAGCGTCTGCACATACTCGGCGACCTCGCTGTCCTCGGCCGCCAGCTGGTCCACGCCCACCTGCCAGGCGCGCGCGTCCTCGGGCAGCTCGCCCAGCGGGATGCGCACGTCGATCAGGTCCTCCAGCCGGTTGAGCAGCGCCAGCGTCGCCTTCGGGTTGGGCGGCTGCGACACGTAGTGCGGTACGGCGGCCCAGAGACTGACCGCCGGCACGCCCGCGTGCGTGCACGCCTCCTGGAGGATGCCGACGATGCCCGTGGGGCCCTCGTACTTGGTCTCCTCCAGGTCCATGCGCTGCGCCAGGTCCGGGTCGGACGTGGTCCCGCTGATGGGGACCGGACGGGTGTGCGGGGTGTCGCCCAGCAGGGCGCCCAGGATGACCACCAGCTCCACGCCCAGCTCATGGGCGAAGCCCAGCAGCTCGTTGCAGAACGAGCGCCACCGCATGGACGGCTCGATACCCCGGACCAGCACCAGGTCGCGCGGCTTGTCACCGCCGACCCGGACCACCGACAACCTTGTCGTCGGCCATGTGATCTTGCGTACCCCGCCGTCCAACCACACCGTGGGGCGGTTCACCTGGAAGTCGTAGTAGTCCTCGGCGTCCAGCGCCGCGAACACCTCGCCCTTCCACTCCCTGTCCAGATGCGCGACCGCGGTGGAGGCGGCGTCGCCGGCATCGTTCCAGCCCTCGAACGCGGCCACCATGACCGGGTCGATCAGCTCGGGAACCCCCTCGAGCTCGATCACCCAGGCCTCCTTCCGACGTGCCCTCGCTTGACCCGCCAACCTTACGGCGTCCGGCGGGGGCGCCCGCAGCCCCCTTGCACGGGGGAGTGAACGGATCACTGCCCCGTGCGAGCCCCACGAACACACAAGATCGCCACCTCGGGCCACCCCGCGGGCCACCCCCGGCGTGATGATTCTCAGAGCGACGCCCTGAGCCACTGCTCCACGCTCGCGATGTGCACCGTCGCCCATGAGCGGGCCGCCTCCGCGTCCCGGTCCCGCAGGGCCGACAGGATCGCCCGGTGCTCGTGCAGGGTGCGGCTGACCGCGTCCTCCTGGGTCAGACCGCGCCAGATACGGGCCCGGGTGGTGGGGCCGGAGAGACCGTCGAGCAGCGAGCAGAGCACCGAGTTGCCTGACCCCTGCACGATGCCCCGGTGGAAGTCGAGGTCGCAGGCGACCAGCTCCTCCACCGACGGGGTCTGGCCGAGCTTGTCCAACTGGGCGGCGAGCGCGTCCAGTTGCTGCTCGCTGATCCGGGAGGCCGCCATCGCGGTCGCGGCCGGCTCCAGGATGCGGCGCACGGCCAGGAACTCCAGGACCGTGTCGTCGCGGTGGAAGTCGACGACGAAGCTCAGCGCCTCCAGCAGGAGCTGCGGATCCAGGCTGGTGACATAGGTCCCGTCGCCCTGCCGCACGTCCAGGATCCGGATCAGCGACAGGGCGCGCACCGCCTCCCGCAGGGAGTTGCGGGAGAGCCCGAGATCGGAGGCGAGCTCACTCTCCTTGGGCAGCCGGTCGCCGGGGCGCACGGCACCGGAGACGATCATGTCCTTGATCTTCTCGATCGCCTCGTCGGTGACTGCCATGGCCGGCCTCCCTGCGGTTCGCGCATGCCCTGGAACACATGCCGTAAAGACATCCGATGTCTTACGCCATTATGCGGGTTCGGTCCGCTGAACGGGACGACAAACGCTCAGGTCAGCCGCCCACTGTCATCGAACTGCGGTTCTTCCAGGTCATGTAGCGTGTCGAATACCATCGGAACATCAGGAGCGCCCCGTTATGTCCCAGGAACTGCGCGCCGTCGAATGGACCGGAACCGGCCTCGCGCTGATCGACCAGACCCTGCTCCCGCACCGCAACGAGACCCTGAGCGTCCGTGATGTGGACACCCTGGTGGATGCCATCCGACGCCTCGTCGTGCGGGGCGCCCCCGCGATCGGGGCGGCGGGGGCGTACGGGGTGGCGCTGGCCCTTCTGCAGGGCGAGCGCGAGGGCTGGTCCGAGGCCGGGACACGGGCGGCCGTCGCCCGCATACGTGAGGCCCGCCCCACCGCGGTCAACCTGATGGTGTGCGTCGACCGGGTCATGACCCGCTTCTCCGAGGGCCTGGACGCGGTCCTGGAGGAAGCCGCGGCGGTCCAGCGCGAGGACGTCGAGGCCAACCGCGCGATGGGCGTGTTCGGCGCCGACTGGCTGCTCGAACGGGTGGGCGCGGAGCGGCCGTTGCGCATCCTCACGCACTGCAACACGGGCGCGCTCGCCACCGCGGGCTGGGGCACGGCACTCGGCGTCGTCCGCGAACTGCACGCCCGCGGCCGCCTGGAGGTCGTCTTCGCCGACGAGACGCGCCCCCTGCTCCAGGGATCCCGCCTGACCGCCTGGGAGTTGGTCCAGGAAGGCATTCCGCACTACGTCCAGGCCGACGCGGCCGCCGCCGGCACCATCCTGCGCGGCGAGGTCGACGCGGCGATCGTCGGCGCGGACCGCATCGCGGCCAACGGCGACACCGCCAACAAGGTCGGCACGGTGGGCGTGGCCCTCGCCTGCGCCGACGCCGGGATCCCGTTCCTGGTGGCGGCACCCACGACGACCGTGGACCTGGCCACGAAGACCGGCGACGACATCCACATCGAACTCCGCGGCGAGGACGAGGTGCTGGAGTGGGGCGGGGTACGGGCGGCTCCGGCCGAGTCGCGCGGCCACAACCCGGCGTTCGACGTCACCCCCGGCCGGCTGGTGACGGGCCTGGTGACCGAGCGGGGCGTCCTGGAGGTGTCGGCGGGACAACTGCCCGGCGACCACCTCCGCGGTGCCCTTTCCCTGTCTCAGCGCTCGGTGAGTTCCAACTCCAGCAGCCACTCGACCACTTCGGTGTGATGCCGGGCCTGCCGCGGGTCGTCGCCCCACACATACAGTCCGTGTCCGGCGACGACCACGGCCGGCATCCGGGGATTCCGCGCCGCCTCCAGGCGGTCCCCCAGCACCTTCATGTCCTGGCTGTTGGCGATGACCGGCAGGACCACCTCGACGTCGTGGGCCGGCTGGCCGACCCCCTTGAGCATCTCGACGTCCTTGAAGACGATCCCGCCCGGCGCGCGCTTTCCCATCGCCACCGAGGCGACCGTGTGGACATGGACCACGGCCCCCGCCCCGGTCAGCGCGGCCACCCGCGCGTGCAGCTCGGCCTCCGCGGAGGGCCTGCCTCCCTGCACGGCGGCGCCGTACCCGTCCACCAACACCACGTCGGCGGGCGTCAGTTCCCCCTTGTCGTGCCCGCTGGCCGTCACCGCGAGCCGCAGCGGGTCGCGGGACAGCACCACGGACAGGTTCCCGGAGGTGCCCCGCATCCAGCCGAAGGACGCGAAACGTGCGGACTCGGCGGCGAGGACCGCCCCCGCCTCCTCGAGGTCGAGTGTGCTCCGACGCCATCCGCGGCGGCATCCACCTCGTCCCCGAGGACCGGCACGCCGACGCACTCGTCCCCGGCTGGTCGCTGGCCCAGAACATCTCGCTGCCGTTCCTGAAGTCCTTCTCCCGGCTCGGGCTCGTCAGCACGGCCAGGGAGGACGCCCTCGGCCGCGACACCATCGAGGCCCTCGGTGTCGTCACCCGCGACGAGCACAGCACCGTCGAGGAGCTGTCCGGCGGCAACCAGCAGAAGGTCGTCGTCGGCCGCTGGCTCGCCGAGACACCTCGCGTCCTCATCCTGGACGAGCCGTTCCGAGGCGTGGACATCGGGGCCCGCCGTGACATCGGCCGCCGCGCCCGGCGGCTCGCCGCCGAGGGCTCGGCCGTCCTCGTCCTGTCCGCCGACGTCGACGAGATCCTCGAGATCGCCGACCGGGTCGTCGTCCTCGCAGCCGGCGAGATCCACCTCGACGCGTACGGCGAGGACGCGGAACGCGACCGCGTCATCCAGACCATCTCCGCGTCCGTCTGAGTCCCTCCGACACCGGCCGCCGAAGGAAGCAGGCACCCATGACCACCAGCCAGAGCACCGAGGTCCCCGTCCAGGCGGCGATCCCGCCCGCGGCCTCCACCGCCGTACGCGTCCAGCACGCCGTCATCAAGTACGGCTTCGACCTCGGCCTGTACTGGGCCAACGCACTGGTGTCGGAGGAACGCGCCCGGGCACTGGGCGCCCTGACCGACCACGCCGACCAACTCCGCCTCTGCTGGGAGGCGTTCGAGTCGGAGTTCCGCGCCCTGTGGCCGACGAGGGCCGACACCTTCTTCGACGACGCCTACCTGGACCGCTTCCTCCACCGCGTCTGGACGCAGTCGTTGGGCTTCGCCGGCACGGAGATCATCCGCCGGATCATCGGCTTCGCCCACCTGACCGACCTGACGACCCTGCCCGACCCGGTGCCGGCCTCCCGCCGGGCCCTGCTGCTGGGGCGCGAACTGATCGTGCGGCGCGAGGAGTTGGCCGACGCGGATGCCGTACGCGAGGCCGTCGCCTCACTCGGCTGACACGGCGCCGAACCACTCCTGGCCGGCGGCCCCCGTGACAACCGCCCCGACCACAGGGGCACGCGAAAGGGGCGGCCCCATCGGCGAGGGCCGCCCCTTTCCCGTCGTACCGCCTACTTCCGGTCGAGCAGGTCCTGCACCCTGCCGCGGACCTCGTCCGTCGCAAGGCCCCGGATCGTCAGCGTCGTCCGGCGGCGCAGCACGTCGTCCACCGTCTGAGCCCACTCGTGGTCCCGGGCGTAGACGACCTGCGCCCAGATCTCCGGGGCGTCCGCGTGCACCCGCTCGCCCAACTCCGGGTTCTCGTTGGCCAGTCGGGCGATGTCGAAGGCGAGCGAGCCGTAGTGCGTGGCGAGGTGCTTCGCGGTGTCGGCGGCCATCCGCGGCCCCGGCGCCGGGTGGTCCACGAGCAGCCGGTGCGCGACCGCGCGGGGGTTGGCGACACCGGGCAGCGGAAGCTTCTTCGGCAGTGAGGAGATGGGCTCGAAGTCCTCGCCCAGCGGGTGTCCGGGCAGGGACTCCAGCTTCTGCATGACCGTACGGCCGATGTGCCGGAAGGTCGTCCACTTGCCGCCCGCCACGGACAGCATCCCGCCCCGGCCCTCCGTGACCACGGTCTCCCGCTTGGCCTTGGCCGTGTCACCGGGGCCACCCGGCAGCACGCGAAGACCCGCGAAGGAGTACGTGATCAGGTCACGGGAGAGCTGCTGGTCCCGGACCGAGAACGCGGCCTCGTCCAGGATCTGGGCTATGTCCTTCTCGGTGACCGCGACATCCGCCGGGTCGCCCTCGAACTCCTCGTCGGTGGTGCCGAGAAGGAGCATGTCCTCCCAGGGCAGGGCGAAGGTGATGCGGTACTTGTCGATCGGTGTCGCCAGCGCCGCCTTCCAGGGGGAGGTGCGCTTCAGGACCAGATGCGCGCCCTTGGACAGGCGGATGGAGGGCGCCGCGTTCGGGTCCTCCATCCTGCGCAGGTGGTCGACCCAGGGGCCGGTCGCGTTCAGCACCAGACGGGCGTTGACCCCGAACTCTTCGCCGCTCGTACGGTCCTTGAGGTCCGCGCCGGTCACCCGGCCCCTGGTGAACCGGAGCCCGGTCACCTCGGCGTGGTTGAGGACCACGGCACCCGCCTCGACGGCCGCGCGGACCGTCATCAGCGCCATGCGGGCGTCGTTCATCTGGTCGTCGCCGTAGACGGCGACGGCCTTGAGGTTCTCGGTGCGCAGCTCGGGCACGTCCTGCGCCGCCTTCGCGGGGGACAGGAGGTGGCCGACGCCGTCACCGAACGCGGAGAGCGCGGAGTAGGCGAAGACGCCCGCCCCGAGCTTCGCGGCGCCGTGCGGCCCGCCCTTGTACACGGGGAGGTAGAACGTGAGCGGGTTCGCCAGGTGGGGAGCCACCTGACGGGAGACCGCACGGCGCTCGAAGTGGTTCTCCGCCACCAGCTTCACCGCGCCGGTCTGCAGATAGCGCAGACCGCCGTGGAGGAGCTTGGAGGAGGCCGAGGAGGTGGCGCCGGCGAAGTCGCCGGCGTCGACCAGAGCCACCCTGAGGCCGGACTGCGCGGCGTGCCAGGCGGTGGAGATGCCCAGGATGCCGCCGCCGATCACGAGAAGGTCGTACGACGCCTTGGAGAGCTGCTCCCGGGTCTCGGCCCGGCTCGGGAGCGAGCCGGAGGCCGGGTGCGTACCCAGGGCAGGCACGGACTGCAGGGTGGTCTGACTGGTCATTTCGGGTTCTTACTCCTCTTCAGAGCTCCGTCGGAGCTCGCTCAGAGCCTGCCGGGCTTCGCGAGGGCCCGGTGAAGCCCTCGCGGGATCCCGTCAGCTCTCTTCGTCCTCGAGCCAGCCCATCGTCCGCTCGACGGCCTTGAGCCAGCTCTTGTACTCACGGTCGCGGGCGTCCGCGTCCATGCGGGGGGTCCACTCGGCGGCCCGGCGCCAGTTGGCGCGCAGGTCGTCGGTGCTGGTCCAGAAGCCGACGGCGAGACCGGCGGCGTAGGCGGCGCCGAGGCAGGTGGTCTCGGCGACCATCGGGCGCACCACGGGGGCGTCCAGGAAGTCCGAGAGAGTCTGCATCAGCAGGTTGTTGGAGGTCATACCGCCGTCGACCTTGAGGGCCGCGAGCTCGACGCCCGAGTCCTTGGTCATGGCGTCCGTGATCTCACGGGTCTGCCAGGCGGTGGCCTCCAGGACGGCGCGCGCGAGGTGCGCCTTGGTGACGTACCGGGTCAGACCGGCGATCACACCGCGGGCGTCGGAGCGCCAGTACGGGGCGAACAGACCGGAGAAGGCCGGCACGAAGTAGGCGCCGCCGTTGTCCTCGACGGACAGGGCGAGCGTCTCGATCTCGGCGGCGGTGGAGATCAGACCCATCTGGTCGCGCATCCACTGCACCAGCGAACCGGTGACGGCGATGGAGCCTTCGAGGGCGTAGACCGGGGCGTCGTCGCCGATGCGGTAGCCGACGGTGGTGAGCAGACCGGAGTACGAGTTGATGATCTTCTCGCCGGTGTTCATCAGCATGAACGTGCCGGTGCCGTACGTCGACTTGGCCTCGCCCTCGGAGAAGCAGGTCTGGCCGAACAGGGCCGCCTGCTGGTCGCCGAGCGCCGAGGCGACCGGGATGCCGCCGAGCAGGTCGCCCAGCTTGCCGCCGGTGACCTCGCCGTAGACCTCGGCGGAGGAGCGGATCTCGGGGAGCATCGACAGCGGCACGCCGATGGACTCGGCGATCTTCTCGTCCCACTCCAGCGTGTGCAGGTTCATCAGCATGGTGCGGGAGGCGTTGGTGACGTCGGTGTAGTGCTTGCCGCCGTCGACACCACCGGTCAGGTTCCAGATGACCCAGGTGTCCATGGTGCCGAAGAGGATGTCGCCGCGCTCGGCGCGCTCACGCAGACCCTCGACGTTGTCGAGCAGCCAGCGGGCCTTGGGGCCGGCGAAGTAGGAGGCGAGGGGGAGGCCCGTCTCGCGGCGGAAGCGGTCCTGGCCGACGTTGCGGCCGAGCTCCTTGCACAGGGCGTCGGTGCGGGTGTCCTGCCACACGATGGCGTTGTGGACGGGCTCACCGGTGTTCTTGTCCCACAGCAGCGTGGTCTCGCGCTGGTTGGTGATGCCGATGGCCTTGATGTCGTCACGGGTGATGCCGGCCTTCTGGATGGCTCCGGCGACGACCTCCTGGACGTTGGTCCAGATCTCGTCGGCGTTGTGCTCGACCCAGCCCGGCTTCGGGAAGATCTGCTCGTGCTCCTTCTGGTCGACGGAGACGATACGGCCGTCACGGTCGAAGACGATGCAGCGGCTGGAGGTGGTGCCCTGGTCGATGGCGGCGATGAAGGGGCCGGCGGTGTGCGCGTCGGTCACTGTGTGCTCCTGGGGTTCCGTGAGTGAAGAGGACTGGTCTACCGGTGCTTCAGGCGAAAGCGACGTTGTAGAGCCCCGCGGCGATGACGCCGCCGATCAGCGGACCGACCACCGGGACCCAGGCGTAGCTCCAGTCGGAGCCGCCCTTGTTCGGCAGGGGCAGGAGGGCGTGCACGATACGCGGACCGAGGTCACGGGCCGGGTTGATCGCGTAACCGGTCGGGCCGCCGAGGGACAGACCGATGGAGACGACGACCAGCGAGGTGATCAGGGCGCCCAGGACGCCGAGTCCCTTGCCGCTGTCGTTCAGGCCCTGGGTGAGGACCGCGAGGACCAGCACGATCGTGCCGATGACCTCCGTGGCGACGTTCTGCCAGGCGACGCGGACCTCGGGGCCGGTGGAGAAGATGCCCAGGACCGGGCCCGCGCCCTGCTCCTGCGCCTCGACGGCCTTGGCCGACGTGGCCTGCGCGCCCGGACCGCCGACGATCTCCTTGTCGGTGAGGTGGGCGTGGAACTGGCCGTAGTAGGCGACCCAGACCAGCGCCGCGCCGATCATGGCGCCGAGCAGCTGCCCGCCCCAGTAGACCGGGACGTCGCTCCAGGAGATGCCGTTCTTCTTCAGCGCGAGCGCCAGCGTCACGGCCGGGTTGAGGTGGGCGCCCGAGAGCGGCGCGGAGGTGTAGACCGCCGTCAGCACGGCGAAGCCCCACCCGAAGGTGATGGCGAGCCAGCCCGCGTTACGGGCCTTGGAGGCCTTCAGCGTCACGGCGGCGCAGACACCGCCGCCGAGCAGGATGAGTACGGCGGTACCGATGGTCTCGCCGATGAAGATGTCGGAGCTGGACACCCGCGACTCCTTTGTCCTTCGTCCAGGGGACCGAACCCCGGGTCCCTCCGGTGGTTCGAGCTGCCCTCGGGGGTGAGAGCGATGGCCGGCCCTTGGCGTCGTCACACTCTAGCGCGTATTGCCGGTAGGTGTTCGACAATGCCGACCGATGGACGGGAGTCTCGCTGGGGTGTTACACGCACGTCAAGAGTTCTGTTGTCGAAAACACGATCGTTACTGATTGCCGTCGGCCGACGATCTTGCTGGTCAGCCGCGTACCGCCCGGTAATGAGCACCGTCCGTACCGGCCGGACGGTTCGTCCGTTATGTCAGGGTACGAACAAGGCCGGGACGCGCCACCGCGCCCCGGCCTCTCACCTGTCCTCCGCGGACCCCGCGGACGGCTCCACTACCCCTCAGAACCGCCCCGCGCCCAGGTCCCGCGAGACCGCGCGGGCGCAGTCGCGCACCGCCGCGATCAGCTCCGGGCGCAGCGCGTCGTTCTCGTCCGGCCGGCACAGCCGCTCCACCGCGCCCGTGATGCCCACCGCGCCGACGGGCATCCGTCGCCGGTCGTGGATGGGCGCCGCGACGGACGCGACACCCTCCCAGGTCTCCTCGACGTCGGCCGCGTACCCGCGCGCGCGGGTGAGGTCGAGGATGTGCTCGAAAGCGTCCAGCTCGCACGTGGTGCGCTCGGTGAAGGGCTTGCGGTCCGCCTCGATCACCTCGCTGTGCGCGACCGGGTCGTACGCCGACAGGACCTTGCCCAGGGCCGTGGAGTGCAGCGGCTGCATGGCCCCTATCTCCAGCACCTGCCGGCTGTCGTCGGGCCGGAAGACGTGGTGCACGATCAGCACGCCCTGCTGGTGCAGGACGCCGAGGTAGACGCTCTCCCCGCTGGAGCGGGCCAGGTCGTCCGTCCACACCAGGGCGCGGGCGCGCAGCTCGTGGACGTCCAGATAGGTGGTGCCCAGACGGAGCAGTTCGGCACCCAGCTGGTAGCGCCCGGAGGCGTCGTCCTGTTCGACGAAGCCCTCCTGCTGGAGCGTGCGCAGAATGCCGTGGGCGGTGCCCTTGGCGAGGCCCAGCGACGAGGCGATGTCCGACAGGCCGAGCCGCCGCTCGCCGCCCGCGAGCAGCCGCAGCATCGCGGCCGCCCGTTCGAGCGACTGGATGTTCCGTGCCATCGCCGTACTGCCTCCGTCCCCTTCGACCGCCGACGTAACGTCGTCGATACTTCCGTTCGGCAATGTCGAACACTACCGGTCCATGTCGACCCACCGCTAATAGTCGTACATCTGTTGTGTCACGCGTCTCCCACCAGGTGTCCGTACGCCATCCAGGTCCGTCTCGTGGACGGCCTGACCGCCGGGGAGCCGACACGGTTACCCTGGCGAGGTGCGCCCACCGCGGAGAGTTCCACGGGCCGCGCAAAGCCGACAGCCGTCGCACCATAAGGGAGCCCCTTTCATGGCCTCGTCGCCACCGACCCCTTCCGCCGACAGCCGGACCCGTGCGTCCGCGCTCCGGGACGCGCTCGCCACCCGGGTGGTGGTAGCCGACGGAGCGATGGGCACGATGCTCCAGGCCCAGGAGCCCACCCTGGAGGACTTCCAGCAGCTGGAGGGCTGCAACGAGGTCCTCAACATCACCCGTCCGGACATCGTCCGTTCCGTGCACTCGGCCTACTTCGACGCGGGCGTCGACTGCGTCGAGACCAACACCTTCGGCGCCAACCTCACCGCTTTGGGCGAGTACGACATCCCCGAGCGCGTCCACGAGCTCTCCGAGGCAGGCGCCCGTATCGCCCGCGAGACGGCCGACGAGTACGCCGCCCGGGACGGCCGGCAGCGCTGGGTGCTGGGCTCCGTCGGCCCCGGCACCAAGCTGCCCACCCTCGGCCACACCACGTTCACCGCGATCCGCGACGCCTACCAGCAGAACGCGGAGGGCCTCCTGGCCGGCGGCGCCGACGCGCTGCTCGTGGAGACCACCCAGGACCTTCTGCAGACCAAGGCCTCGGTCATCGCCGCCCGCCGGGCGATGCGGACCGCCGGCTACGAGGTCCCCCTCATCGTCTCGGTGACGGTGGAGACCACCGGCACCATGCTCCTCGGCTCCGAGATCGGCGCCGCGCTGACCGCGCTGGAGCCCCTCGGCATCGACATGATCGGCCTCAACTGCGCGACCGGCCCCGCCGAGATGAGCGAGCACCTGCGCTACCTCGCCCGCCAGTCCCGCGTCCGGCTGTCCTGCATGCCGAACGCGGGCCTCCCGGTCCTCGGCAAGGACGGCGCCCACTACCCGCTGACCGCGCCGGAACTCGCCGACGCCCAGGAGACCTTCGTACGCGAGTACGGCCTCTCCCTGGTCGGCGGCTGCTGCGGCACCACCCCGGAGCATCTGCGCCAGGTCGTCGAGCGCGTCCGCGAACTCGCCCCGACCGAGCGCCACCCGCAGCCGGAGCCGGGCGCCGCCTCCCTCTACCAGACCGTCCCGTTCCGCCAGGACACCTCGTACCTGGCCATCGGCGAGCGCACCAACGCCAACGGCTCGAAGAAGTTCCGCGAGGCCATGCTGGAGGCCCGCTGGGACGACTGTGTGGAGATGGCCCGCGAGCAGATTCGCGAGGGCGCCCACATGCTGGACCTCTGCGTGGACTACGTCGGCCGGGACGGCGTCGCCGACATGGAGGAGCTGGCCGGCCGCTTCGCCACGGCCTCCACCCTTCCGATCGTGCTGGACTCCACCGAGGTCGACGTCATCCGGGCCGGGCTGGAGAAGCTCGGCGGCCGCGCGGTCATCAACTCCGTCAACTACGAGGACGGCGACGGCCCGGAGT
>Ga0182007_10000978_pt1 | contig 15696 bp, 15 predicted proteins | sample Sormic07211113_1_FD_123023 | JGI IMG/M metagenome (GOLD analysis project Ga0182007, IMG submission 123023) | Rhizosphere microbial communities from Sorghum bicolor, Mead, Nebraska, USA - 072115-113_1 MetaG | ecosystem: Host-associated > Plants > Roots > Rhizosphere | place: USA: Nebraska... | reverse complement strand
CGAGCAGGTTCTGCAGCACCTTGTGCAGCGTGCTCAGCGAGATCAGCTTCGGCACCAGGTCCTCGGTCAGCTTCGGCGCCGTCTTGGCGATCTGGTCGAGCAGCTGCTGCACTTCCTGGCGGCCCAGCAGCTCGGCGGCATGGGTCTGGATCAGGTGGTTGAGGTGGGTCGCCATCACGGTGCAGGCATCGACCACCGTGTAGCCGTGGATCTGCGCCTGCTGGCGCAGGTTGCCGTCGATCCACACCGCCGGCAGGCCGAAGGCCGGGTCCTGGGTCGGCGTGCCGGGCAGGCTGCCCGTGACCTGTCCCGGGTTGATCGCCATCCACTGGTTCGGGAAGGCCTCGCCGCGCCCGATCTCCACCCCCTTCAGGCTGATGACATAGGTGTTCGGCTTGATCTCGAGGTTGTCGCGGATGTGAACCACCGGCACCAGGAAGCCGATCTCCTGCGCGATCTTCTTGCGGATGCTCTTGATGCGGCCGAGCAGCTCGCCCTGCTGCGACTGGTCGACCAGCGGGATCAGCCGGTAGCCGACCTCCATGCCGAGCGGATCGACCAGCGCGATGTCGTCCCAGCTGGCTTCGGCCGCCTCGGGGGCTGCCGGCAGCGCGGCCTGGGCCGCGGCGGCGGCTTTTTCGGCCGCCTGCTTCGGCTTGCGCTTGAGCAGGTTGTGGCCGAGCCAGGCGAGGCCGCCGGCGATGAGCAGGAAAGCCAGGTTCGGCATGCCCGGGATCAGGCCCATCAGGCCGATGATGCCGGCGGTCAGGAACAGCACCTGCGGGTTGGAGAACAGCTGGCCCGTGAGCTGGCTGCCGACGTCCTCGTCGGTGGTCACGCGCGAGACGATCACGCCGGCCGCGGTCGAGATCACCAGCGCCGGGATCTGCGCCACCAGGCCGTCGCCGATCGCCAGCAGCGTGTAGGTCTTGCCGGCGGTCGAGAAGTCGAGCCCGTGCTGTGCCACCCCGACCACCAGGCCGCCGATGATGTTGATGACCATGATCAGCAAGCCGGCCACCGCGTCGCCGCGCACGAACTTGCTGGCACCGTCCATCGAGCCGTAGAAGTCGGCCTCCTGCGCGACTTCGGTGCGGCGCTTGCGGGCGATGTCCTCGCCGATCAGTCCGGCGTTGAGGTCGGCGTCGATCGCCATCTGCTTGCCGGGCATGGCGTCGAGCATGAAGCGCGCGCCGACCTCGGCGATCCGGCCCGCACCCTTGGTGATCACCATGAAGTTGATCAGCACCAGGATGATGAAGACCATCACGCCGACCGCGAAGTTGCCGCCGACCAGGAAGTGGCCGAAGGCCTCGATCACCTTGCCGGCGGCATCGGGGCCGGTGTGGCCGTGCATCAGCACCACGCGGGTGGAGGCCACGTTGAGCGACAGCCGCAGCAGGGTCGAGAACAGCAGCACGGCGGGGAAGGCGGCGAAGTCGAGCGCCTTCATGGTGTACATGCTGACCAGCAGCACCATCACCGACAGCGCGATGTTGAAGGTGAACAGCAGGTCGAGCAGGAAGGCCGGCAGCGGCAGCACCATCATGCTCAGGATCATGATGATGAGAATCGGCCCGGCCAGTCCCTTGAACTGGTTGCCGGAGAAGAACTGCGTCGGCAGACGCATCAGGTTGGTCATCGCGTTCATACGGGCACGGTGTATTGAAGTTCGTCAGGAACCGCGACGTCGGTCGGCATGCGCGGCGCCTCGCCGCCTTCGGATTTCCAGCGCTTGAGCTGATAGACCCAGGCCAGCACCTCGGCCACGGCGGTGTAGAGGCCCGAGGGAATCTCGTCGCCCAGGCGGGTGTGCTTGTAGAGCGCCCGCGTGAGCGGCGGCGCCTCGAGGATCGCGACCTTGTTGTCGGCCGCGATCTCGCGGATGCGCTGCGCCACCAGGTCGGTGCCCTTGGCCACCACGCGCGGGGCGCGCATGTCGCCGTCGATGTACTTCAGCGCGACCGCGAAATGGGTCGGGTTGGTGACCACGATGTCCGCCTTCGGCACCTCGGCCATCATCCGGCGCTTGGCGATCGCCTGCTGCTGGCGGCGGATCTGGGCCTTGATGTGCGGGTCGCCTTCGCTTTCCTTGTGCTCCTGGCGCACGTCCTCGCGCGACATGCGCAGTTTCTTGTAGTAGGTCCAGAGCTGCCAGGGCACGTCGACCAGCGCCACCAGCACCAGCGCCGCCGCGATCAGGGCGCAGCTGCGCCCGACCAGCATGATGGTGTGCGGCAAGGCGGTCGACTCGGGCTGGCCGAGCAGCGCCATGACGTGCTCGAGGTCGTCCATGATGACCAGGTAGGCGACGCCGCCGATCAGCAGCGACTTGGCGAGTGCCTTGATCAGCTCGGCCAGCGACTGGGTCGAGAACATGCGCGCGATGCCGGCCAGCGGGTCGAGCTTGCCGAAGTTCGGCGAGACCGCCTTGCCCGACAGCAGCCAGCCGCCGAGCATCATCGGCGCCACCACCGCGGCCACCACCATCATGGCGAACAGGGGGGCCATCGCCAGCAAGGTCTGCATCACCATCCAGGCGGTGCGGGCCAGCATCTGCTGGGGCTCGTAGGCGATGCCGCGCTCGAACTGCAGGCCGCGGCGCAAGGCGGCGCTGAGGGTGGCGCCGAGCGACTCGGCGGTGAACCAGAGCCCGCCGATGGCCGTCGACAGCATCACCAGCGTGGTCAGCTCGCGGGAGCGGGCCACGTTGCCTTCCTCGCGCGCCTTTTCGAGGCGCCGCTCGGAGGCGGGTTCCGTTTTTTCGAGATCGCTTTCCTCAGCCATTCATGCTCCTGGAGCAGCAGGCGAGAAACGCCTGCACATGACTGATTATTCGATTCGGAGGGCCGGAACAATCGCCCGATCAAGAGCGCAATCGCCCTCCTTCTCGCTCGATCGAGGCCTCAGAAGCCAAGGCTCTCCAGCAGATCGTCGACCTGCGACTGGTCGGCCACCGCATCGGGATTGCCGGGCACGATCTGCGGGCCGTTCTGCAGGCTGTTGCTGACGATCTCCTGCCGCTTCTCGGCCGGCGAGTTGTCGATCAGCACCTGCAGCAGCTGGGTCTCGACGTCGTTGACCACTTCCATCATCTTCTTGATGACCTGGCCCGTCAGGTCCTGAAAGTCCTGCGCCATCAGGATTTCCATCAGCTGCGAGTTGATGGCATTGGTCTTCTGCGGCACGTCCTGCAGGAAGCCGCGCGTGTCCATCACGAGCTCGCGCGCATGGTCGAGCTCGATCGGGTCGGCGAACCACTCGTCCCAGCGCTTGCTCAGGCCCTTGGCGTCGCTCGCCAGCCCTTCCTGCAGCGGCTGCGCGACATCGATGGCATTGAGCGCGCGATGGGCCGCCCGCTCGGTGGTCGCGGCGACGTAGGCCAGCCGGTCGCGCGCATCGGGAATGGCCTGCGCCGCCTTGGCGACTTCCTTGTCGAGGCCCAGCTCGCGCAGTCCTTCGCGCAACTGACGCGTCAACTGCCCGATGCGGCCCAGCAACTCTTCAGCGGTGTTCCCTTGTTCGGCGTCGAACGCGTTCTTGCTCATGGCCTCACCCCTTCGCCAGTTTTTCGAAGATCTTGGTGATCTTCTCTTCGAGCGTGGCGGCCGTGAAAGGCTTGACCACATAGCCGTTCGCGCCGGCCTGGGCCGCCGCGACGATGTTTTCCTTCTTGGCTTCGGCCGTGACCATCAGCACCGGCAGCTTGCCCAACTCGGGATCGGCGCGAATGTTCTGCAGCATGGTCAGGCCGTCCATGTTGGGCATGTTCCAGTCCGACACCACGAAGCCGAAACTGCCGCCGCGCAGTTTCTCGAGGCCGGCGGCGCCGTCCTCCGCTTCATCGACGTTGAGGAACTCGAGCTCCTTCAACAGGTTGCGCACGATGCGGCGCATGGTCGGGAAGTCATCCACGACCAGGATCTTGATGCTCTTGTCAATCACGTTTCTCTCCACTCAAACAGTTCGTTGTCAAACCCGATTCGTGCGCGCACCGAAGGTGCGCAGGTGCGCCAGCACGCGGCGCGCCATCTCGCCCAGCGGCGCCACCTCGTCGGCCGCGCCGATCGCGATGGCTTCCTTCGGCATGCCGAAGACGACGCAGCTCGCCTCGTCCTGGGCGAAGGTGTGGGCGCCGGCGCGCTTCATGCGCAGCAGCCCCTCGGCGCCGTCCTTGCCCATGCCGGTGAGGATCATTCCGATCGCGTTCTTGCCGGCATGCCTGGCGGCCGAGTCGAACAGCACGTCGATCGAAGGGCGGTGCCGGTTCACCGGCGGCTCCTGGTCGAGGTGCGCCACATAGTTGGCGCCGCTGCGGCCGAGCGACAGGTGGAAGCCACCCGGCGCGATGTAGGCATAGCCCGGCAGCACCCGCTCGCCGTGCTCGGCTTCCTTGACCGTGATGCGGCACAGGCCGTCGAGCCGCTGGGCGAAGGACTTGGTGAAGCCCGACGGCATGTGCTGCGCGATCAGGATCGCGGGACTGTCCGGCGGCAGCGGCTGCAGCACCTCGCGGATCGCCTCGGTGCCGCCGGTGGAGGCGCCGATGATGATCAGCTTCTCGGTGCTCAGCAACGGGCTGCGCAGCAGTGCCTCGGGCGCGTGCTCGCCCGCCGGCCGGGCCGACGCGGCATGCCGCGACGGCAGCAGCCGTGCACTGGCGGCGGTGCGGATCTTGGCGGCGATCAGCTCGGTGTAGTTGAGCAGGCCGTCGCGCACGCCCAGCCGCGGCTTGGTCACGAAGTCGATCGCGCCCAGTTCGAGCGCGCGCAGCGCGATCTCCGACCCGCGCTCGGTCAGCGACGACACCATCACCACCGGCATCGGCCGCAGCCGCATCAGCTTCTCGAGGAACTCGAGGCCGTCCATGCGCGGCATCTCGACGTCCAGCGTCAGCACGTCGGGGTTGGTGACCTTGATGAGGTCGCGCCCCACCAGCGGATCGGCGGCCGTTCCCACCACCGTCATGTCCGGCTGGCTGTTGATGATTTCGGTCATCACGCTGCGTATCAACGCCGAGTCGTCGACGCACAGCACCTTGATCTTGTTCGCGCTCACCAGCTTCCTTTGCTTCTGGCCCAGGGCGGGCTTTCGCCGACCGGGCCGTTGGTTTTGCGCAGGTCGAGCGCCGGTCGCGGCAGGGCCATGCGCAGCAGCTCGCCCTCCTCGCGCTGGATCGCCTGCACGTCGTTCTGCCCCCGCAGCTTGCGCACCACCGCCTTGCCGCTCGCCGGCATGAAGCAGACGCGGCGCGCATGCTGGCCGCGCAGGTCCTGGGCCGCGACGCTGATGCGTTCGGACTTGAGGTAGCGCAGCACGAAATCGGCATTGCGGTCGCCGATGTTGAGGGTCGTCATGTTGGCCAGCACCGCGGCGCCGCCGAACACCTTGGCCTGCAGCCGCTCGCGCCGCGCGCCGGAGCGGATCAGCTCGCGGATCAGCACGTCCATCGCGTAGGCGCCGTAGCGCATCGACTCGGTGGCGTCGCGGGCGACCGAGTCGCCCTCCTCCGGCAGCATGAAGTGGTTCATGCCGGCGACGCCGTTGTCGGTGTCGAGGATGCAGGCCGACACGCACGACCCCAGCACCGTGGTCAGCACCGTGTCGGTGGTGGTCACGAAGTACTCGGAAGGCAGCAGCTTGACTGCCATGCTGCCGACGTCGCGGTCGAAATAGTGATGGTTGGCCAGCGACCCCGGCACGACAGCATTCATGGCACCCCTGCCTTGCCCTTTGCGCGCGCCAGCTCGTACACCGTCTGCCCGAGCGGCCTGAAGGTCTGGTTGACCAGCGAGGCGTTCTCCGAATGGCCCGCGAACAGCAGGCCGTTGGTCTTCAGCAGCGGCGCGAAGCGGTCGAGCACCTTCTTCTGCGTCGGCTTGTCGAAATAGATCATCACGTTGCGGCAGAAGATCGCATCCAGCGGCTCCTTGACCGACCAGGACGGGTCGAGCAGGTTGAGGCGCGAGAACTTCACCAGCTGCGCGACCTCGGGGCGGATGCGCACCTTGCCGGCATTCGACCCGGTGCCCTTGTTGAAGAAGCGGCGCAGCCGCTCGGGCGACAGCGCCTTGACCTGATCGGCGGTGAAGACGCCCGCCTGGGCCTTTGCCAGCACCGCGGTGTCGATGTCGGTCGAGATCACCCGGGCCGCGTTGGCCTTGTCGCCCAGCGCCTCGATCAGCGTGATCGCGATCGAATAGGGCTCCTCGCCGGTCGAGGCCGCCGAGCACCAGATCGTGACCGGCTCCCTGGCCTTGCGCACGTGCTCGGCCAGCACCGGGAAGTGGTGCGCCTCGCGGAAGAACGACGTCAGGTTGGTGGTCAGCGAATTGATGAACGACTGCCACTCGTCGCCGTCCTGGCGCGACTCCAGCAACTCGAGGTAGGAGGAGAACTCCGGCAGCCGCAGCTCGCGCAGCCGGCGCGACAGGCGGCTGTAGACCATCTGCCGCTTCTGCTCGCCCAGCGCGATCCCGGCCCGCCGATGGATCATCGCGCGGACCTTCGAGAAATCGCTGTCGGTGAAGAGAAATTCGGTGCTCACGGTGGACGTCGGTGCCTGGGTCTCAATGTACATAGCGAGCTTCTTTTCCAATGGTTCGATCAACGGGACAAATACCTTGCTGCTCGCGCTGCATCAGCTTGCGTCGTGGGCGTCGGCTTCCTGGGACCAGACCATCGCCGCCAGGTGCGCTGCGTTGACCTGGCCCGATCCCACGAACAGGGCCTCCGACAGCCGGGCGGCCTGGGCGGCGTCGGTTTCGCAGGCCTCCGCCAGCGCGAGGAAGGGCGCATAGACGCCTTCGCGCGCCAGGATCGCCTGCTGCACCGACCCCGCGAGCTGCACCTTGGCGAGAACCTCCGTCATCGGCACGCCGAGCAGCTGGTCGATCAAGGAGAACATGCCGACCACGAAGAGGTTGTCGGCCTCGCCGGGCGGCAGCATCCCCTGGCCCATCAGCTCGACGAAGCGGCCGCGCGTGATCGCCTTCTTGGTCATGAACGGCGCCGCGGCCCGGTTGCTGGTGGCCAGCAGCACGGACAGCCAGCGGAACAGCGGCGCGTAGCCCAGCATCGCCACCGCGTGGCGCAGGGAATGGATCTCGACACCCGCGCCGATGGCGGGCGAATTGATGTGACGCAGCAGCCGGTAGGTCAGGGCCGCGTCGCGCTTGAGCGCCGATTCGATGCTGCGCACGTTCTCGTTGCGCTGGATCATGTGCATCAGCCGCAAGATCATCACCGACTCGGGCTGCAGTGCATCGCCGCCCTCCTTCACCGGCGGGTGCGCGAGCGCGCCGTCGACGAAGATGTCGACCCGCAGGTCGGCGCAGGCCCCGGCCTGGGCCCAGGTGTCGATGCGCGTGGCGATCAGCTGCACCGGCGCCCGGCCTTGCTGCTCCTCGGCGCGCACCCGCGCCACGCGCTCGGGGTCGCCGTCACCGACGTCGAGGTGCGTGATGATCTCGCGCAGCTCCGGATCGGCCGGCAGGCCGTCGGCATCCTTCAGCATGAAGCCGAAGCCCTGCTCGCGCAGGAAGAGCAGCATCGAGCGCGTGTCGACATCGCTCAGGTCGCCCAGGCCCATGCACAGCACCACGTTCTCCGGCGGCAGCGACTGCAGTTCGGCCAGGAACAGCCCGTCGACCGTGACGTCGAGGAACAGCACCAGCCGCCCGAGCCGCCAGCCGGTGCGCGGCGGATTCAGGTGCCGGGTGATGTTGTCGAGCAGCGCGATGAACTGGCTGGACGCATCGGGCATCGGCGCGGCGCCCGGCGTCGCGAGCCAGGCCATGCGATAGCCCTTGACCCGCTGCTGCGGGTCGAGCTGGAGTGCATGGCGCACGTAGCCGCTTGCCTCGCGCGGCCCGCCGAGCTCGTCCACCGGCTCCTCGCGGGATTGCGCCGGCATTCCGGCGTCGCCCTTGCGGTTCGCGGCGGCCGCGCCCGAGGTTCGAAAGAAGTCAAAGCGCATGGCAGATGGCTCCGTCTGAGGGTCGGGTCAAGCGTTGAGCGCGATGCAATGTCCGCGGCATGGCGTACGCAGGTCTCAAGCAGCAACCGCCGCCGGCCTGGCGGCGCCCGCCAGCGCCGCGGCGCTGGCCGCCTGTGCGCGCTGGATGCGCGGCATGGCGGCAACGTCGATGATGAAAGCCACGCTGCCGTCACCCAGGATCGTCGCGGCCGAGATGCCCGGCACCTTGCGGTAGTTGGTCTCGAGGTTCTTCACCACCACCTGGTGCTGGCCCAGCAGTTCGTCGACCAGCAGCGCGAAGCGCGCATCGTCGGCCTGGACGATCACCAGGATGCCCTGGGTCGGGTCGACCTGCGCGCCCGCCACGTCGAAGACCCGGTGCAGCTCGATCAGCGGCAGGTACTCGCCGCGCACCTTGATCACGTGGCCGTCGCTGGTGATCGAATGCAGATGCTCGGCCAGCGGCTGCAGCGACTCGATCACGTAGCTCAGCGGCAGGATGTAGGCCTCGCTGCCGACCTTGACCGACATGCCGTTCAAGATCGCCAGGGTCAGCGGCAGCACGATGCGAGTGGTGGTGCCATGGCCGCCGCGCGACTGGATCTCCACGTGGCCGCCCATCTCCTGGATGTTGCGCTTGACCACGTCCATGCCGACGCCGCGGCCCGAGATGTCCGTGACCTGCTCCGCGGTCGAGAAGCCCGGCGCAAAAATGAGCTGCCAGACTTCCTCGTCGGGCATCGTCTCGCTCACCGCCAGGCCCTGCTGCATCGCCTTGGCCAGGATCTTCTCGCGGTTCAGGCCGGCGCCGTCGTCGCTGACCTCGATCACGATGTTGCCGCCATGGTGCTGCGCCGACAGCAGCAGCTGGCCGGTGGCTTCCTTGCCCTTGGCGAGCCGGATGTCGGGCGTCTCGATGCCGTGGTCGAGGCTGTTGCGCACCAGGTGCGTGAGCGGGTCGATGATCCGTTCGATCAGGCCCTTGTCGAGCTCGGTCTCCTTGCCGAAGGTATCGAGCCGAACCTGCTTGCCGAGCTTGGCGCTGACGTCGCGGATCACCCGCGGGAAGCGGCTGAACACATAGTCCATCGGCATCATGCGGATCGACATCACCGACTCCTGCATGTCGCGCGCGTTGCGCTCCAGGTGGCCGAGGCCGCTCAGGAAGCGCTCGTAGACGACCGGGTCGAGCATCGTGGCGGCCTGGGTCAGCATCGACTGCGTGATCACCAGTTCGCCCACCAGGTTGATGAGCTGGTCGACCTTCTCGACATCGACGCGGATCGAGCTCGACTCCTTGGCGGCGGCCGCGGGCGCTGCGGCCGGTGCCGCCGAGGCCGGCCCGGCGGCCTTGGCGGCCGGCTCGGCTGCGGGGGCTGCGGCCGGTGCGGCTGCCGGCGCGGCCGCGGCTTGCGCCTCGGGCAGTTCGCGCGAGATGTCGATCTGCGACTCGTCGATCACGAAGCAGCAGACGGCGATGATGTCGTCCGGGTCGCAGGTGGTTTCCAGCATCACCGTGAACTGGTCGTTGCTGCGGGTCCGGGAGCTCAGCGTGCCGAGGTTGGCGAGTTCGCCGGCGAGCAGTTCGCATTCGCTGTCCGACAGGCGGGCGAAGCGGATGCGCAGGGCGCCGGTCGATGCGGTCGCGGCGGCAGGCGCGGGCGCGGCGGCGGCCACCGCGACCGGCGCCGCAGCGGGTGCGGGTGCAGGCGCCGCGGCGCCCTCGCCGTTCTCCCGCGCGAGTTGCTGCAGCACGCCGCAGATGTGCGCGACACGTTCGGCTTCAGGCTCTTTGCCCGCCTGGTAGGCAGTGAGTTGTTCTTGCAAGGCGTCCTTCGTTTCCAAAAAGGCATCGATCATCGGACCGCTCAGGCGCAACTGGCCATGGCGTGCCCGGTCCAAAAGGGTCTCCAGCACGTGCGTCGTCTCGGTCAGCGCGGTGAAGCCGAAGGTGGCCGCACCGCCCTTGATCGAATGGGCCGCACGAAAGATCGCGTTGAGCTGCTCGCTGTCCGGCGAGTCGACGTCGAGCTCGAGGAGCAGTTGCTCCATCTGCGCCAGAAGCTCGATCGCTTCGACAAAGAAGGCTTGGGAAAACTGGCTGAGGTCCATCTGTGTGTTCCGGTGCCGGCGCTGCAAACACCGGCGTTGGGTCTGTCGTTGGTTACTGCGTCGGGCTGGTGGGATTGAAGGATGTCGGCTTCATCTCGCTGCTGGCGCCGGCGGTGCCGGAGGCGCCCGGGGTACCGGTCTTCAGCGCGCTGGCGCGCACCGCGGCACCGTCGCCGCTGTTCTCGCGCTCGATGCGTTCCTGGGTCTGGCGATTCAGCAGGATGATGCTGATGCGGCGATTGATCGGATTGCGCGGATCGGCGTTGTCCAGGTGCATGCTGTCGGACAGGCCGACCACGCGCAGCACCTTCGACTCCGACATGCCGCCGGTCACCAGTTCGCGCCGCGAGGCATTGGCGCGGTCGGCCGACAGCTCCCAATTGCCGTAGGCCTTGTCGCCATTGGTGTAGACGATGGCATCGGTGTGCCCCGACAAGGTCATCTTGTTCGGCAGTTCGTTGAGCTTCGGCCCGAGCTCGCGCAGGATGGCCCGCATGTGCGGCACCACGCGCGCGCTGGCGAGGTCGAACATCGGGCGGTTGTCGCTGTCGACCAGCTGCAGCCGAAGGCCTTCGGTGGTGATGTCGATCAGGATCTGCGAGCGGAACTGCTTGAAGACCGGGCTGTTCTCGATCAGCGTGTCGAGCTTCTGCTTCATGTCGGCCAGCCGCTGGGCGTCGAGCTCTTCCTCGCTCGGGTCGGCCTTCTTGACCTCGCCCTCGGTCGCCATCACGTCGGCGCCGCCGCCCGGGATCATGCTGCTGCTGAGGCTGCTTTTCTCGCCGCCCGCGAGCGCCACCTTGAGCGGCATGCGAAAGTGCTCGGCGATGCCGGCGCGCTGCTTCGGGGTCGAGATCGCCAACAGCCACATGACCAGGAAGAAGGCCATCATGGCGGTCATGAAGTCGGCGTAGGCGATCTTCCAGGCGCCGCCGTGGTGGCCGCCCCCATGGGCGACGACCCGCTTGATGACGACGCGGTGCTTCTCAGCGCTCATGGTTGCGGTCCCGGAACTCAGCGTGCCTTGACTTCCCGAACATGGTCATCCAGTTCGGTGAAGGAAGGACGTTCGGTCGAGAACAGCACCTTGCGGCCGAACTCGACGGCCAGCTGGGGTGCGTAGCCGTTCAGGCTGGCCAGCAGCGTGACCTTGGCGCACTGGTAGATCTTCATGGCTTCCTCGACCTTCTGGCCGATCAGCGAAGCCAGCGGCGCGACGAAGCCGTAGGCCAGCAGCACGCCCAGGAAGGTGCCGACCAGCGCGTGCGCGATCAGCGCGCCCATCTCGTCGGGCGGCAGGTTGGCCGAGGCCAGCGCATGGACCACGCCCATCACGGCGGCCACGATGCCCAGCGCCGGCAGCGCATCGGCCACGCCGGCCAGGCTGTGCTGCGGCACCGCGGCCTCATGGCGGATGGTCTCGATCTCGTGGTCCATCAGGGCCTCGATCTCGAACGGGTCGGTGTTGCCGCTGATGACCAGGCGCAGGTAGTCGCAGAGAAACTCCATCAGCTCGTGGTCGGCCATGAGCGCCGGGTAGCGCCCGAAGATCTCGCTCTCGGCCGGATTCTCGACGTCGTTCTCGAGCTTCATCATGCCGTCCTTGCGGGCCTTGGCGAGCAGCTCGTACAGCAGGGCCAGCAGGTCCATGTAGAGCTGCCGGTTGTGCTTGGACGAACGCAGCAGCAGCGGCAGTTCCTTCATGGTCGCCTTGATCGTCTTGCCGTTGTTGCCGGCGATGAAGGCGCCGAGCGCGGAGCCGCCGATCATCAGCAACTCGACCGGCTGGAACAGGACGCCGAAATGCCCGCCCATGAGGGCGTAGCCGCCGAAAACGGCCCCTATGACTACCAGGTATCCAACCAGCACGAGCACGCGCGTCCCCTTTTGCCCGCAGGCATCAAATCAAGAAATTGCCGAATAAGCGAAAAACTGCCGTTTTCAATGAACTCCGTTGGCGCCCAACGCGGAATGCACTGCCAGAATCGGAGCCGCCGCAACTTGAGGCGCCTTGACCGGCTCGTCGATCCGTTTCGGACCCCGCACCTTGCCGGCGCGCGACGGCGGGCGGCACAGCACGCAGACATAGCCATGCTTATGGTCATGCGCGTGCGCAACGAAATTCCCGCCGCAACGGCTGCAGGCACTGAGTTGCAGCATGTCGCTGTCGAAAAAGCGGACCATCGTGTAGGCACGCGTGAAATCCAGCACGATTTCGCCGCCATGGGCCTCGATCTGCTCCGAATAAAGGCGGTAGGCCTTGATCAGCGCCTGCAGCCTGGGCTCATTGGCTTCGTGCAGCATGAAGCGGTACATGTTGTAGAACATCGACGAATGGATATTGGCCAGCCATGTCATGTACCAGTCGGTCGAAAACGGCAACAGCCCTTTTGGCGGCGAGACGCCCTTGAGTTCCTTGTACAGGCGAATTAGCCGTTCACGGCTCAATTCGACTTCCGCTTCCAGGAATTGAAGGCGGGCACCGAGCTCGATCAATTCGACCGCCAGCCGGACCTGCCGGACTTCGCCGAGGACGCTTTTCGAGCTCATGCCAGTGCGTCCGTGTCGCGGGGCTGGAGCTGGCGGGCGGCCATCAGGATCGACATGTGGGCCTGCTGGAGCGTGGTGTCCTTGCCTTCGCCGAACACCGCGAACATCGGGTGGTCGTCGAGCCTGAAGCTGCAGAGCAGGAAATTGGATGTCGCCAATTTGACAATCTGCGTCAAGGACATGTTGGCCAGCAAATCGGCCAATTCACGACCGACGCCGAGGCGGTACATTGCCGCGGCGCGATCCTGCTTGGCCAGCTTTTGAGCGAGCAGCATATAGGCCAGGTTAATGTCGCCGATCTCTTTCGAGATGTCGCCATTATTTACGCCGCCATCGATATCCATTTCCACTCTGCACTCCATTCAATCAAGTCTGCAGTCTATACACAATTTCTAACAAATTCACCACCCTAAGAGCACTCATTCCGAAAAGTGAGACTTATCTGACGTACTGTCGGAGTCGGCTTACAGACGGTCTGTTTTCCCAATGAAAAGTAGTTCAAACTACTTACGGAATAATAGGCGACCGCGTGCAATTGGGTGATTAAAAAGTATTAAAAATTCAATTGAACTACAAAGTACTAATCATTAAAGCTCGCGAAAATCCAATGAAGATTCATTGATACTGAAACAAAACGTATCATTTAGAAAACATCGGCGATGCCATCGTCATGCCTGCGGGGTCCCGGCGATATCCGCCCGGGCTTCGAGTTCGTGGATCCAGGCCATGACCTCGGCCACGGCGCGATAGAGCTGCGGCGGGATCTGCTGGTCGAGGTCGACCTGCATCAGCAGCTTGACCAGGCCCGCCGAGGCATGGACATAAAGGCCGTTCCGCCGGGCTTCGCGCATGATCGATTCGGCCACCACGCCATAGCCCTTGGCCACGACCACCGGTGCCCGGTTCTTGTCGGCATGCGACAGCGCCACCGCGCTGTGCCGGTCGTCCATGGGCGTGCTCACGACGCACCTCCTGCCGGCGCCATCGGCGCCACCTGCAGCTCCTGCATGCGCAGGCCGGCGGCTTCCATCCGCTGCACCAGCGTGCCGCCGTCGGCGCGCAGGGTCGCCACCGTGCCGGCCTCGCTGGCGGCCAGCCGGGCCTGCACGCCAGGGCCCGCCAGGCTCAGCCGGAGGTCGACCTGGCCGAGCCGGGGCAGGCTCATGGCGACCGTGGTCGACCATCGCTGCGGCGGGTCGTCGCCCGATCCTTCGTCCGACGGGTCGGCGGCTTCCTTCTCGACCGTCCAGTTCATCGCCACGCCCGGCCAGGCCTCGCCGCTCCAGCGGAACACCGCCGTGGCGAGCAAGTCGAGTTGCTGATGCACCAGGTTCACGGCCTGGGGATGAATCACTTCGCCCAGCGGGACCGCGGCCTTGGGAGCGAACGCGGCCGCGTGGTGAGAGGCACCGGCTTCCTCCACCCGCTCGGCCGCCGGTGCATCCGCTGCCGGCACCGAGGCTGTCGCCTCGCCGCGTCCATAGGCCGCCTGCAGCCGGGCGGCGTCGGGCGTCGGCGCCGGGCCGGCGTCCGGCGCGGTGTTGTCGACGGCGGCAGCTGCCGTGCTCACCAGTGCGGGGCCGGGCGCTGGCGCGGCGCCGTTGCCGGCAGCCGCGGCGACCACGGGCTGGGCGCTGCGCGGCAAGGCGCCGGCTTCATCCAGCGTCGGCTCGGCGACGGCACGCACGGCTTCTTCGGCAGCGGGCGCGCCCTCGCCGGATGCGGCGGCAGGCGCCGGCTCGGCGGCGCGTTGCGCCGCCAGCGGTGTCGCCCAGCGCGCCTGCGGCTCCTGCATCAGCTGGACCAGGGGACGCGCGCCGGCAGCGAACTCGAGCAGGTGGGATTCGTAGAACAAGCCGCTCTGGGCCACGGTCTGCGCCAGCGCGCCGGCCAGCGCCGGCGCCGAGGGTGCCTGTCGTGAGGGCCATGCGGGTGCGGCGCCACGCACCGGACCCGCATCCGATTCGAGGTCGGCCAGCACCGCGCTGATGACGCGCGCCGCCACCGACAGCTCCGCCTCGGGCGCTGGCCGCGCCGAGGCGGCCGGCGGCAGGCCGGACGGTCCGCCCGGCAGTACCCGGTCGAGCGCAGCCTTCGAAGGCAGGCGAACGTCGTTCTCGACCTTCAGCACCTCCGACACCGCGCCGGGCGCACCGATCCGGGTCTCGGCCTTGATCGCGAGCACGTCCAGACGCGGCGAAGCCTTGACGGCCAGCAGCGCATCGATGAGTCCGGTGAGTCCGCTCATGGCCAGTTCCCTCGCGTCTCAGTGCGGCGGCCCGTAGGCCTTGCCCAGGTTGCGCTGCTGATGCAGGTAACCCATGCGGGAGAGCAGTTGTTCGATCTGCGGCTTGACCAGCCCGCAGACCTCGTCCTGGTCGAGGCGGATGCGCTCGATCAGGCGCAGCGCCTCCTCGAACTGGCTCGGTTCCAGCGTTTCGAGCGGCACCAGCACCTTGAGTCGTTCGACGATCGCGGCGCATTTCTCCTCGAGCGCCGGCAGTTGGCCCCACTCCTTGGCGCGGGCCAGTTCAGCCATGAGCGCAACGCCCGAGGCCAGTTGCCCGTAGCAATGCACGACTTCACTCCTGGTCGCCATGGTGTTCCCTTTTGTTCTTTTGTTGCCGGTCAGTCGCGCGCCGGGCCGGCGTCGATCTCGCGCCATGCCGATGCGATGCTCTCGAGCAGCGTGTCGGCTTCGTCGAGCGCCTGCGTGTCGTTGCGCAGGTTGGCTTGCAGCAGCCGCTGGATGATGTAGCCGTAGAGGGCCGACAGGTTGGCCACAAGGGCCTCGCCTTCGGGGCCCGCGGCCTTGGCGTCGAGCACCGCCCGGAGGCCGTTGTCGACGATGTCGACCGCCTTGGAGATCGCCTGGCCCTTGGGACCGATGTCGCCGGTCGACATGTGGTGGCGGGCCATGCCGATGGTCGACCTGGCACCGTCGAACAGCATGCAGATCAGCTGGTGCGGCGAGGCGCTCATGGCGCCGGTTTCGACGCCGACGCGCGCATACGCGCCGGCGCCGGTCCTGAAGGTGTGGGGGGTGTACATCGTCG
>Ga0182007_10000977_pt1 | contig 15704 bp, 13 predicted proteins | sample Sormic07211113_1_FD_123023 | JGI IMG/M metagenome (GOLD analysis project Ga0182007, IMG submission 123023) | Rhizosphere microbial communities from Sorghum bicolor, Mead, Nebraska, USA - 072115-113_1 MetaG | ecosystem: Host-associated > Plants > Roots > Rhizosphere | place: USA: Nebraska... | reverse complement strand
GGGCTCGGCCGCGGCCTATGCGCTGGCGGTCGGGGCGCTGAGCCTGCGCACCCGCGGCGTCTACTTCATCATGGTCACGCTGGCGTTCGCGCAGATGGCCTTCTTCGTCTTCCACGACACCGCGCTCGGCGGCGGCAGCGACGGCATCTACATGTACATCCGCCCGACCCTCGGCGCGCTCGACATGGAAAACCGCTACACGCAGTTCTATGTGGTGCTGGCGGCGCTGGTGCTGACCTATGGCCTGCTGGCGCTGATCCGGCGCTCGCGCTTCGGCGCCGCGCTGGCCGGCATCCGGGTCAACGAGCAGCGCATGCGCGCGGCCGGCTTCGCGGTCTACGGCTACAAGCTCGCCGCCTTCGTGATCGCCGGCGCGCTGGCCGGGCTGGCGGGCTTCCTGCTGGCTTCGCGCGACGGCGTCGTCAACCCCGAGCTGCTGGCCTGGCACAACTCGGGCGAGGTGCTGCTGATGATCATCCTGGGCGGCCTCGGCCACCTGCGCGGCGCGGTGATCGGCGCGGTCGCCTTCACCCTGCTGAAGGAGCTGCTCTCCACCCACGCGCTGGTCGGGCCGCTGGCCGACCACTGGCAGCTCACGCTGGGGCTGGCGATCATCGCCTTCGTGGCGCTGCTGCCCAAGGGGATCATCGGCATCGCGGCCCGCATCTCGCCCGCTGCGGCCAAACCGGCCAAGGGAGCTGCCGCATGACCACCCTGCTTGCGGTCGAATCGCTCACCCGCCGTTTCGGCGGACTGGTCGCGGTCAATGCGGTGAACCTGGACCTGCGGCGCGGCGAGGTGCATGCGGTGATCGGCACCAACGGCGCCGGCAAGTCGACCTTGATCAACATGCTGTCGGGCGAGATCGATGCGTCGGACGGCCGCATCTCGCTCGACGGCGAGGACATCACGACCCGGGCGCAGTTCCGCCGCGCGCTGGCCGGCGTCGGCCGCAGCTACCAGCGGACCACGATCTTTCCCGAGTTCACGGTGCTGGAGAACTGCCGCCTCGCGGCGCAGGCCGCGAACCCGCGGCCGTGGGCCATCTGGCAATCGTCCAGCCATTGCGCCGAGAGCAATGCGTCGGCCCGCGAGGCGCTGGCCGCGGCCGGCCTCGACGGCGTGGCCGAGCGCATCGCCGGCACGCTGAGCCATGGCGCCAAGCGCCAGCTCGAGGTCGCGATGTGCCTGGCGACCCGGCCGCGCGTGCTGCTGCTCGACGAGCCTCTGGCCGGCATGGGCGCCGAGGAAACCGAGCGCATGCTGGCGCTGCTCACGCGCCTCAAGGACTCGCACGCGATCCTGCTGGTGGAGCACGACATGGACGCGGTGTTCCGCATCGCCGACCGCATCACGGTGATGGTCAACGGCACGGTGATCGCGACCGGCGACCCGGATTCGATCCGGACCAATCCCGAAGTGCGGACAGCCTACCTCGGCGAGGACCATTGAATGAACCGCCCCGCTGACATGCTCCAGATCGAAGCACTCAACACCTACTACGGCGACAGCCACATCCTGCGCGGCGTCGACGTCGCGATGCCGGCCGCCACCTCGGTCGGCCTGCTCGGGCGCAACGGCATGGGCAAGACCACGCTGATCCGCTCGCTGATGGGCTACGTGCGGCCGGCCTCGGGGCGCGTGCGGCTCGACGACCAGGACGTGACCGGCTGGACGCCCGAGAAGATGGCGCGGCGCGGCATCGGCTACGTGCCCGAAGGACGCGGCATCTTCCCCAACCTGTCGGTGCGCGAGAACCTCGTCATGAGCGCGCGCCCCGGCATCGACGGCAAGCGCGAGTGGACCTTCGAGCGCGTGATGGCGACCTTTCCGCGGCTCACCGAACGGCTCTCGCACGGCGGCCAGCAGCTGTCGGGCGGCGAGCAGCAGATGCTGTCGATCGGCCGCGCGCTGATGACCAACCCGCGGCTGATGATCCTCGACGAGGCCACCGAAGGCCTGGCGCCGCTGATCGTGGCCGAGATCTGGCGCGTGATCGCCGGCATCCGCTCGACCGGCATCGCGACTTTGATCGTCGACCGCGACTGGCGCCGCGTGCTCGGCCACACCGACCTCGCGGTGGTGATGGAAAAAGGCCGCATCGTGCGGCATGGCGCCTCGGCCGAGCTGCTGGCCGAGCCGGCCGTGCTGGAAGAGCTGCTGGGGGTCTGAGCGGTCCGCCGCTAGCGGGCCGGCGCAACCGCGAAGGCCTCGCCGATCTCGCGCGTGACCCGCAGGAAGCGGTCGATGTCGGCCGCCGAATTGCAATGCAGCGGCGACACCCGCACCGCACCTTCGAGGCCGAACGAATCCAGCATGCGCTTCGAGTACAGGCTCGACGCCACCCGCTCGTAGACGATGACGCCGCGCTTCTCGTACTCGCGCACCGCCTGGGCGTGCTCGAGATTGTCAATGCCGATCGCGAGGATCAAGTCGCGTTTCGTCAGGTCTTCGAAGTCGAGGAAGACCTGGACGCCGTCCATCGCGCGCAGGCCCGGCATCTGCGCCGTGCCGTCGAGCAGGCGCGCCAGCAAGGCGCGTTCGTGCAGCTCGATCTTCTCGATGCCGGAGGCAAACCGGGCTCGCCGGTCGTCGCTGTCGACGAACTGGCCGCCCAGCCAGCACACGTAGTCGACGATCGCGGTCACGACCGCGAACTGCCACGGCGCGGCGCTGCCCAGGTCCCAGAAATCCTTCTTCTTGCCCGCGAGCTTGTGGTGCGGCAGCACGGCGGCGCGCTCCGACACCCACGACATGCCGGAGCCCCGGCAGCCGAAGAACTTGTAGGGCGCGATGTTGATGCCGTCCACCGGCGTCTGCTGCAGGTCGATCAGCCCATGCGGCGCGTGCTGCACGGCGTCCACGACGATGTAGAGGTCGGGCTTGATCGCCCGCGCGCGCTTGACGATCTCGCTCACATCGAGCTTGGCGCCGGAGATGTTGGAGGCGTAGATCACGCTCAGCAAGCACGTGTCCTGGTCAACCAGTCGGACGATGGCGTCGACGTCGACGCCGCCCGTCACGGGGTTCGAAGGCGCGACGCGCAGTTGCTTGCCGGTGCGCCCGGCATAGAGCGACATGGCGTCGAAGGAGGACGGATGCTCGAGCACCGTGGTCACCATGTTCTTGCCGGGCACGTTCTCGGCGATGGCGCGAACCATGTCGAACATCGCGCCCGACGCCGTCAGCGACGCGTACACGCTGCCGCCCCTTGCGTTGAGGATCGTGCGGAGGTCGTCGCTGCCCCTGGCCTGGACCTGCTGCAAGAAGATCGCAAGCTCGTGGATGCGCTCGGGGCAGTCGGGCAGCGCGTCGATCAGGGCGAACTGTTCGACCGCCGCCTTGAGGCGGAAGGAGCCGCCAGCGTTGTCGAAGAACAGGCGCTCGCGGCCCGACATGTCGTGGTCGACGTAGTGGAACCGGCTCTTGATCTGCGCGATCAATGCGTCGGAGAAGAGCTCGCCTTGCGAGTGAGCGGTCATGGCTGGTTTTCCTTCATTTCTGGAAGCGATGTGATTCGCTACGATTCGGCGAGTAAAAGCGATCGATCACCACGCCAGGAGCCAGCCTTTCATGATGACCTTCAAGCAGCTCGAGGCGCTCTACTGGATCGGCGAACTCGGCAGCTTCGCGCTCGCGGCCAACAAGCTGCATACCTCGCAGTCGGCCATCTCCAAGCGCGTGCACGAACTCGAGACGGCCTTCGACACCGCGCTCTTCGACCGCAGCCAGCGCTCGGCGCGACTGACGGACAAAGGCGAGGAGATGTTCGTGCTGGCCAGGCAGCTGCTCGAGCAGCGCGATGCCGCGGTCGAGCAGTTCGGCCGCATCGACGTGATCGAGCGGCGCGTGCGCATCGGTGTCACCGAGCTCACCGCCATGACCTGGCTGCCGCGCTGGGTCGAGCTGATCCAGGTGCACTATCCGAAGGTCACGCTCGAGCCCGACGTCGACAGCAGCGTCAACCTGCGCGAGAAGGTGCTGGCCGACGAGCTCGACCTGATCATCGTGCCCGACGCCTTTTCCGACACCCGCATCCCGGCCAAGGCAGTGGGCAGCGTCGAGAGCGCCTGGATGTGCAAGCCGGGCGTCGTGCCGGCCGGCAAGCCGATCCGGCTGCACGAACTCGCGGGCCACCAGATGCTGCTGCAGGGCTCGCGGTCGGGCACCGGGCTGCTCTACGACAGCTGGATGAAGGACCTCGGCGTGCAGCCGGCCAGGCCGATCGTGATCCACAACCTGGTCGCGCTGATCGGCCTGACCATCTCGGGCCTGGGCGTGAGCTACCTGCCGAAGGACGCGGTCGCGCAGATGCTCGACGACGGCCTGCTGGTGCAGCTCGACGTGCTGCCCGCCCTGCCCCCGGTGGCCTACGTCGCGATGTACAAGGGCGAGCATCGGAGTTCGCTCCTGGCCTCCATCATCATGCTGGCGCAGGAGTGCTGCGACTTCACGCGGATGTTCCAGGCGAGTTAGGCGAGTTAGATCAGACACCCTTGTTGTTCGGATGCCGGTAGGCGTCCTTGACGGCATCCGTCATCGGGAAGTTGAGGTTCGCGTTGGCCGGCGGGATCGGCTTCATGAACCACTTCGTGTAGATCTCGTCGATGGCGCCCGACTTCATCAGCTCGGTCACGGTGCGGTCGACGATCTCCTTGAATTGCGGGTCGTCCTTGCGGTACATGATCCCGTAGGGTTCCTGGCGCAGCGACTCCTGCGTCAGGATCCTGAAGTCGCCGGGGTTGGGGGACGTGGCGATCAGGCCCGCCAGCTGCACGTCGTCCAGGATGTAGGCCGCGGTGCGGTCGGAAGCCAGCAGCAGGAAGCCGTCCGCCGTGTCCTTGGCCGCCAGTTCCTCGACCTCGATGTTTCCGCTCTTGCGGTAGCCGCGCAGCAATTGAACGCCGGTGCTGCCGGCGACGGTCGAGATCTTCTTGCCATTGAGGTCGGCGAACGAGTGGATCGCCGAGTTCTTCTTCACTGCAGCGGTGATGCTGGTGACGAAATGGCTCGGCGCGAAGTCCACCTGCTGCTGTCGCTGGACCGTGTTGGTCGTGGTCGCGCAGTCGAGGTCGACGGTGCCGTTGGTCAGCAGCGGGATCCGGTTGGTCGAGGTCAGCGTCGTGTAGCGCACCTCGAGTTTCGGCATGCCGAGCCTGGCCTTGACCGCGTCGACGATCTTGAGGCACACGTCGTTGGTGAAGCCGACCGGATCGGCACTGCCGCCGGGCTTGTACGAAAAGGGGATCTGGCTGTCGCGGCTGCCGATGGTGATGGCACCACTGGCCTTGATCTTGGCCAGCGTGTCGGACTGGGCGAAGGCGGTGCCGCCGGCGCACAGGAGCAGGGCGGCAAGGCCGAGCGACGAAGAACGGAGGAATCTCATTTCAAGGCCTTTCAGAGGTGGGCTCGCGGCGGGGCAGGCTGTCGAGGCGACGGCGAAGCCCGCGTCACGCTTCGAAAGCCGATTCTGAAAGGAAGTCAGCGCGTCAAAAAGCGATTTAATTTCACGACGATGCAGTCGAAAAAGTGATTGCCCGACCGTCAATCCACGAGGTCGGGGTCGCTGCGGATGATCTCGTCCCAGAGCGTCTGGAACGACAGCCAGCCGAAGGTCGGCGACCCGAGCACCGACGCCAGCCAGCGGGCGTCCTCGGGCGGCCACTGCGTCGGCGTGCCCGCGGCCTCGGCCAGCAGCTGCGCTTCGCAGCATCGGTTCATGAGCACGAACCACCAGGCGGCTTCGTCGATGGTCTGGCCGGTCGTGAAGATGCCGTGGCCGCCATGGATGGCCATGCGGTGCTGGCCGAATCCCTCGGCGAAGCGGCGCGCCGTCTCGGCGTCCCGCACCACGCGCGGCGCCAGGATGAGCGCCTGGTTCTCGAAGAAGATGCAGGCGTCCTGGGTGATGGGGTCCAGCCGGCGCTCGAAGGACGACCAGGTCGACGCATGCAGCGCATGGGCGTGGCAGACCGCGTTGACCTCGGGGCGCGCCCGGTGCACCGCGGTGTGGAGCAGCAGGCCGACCGGGTTGACCATGCCGCTGCCGCGCACCACCTGGCCTTGCGGATCGACCTGGACCAGGTGCGAGACCTTGACCTGGTGCATGGCGATCCCCACCGGGTTGACCCAGAAATGGTCGGGGAGCTCGGGGTCTCGCAGGGTGACGTGGCCCAGCAGCCCGTCGGAGAAGCCGCGCCGGCCGAAGATGCGGCAGGTGGCCGCGAGGCGCTGCAGCGAATGCGCGCGCTCGGCCTCCCTGGATTCGAAAAGCGGCGGGGCACGGGTCGCGAAGTTCTGTACGCCGATCTGCACGGTGGCGCTCCTTGGGATGGCCGAGGCGAGGACCATACTCCGAAGGCGGCGCCGGGCCAAGCGATGCACAATCCGCTGCGCGCACCACCGAGGAGCCCTGCCATGACAGTCCCACTGACCCCGGCCGCAGAACTCGCAAAGCTGGCGAAGACGCCGTTCCCCGGCGCATCGGCCGACTACGAGACGGCCCGCCAGGCGCTGCTGGCGCAAGAGATCGAGTTCCGCCGCCACATGACGCGACTGACCGTGCAGCGCCGCGCGCTGCCGCCCGGGCCGGTGATCGAGAAGGACTACCGCTTCAAGGACGAGCAGGCCTTCGAGGTCGGCCTGATCGACCTCTTCGGCGACAAGGACACGCTGGTCACCTATTTCTGGATGTACGGGCCGCAGCGCGAACGGCCGTGTCCGATGTGCACCAACTGGCTCGGCGCGGTGAACGGCAATGCGGCCGACATCAAGCAGCGGGTGGCGCTCAAGATCCTGGGGCGCTCCTCGGTCGAGCGGCAGTTCGCCTTCGCGCAGGAGCGCGGCTGGCGCGACCTGAACTTCGTCCAGACCGTCGGCGACGACTACGCCAGGGACCTCGGAGTGCTGTTGCCGGACGGCAGCGAATATCCGGCGTTGATCGTGTTCCGGCGCGATGGCGACCGGGTGCGGCTGTTCTGGGCCAGCGAGATGACGCGCGAGATGGCCGACCCCGGCCAGGATCCGCGCGACGCGCCCGACATCGCCTCGCTCTGGTCGGTGCTGGACCTGACCCCGGGCGGCCGCGGCACCGACTGGTATCCGAAGCTCAACTACTGACTCGGTTCAACGCTCGCTCGCAGCACGAAGGGTCGCGGGTGAATGCCGCCGCAAAATGGCGCCCATGGACCTCCGCACGCTGCGCTACTTCATCGCCGTCCTCGAAGCCGGCAGCCTCTCGCGCGCGGCCGGTTCGCTCTACATCGCCCAGCCTGCGCTCACGGCGCAGATCAAGAAGCTCGAAGGCGAACTCGGCGCCCAGCTGTTCGAGCGTTCGCACGTCGGCGTGACACCGACGCCGGCCGGCCTCCAGCTCTACCAGGATGCGCGCCGGCTGCTCTCCGATGCCGACGCGATGCGCGACCGCATCCAGCGCGTGCCCGAGGGCCCCGAAGGCTCGGTCACGGTGGCCGCGCCCTTCCTGCTGGCGGCGCTGCTGCTCGGCCCGGTGCTCGCCGCGCTGAAGCTGTCGCATCCGCGGATCCGCGTCTTCGTGCTCGACGACCTCAGCCTCATGGTGAAGAAGGCCATGGTCGAGCGGCGGGCCGACGTCGGCATCCTGGTCGACGCACCGCTGGTCGACGGGCTGCGCTGCGAGCCGCTGGCCTGCGAGTCGATCTTCCTGTGCGGGCGCGATGCCGACGGCACGCTGGCGCCTCGGTTGCGGTCGCCGCGCGGACGCAAGGCCGCAAGGCCCGAGATCGACTTCGAGCAGGCGGCCCGGCTGCCGCTGGTGCTGCAGTCCAGGCGCTTCTCGATCCGCCAGCGCGTCGAGGATGCCGCCGCGACGCTCGGCGTCACCCTGAACGTGGTGCACGAGCAGGACTCGGCCCGCGTGATCCGCTCGCTCTATGTCTGCGGCGCCGGCTTCACGTTCACGCCTGCCTGCACCCTGGGCGACACGGCGCCCGGATCGCGGGACTGGATCGTCGCCCGGGTGGTGCGCCCGGAGCTGCAGCGCAGCTACTTCCTGGCCACGCCATCGGACCGCACGATCGAGCCGGCGACGAGCGTCGTCATGGATGCGCTGGCCGAGCAGACCGCCCGGCTGATACGCGACAAGGTCTGGGACGCCCGGCTGCTGTCCCCTTCCTGAGCCCTGCGCGGCCCGGCCATCACTTCGATTGATGGCCCGGCATCAGCAAACGGTATTTCCTTGCGCGGCACCGATTCTGGAACAGTCGGGTCCCGTGCCATGCAGCACATGGCGAAGACAAGGAGACACCGTTGAACACCAGCCAGAACCCACCCCGCGCCGTCGCCAATGTCGGTGAACTCGTCGCGCGCTGTGCGCGCGCCTACGGCCGGCAGACCGCCGTCAGGAGCCCGGCACGCAGCCTGACCTACGCTGAACTGGAGCAGCGCTCCAACCGCCTCGCGAACGCGCTGCTCGGCGCCGGGCTGAAGCGCGGCGACCGCGTCGGCATCTACCTGCCGAACTGCGTCGAGATCGTCGAGATCGAGCTGGCCTGCTACAAGGCGGCGCTGGTCAAGGCACCCTTCAATGCCCGGCTGTCGCCGAAGGAGGTCGGCGACATCGTCGCCAACAGCGAGGCGGCACTGGTCGTGACCACCGCCGAACGCGCCGAGTCGTTCCGGCCGCACCTTGGCGCCAGCGCTCCGCGCCTGCTGCTCGTCGACGGCCCGGCGGACGGGCCGGATGCCTACGAACGGCTGCTGGGCCGCGCCAGCGACAGCTTCACGCCGGCCGTCGTCGATGCCGACGAGGTGGCGGTGCTGCACTACACCTCGGGCTCCTCGGGCGTGCTCAAGGCCGCGATGCAGACCTTCGGCAACCGGCTGGCGCAGCTGCGCAAGTTCCTCACGCGTTCAGAAGGCATGCATGCCGGCCACCTGCTCGGCCTGGTCGGGCCGATCACGCATGCCTCGGGCATGCAGATCGTGCCGGCGCTGTGCAGCGGCGCCACCATCCGGCTGTTCTCGAACTTCGAGCCCGGCCGCTTCCTGGCCGACATGAAGGCCGACCGCGTGACCCACACCTTCATGGTGCCGACCATGATCAACATGCTGCTGGCCGAGCTCGGCGGACGCTACCGTCCGCTGCCCGACCTGCTGCGCCTGGGCTATGGCGCAGCGCCGATGGCGCCGGCGCGGATCCTGCGCGCCATGGACGTCTTCGGCCCGGTCCTGTCGCAAGGCTACGGCGCCGGCGAGACCACCTCCGGCGTCTGCGGCCTCAGCGTCGAAGACCACCTGTTCGCCCGGGCCGCCATGCCGGAACGGCTGGCGTCCTGCGGCCGCCCCTTCCTGGAATCCAAGGTCGAGATCGTCGACGACGCGGGCCGGCCGGTCGGCAGCGGCGAGATCGGCGAGATCGTGGTCAGCGGCGCCGACGTCTTCGCCGGCTACTGGCGTGCGCCCGCGCTGACGGCCGAGGTGCTGAAGGACGGCCGCTATCACACCGGCGACCTGGCGCGCATGGACGCCGACGGCTACGTCTACATCGTCGACCGCAAGAAGGACATGGTGATCAGCGGCGGCTTCAACGTCTATCCGTCGGAGGTCGAGGCGGTGCTCTACCAGCACGAGGCGGTGGAGGACGCCTGCGTCTTCGCGATCCCCGACGACAAATGGGGCGAGGCGGTGGCGGCGCAGGTCGTGCTCAAGCCCGACTGCGCAGCCGACGCGCAGGCGCTCGAGAGCTTCTGCGCCCAGCGCCTGGGCGGTTTCAAGCGGCCGCGCCATATCGAGTTCGTGCGCGCCCTGCCGAAGAACCCGAACGGCAAGGTGGCGCGCAAGCAGATCCAGGCCCCCTACTGGGCCGGCCACAGCCGCATGGTCAACTGACAGGAGCACCCGAACCATGACCACCTCTCCCCCCGCCGTGCCGCTGCGTCCGGCGCCGCTCTTCGCCACCGCCTTCGAGGGCTCGGCGCGCGCCGCCGAATTGATCGGGCGCATCGGCGACTTCCTGCACGGCGAGCTCGATGCGCTGGCGCGCACGCAGGGTATCGACCACGAGCACGGCGCCGACCGCCAGACGCTGCAGCGCATCTGGCGCCGCTCGCACGAACTGGGCTTCTACGGCATGACGCTGCCGGTGTCGATGGGCGGCCTCGGCCTCTCGGTGCTCGACCACGTGCTGATCAAGGAAGCGATCTACGCCAGCGGCTCGCCGCTGGCGCCCCATGTCTTCGGCGAGCTCAGCGGCCCGCCGCGGGTCGGTGCCCTGGCCCGCAAGGCCACGCCCTACCAGCTGGAGCGCTTCATCGTGCCGGTGGCGCAGGCCGAGAAGGCGATCTGCTTCGCGCTCACCGAAGCCGAGGCCGGCTCCGACGCGGGCGCCGTGCAGACCCGCGCGGTGCGCGACGGCGACGACTACGTGATCGACGGCCGCAAGCGCTTCATCTCGGGCTCGCCCTTCGCCGACTTCGCGGTGCTGATGGCCTCGACCTCGGACGATCCGCAGCGGCGCGAGGTATCGGCTTTCTTCGTCGACCTGGCGCAGCCCGGCGTGCGCGTGGAGTCCGGCTACAAGACGATGGCCGGCCAGTCGCACACCGGCGACATCGTGCTCGCGCACTGCCGCGTGCCGGCCGTCAACATGATCGGCGAGCCCGGCCGCGGCCTGGCGCTGGCGCTGGGCCGGATCACGGTCAACCGGCTGCTGCACTGTCCGGCCATGGTCGGGCTGGCCACGGTCGCCCTGCGCGACGCCCGCGACTATGCCTGCCGGCGGCGCCAGTTCGGCCGTGCGATCGGCGAGTTCCAGGCCATCCAGCACATGCTGGCCGACATGGCGACCGACCTGGTCGCGGCGCGCTCGCTGATGATCGCCACCGCGCGCCAGATCGATGCCGGCGGCGAGGCGCGCGCCGAGGCCTCGATGGCCAAGCTGTTCTGTTCCGAGGCCGCCTTCCGCATCGCCGACAGGGCGGTCCAGATCCATGGCGGCGAAGGCATCGTGCAGGGGCGGCGGGTCGAGTTCCTGTTCCGCATGCTGCGCATGTACCGGGTGCTCACCGGCACCAGCGAGATCCAGCGCAACACGATCGCGCGCGAGCTGATCGGCGAACCGGGCTGAACGCCTTCCCACCCACAAAAAAAGGAGACTGAGATGAACCCCCTGCAACGACGCAGGCTGCTTGGCTGCGCGGCGGCCGCGGCCCTGCTGCCCGCCGCCTGGCCCGCCTTCGCGGCCGATCCCTGGCCCTCGCGACCGATCAAGTGGGTGCTTCCCTACCTGGCCGGCACCGGCCCCGACATCACGGCACGGATCCTGGCCGAAGCCGTGTCGCCGCTGCTCGGACAGCCGGTGGTGATCGAGAACCGGGCCGGCGCCGGCGGCAACATCGGCGCCCGGCTGGTGGCCAAGTCGCCGCCCGACGGCTACACCTGGATCTATTCGGCCGCCCCGATGGCCGCCAACATGCGCATGTACAAGGTGCCCGGCTACGACGCGCTGAAGGACTTCCGGCACGTGATGCGGCTCACCACGTCCGACATCGTGCTGATCGTGAACCCGGACTCGGGCATCCGGACGCTGGACGATCTGGTGGCGCGGGCCCGGGCCAACCCCGGCAAGCTGAACTATGCGTCGGGGGGCGTCGGCACGCCCTCGCACCTCGGCGTCGAACTGCTGCTGAACGCGGTCGACGCCCAGGCCACGCACGTGCCGTACAAGGGTGCGTCGGAGCTGGTCAACGCCGTGCTCGGCAACCAGGTGAGCTTCGGCACGCCGATCTTCTCGGTCGCCTTCACGCAGATCCAGGCCGGCAAGCTGAAGGCGCTGGCGGTGGCGGGCAGCGCGCGCAATCCGCTGCTGCCGGAGGTGCCCACGCTCGCGGAGTTGGGCGTGCGCGGCGTCGACCTGACCTCCTGGGGCGGCGTCTCGGTGCCGGCCGGCACGCCGGACGCCATCGTCGCGCGGATCCGTTCGGCCTTCGAGAGCGCGCTGAAGCAACCGGCCGTGGCGCTCGCGCTGGTCGAACGCGGCGGCCAGGTCAGCCCCCAGGGCCCGGAGGCCTATGCGCGCGGCTTCACGCAGGAGATCGCCCTGACCGAGGCGATGATGAAGCGCGCAGGGCTCGAGCCGCAGTGAGCGCGATGGCGCCGGTTGCGATGGCTACACTGGGCAGCCCGACTCCGACCCGGTTCCCATGCCCCCCGACGCAGCCGAACCATCGCCCCCTGCAGCCGGCTTCTTCGCGGAGCTGCCGCTGCTCGCCAACGAACGCGACACCTTCGAGCCGGACGGCTGGCGGCCGGCACCGGGCGACTGGGCGCTCGCGGTGACCGACATCGTCGACTCGACGGGTGCGATCGCCAGAGGGCTCCACAAGACGGTCAATTTCGTGGCGGCCATGGGCATCGCGGGCCTGCGCAATCTTTGCGCACCCGTCCGCATCCCTTTCCTGTTCGGCGGCGACGGGGCGGTCGTGCTGGTGCCGCCGGCATGCATCGAGCGGGCCCGCGTCGAGCTCGCGCGGGCCCGCGGGCAGGCGGCGCGCGATTTCGGCCTCACGCTGCGCGCGGGCCTGGTCCCGGTCGACACCCTGCGCCGCTTCGGCTGCGACGTGCTGGTGGGCCGGTTCGAGCCGACGCCGGGCAACAGTTTCGGTGTTTTCCTCGGCGGCGGTGTCGGCGTTCTCGAAGCCGCGGTCAGGGGGCACGGAGATGCCGAGCTGGGCCGCCTCGCCGCCATCCCCGAATCGCTGGACGACGGCGAGCCGGTCGACCTGGAGGGCCTGTCGTGCCGGTGGGACACCCTGCATTCGACCCGCGGCACGATGCTGACCATGATCGTGCGCGGCCGGGCCGGGCTGCGCGAGGTCTATGCCGACATCCTCCGACTCGCCGGCCCGGACGACCAGTCGCGCCCGGTCAGCCTGAACACCCTGCGGGCGCGCTGGCCGCCGAAGGGCTTCATGCTCGAGGCGCGCGCGCGGCGACGCAAAGGGTCGCTGCTGGCCTGGACCGCGCGGGTGCTGGCAGAGACCTTGCTGGCGCGGATCGTCCTGGCGCGCGGCAAGCCCATCGGCGGCTTCGATCCCGAGCGCTATCGGCGCGAGATCGTCACCAATACCGACTTCTGCAGGCACGACGAAACGCTGTGCTTCGTCATCGACTGTCCGCTGGCGGCGGTCGAGCCGATCAGGAAGTACATGGCCGAGAAAGCACTGTCGGGCGGCATCCGCTACGGCATCCATCTGTCGGACACCGCGCTCATGACCTGCCTGGTGACCTCGCCGGCCGACAGCCTTCACGTGCACTTCGTCGACGGCGGCGGCGGCGGCTATACGAGCGCGTCCAGGAGCCTCAAGGGCGTGCAGCCCTAGCGCGCCGCGCCCAGCGCCAGCGGGATCTCGGTGCGGTCGTCGCCATAGCTGATCTCGAGCTTGCCGTCGGGGCTCCCACGCGGAATCACGAATTTCACGCGGCCCTCCTTGGCCGACCGCGCGGGCACCAGTTCGTTCAGGCCGCCATCGGGCGCCATGGGCACGCCGCCGACGATCCATCGGAACGAGCGGTCCCAGAAGTTCGTGTCGTAGTTGCCGTGGTTCGTGAGGCGCAGCCGGATGGTCAGCGCCTCCTGCTCGGCGGTCTGGGGCGACAGCTCGGCCTGCAGCAGCGTGAAGGTCACGTTGCCCGAGCCCGGGCCGAGCGTGTAGTCGCGCAGGGCGGGGAGCTCGACGGCGCGGGCGGCCGCGCCGGAGGTCGGCGGCGCGCTGGGCACAGGCGGGGCTGCTGGCACCTGCGCCGACGACTGCGTGGCGGCTGGCGGGCTCGGGGGCCCGATCCAGCCCGCCTGCCTGACCGCGACGATCAGCCCGGCCACTGCGGTCACGGCCGCGGTCAGGCTCGTGATGACACCGGGCAGGGTCTGCCACCAGCGCCTGGGCTTCTCTTCGTCGCTCATGGATCCTCCTGAAAGGCCGACAGGCATCGAATTCTGAGACGCGAAGGGGCGGCTGTCACTCGCCGAGGTCTAGCCGCACGGGGGCGCGTACGGCCGCTCGGCGCCGACGTAGCGTCGCCACTCCTCGACCGTCAACGCGCGTCCGGCGAGTCGGCAAGCCACTTGCGCCCATCGGCCGACGTCGGCCTCGAACACGTAGCGTTGCTCCGCCTGCGAACCGGTGCCGGCGATCCAGCCCGCGCCATCCGGTGCCGCGCCGAGCAGCCGGGCGCCCGGCGGCAGCGCGACCGCGGTATCCAGCGGCGCGGCGGCGGGCAGGTCCCAGAACAGCAGCCGGCCGCCGACCTGCACCGCGACCCGCGTGCTGTCGGTCGCGAACACGGGGTTTCCGGCGATCGATTCGCCCATCTCGCCCGGCAGCTCCGCGCCGTCCAGGACCGGCTGGCGATCGCTGGCGCGGACCACGGTCAATCGCGGCACTTCCACGCTGGCAAGACCGCTGGTGTCGACGTTGAAGGGCGACGGCGCCGGTGCCGTGGTGCCTGGCCAGACGATCCAGCGTCCGTCCGGGCTGCGCACGCCGCGCGCCTCGGACCGCGGAGGCGCAGGCGCCGGCCCGGTCCATGGCTGCCAGCGGCCGCGGTCGACCGGCAGCGTCACGAACAGCCTGCCGTCCTGGCCGGCCGAGACCAGCGTGCGTCCGTCGGCCGCGAACGCCAGGCCGCGCACGGCGCCCGCATGGCGCAGCAGCACCTGCCCCGGCCATGGCTGCGCATCGGCCGCCCATGACCAGCGCATCACCGCGCCGTTGCCGTGGCCGGTCGCGATGAAGCGGCCGTCCGGGGACACCGCCATCCGCTCGAGCGCGCCTTGCCCGGGCACGTCCTGCGTCGCGACCCGCTCGCCGCTCCGGGCATCGAAGACCTCGATGCGTCCGCCGCGCGAGGCGGCGAACAACCAGCGGCCGGAGGCGTCGAACGCCAGCGCCGCCACCGTGCCGATGGCCGTCGTCGCGAACCTGGGAGCGGCGGCGCCGGGCGCGACGGCGACGGCCTGCATGTAGCCCTGGTCGCCGCCTGCGACGACCCAGCGGCCGTCAGGGCTGAAAGCCACGGCCGCGAGGTCGACCGTCGAGCTCAGCAGCAGCCGGGCGCTGCGGCTGGCGAGGTCGTGCAGCCGCAGCGACCTGCTGCTGGACACGGCGGCCAGCGTCGTGCCGTCCGGGCTGAATGCCAGGCCGAAAACGAAGCTCGGTGTAGCCTCGCCGATCTTGTCGCCATCCGGCAGGGTGCTGCTGCCCGTGCCCCTGTGCACGCTGATCTCGCGGCTGGACCCGGCATGCGCCCAGGCCTGGCCATCGGGCGCGAAGGCGATGGCCGTGACGGCACCGTAGAGGTTGATGCCGACCTTTGGCGCCACGACAGTCTCGACCGCAGGCTGGTCCAGCGCGCCCCGCAGCACCGCGCCATGCGCGTCGGCGAGCGCCAGCGCATCGCCCTGGGGGCTCACCGCCAGGGCGGCGAAGGCCGCCGGGTGCTGCTGCAGGCGCGTGACGGGCAACGACGACATGGCGCCCAGCAGGGCGGCGTCCGATGCGGGCGTTCGCGTGATCGCCTGCGACTGCACCGCCAGCAGCAGCGCACGCACCGGATCGCGCACCAGCGACGCCGTCGACTGCGCCGCGAGTTGACGCGAGAGCGCCTGGTCGCGCAGCGCGTTGGCCCGGTCGCGCTCACGCACGGCGACCAAGGCCTGCCAGGCCGCG
>Ga0182007_10000973_pt1 | contig 15729 bp, 7 predicted proteins | sample Sormic07211113_1_FD_123023 | JGI IMG/M metagenome (GOLD analysis project Ga0182007, IMG submission 123023) | Rhizosphere microbial communities from Sorghum bicolor, Mead, Nebraska, USA - 072115-113_1 MetaG | ecosystem: Host-associated > Plants > Roots > Rhizosphere | place: USA: Nebraska... | reverse complement strand
GATTTTGGTTGTGTTGCAGTACCGCGCGCACCATCCCTCTAGAAGTGGCAATGGTCACAGGAAGGTATCGGCTGCTGCGCCATTTTCCGACTTCGGGCCGGATGCCTTTGCCGGACGCTTACCAAGGAATGTGTTGGCCTCAGGTTCGTACTCATTCCCTCCACCTATCAATGCGCCGATTTGCCTAAATCTTTGTATAGAACCGGTCCATGTGGCCTCGTCAATAACTTCAGTAGTGAAAAGGACTCTTGTGATCAGCACGCGATAGTCAACTCGGAGCTCAGGATGAGCTGCGAGGATTTCTTCTAAATGTTGATGCAGCCTCCCGCGCCCTCTGAACGGCGCCGGCGGTGCCAGTAGGTTTGCTAAACGCACAATGCCTGCTGCGATCTGCTCTAGCCCCAGGTGCGCGGTACTTCCGATTGCTGCCAGTTGCCTGGCCGCATATAGATGCTCCAATAACGTCGCAGGACGGTGATTGGTACGGCTGGCACTTGGCATGTAATCCTGCCAGAAGTGGGAAACCGTTTTAGGGTAATGCGCAACGTTCATACCGGCCAGGTCGATTATTTTGTGAACCGCACCCAGGGCTGTGACGGGAGTTTTTGCTATCAGCGCCGGTGGTAGGTGTTGGAGTACTAACTGTCCATAAGCATCCAGCACGCCTGAGGTGTCATCATCAGGAAAAACAAAAATCGTATGAGGAATCTGTGCGGCACCAGGCTCGACTTGTCGGGCCCCAAGGAGACCATCTGGAATGATTGGCGTGAACGCAAATCGACTGGCGAGCGCCGCAATCGACGAGTCGAATCGAAAGCTGTCGGCGATCGCCGCACACCTTGCCAGGTCGGGGAAATTATCCACAGCGAGAACATCTTCTTGCTCAAAAATCGCCTGGTTTGGATCTCCAACACGCATCACACAGATAAGAGGATTATCCCTGGGGAAGAGATCCCTCAACATGCCATTTTGCATTTCCGACGTATCCTGCATTTCGTCGATAAGAACACAGGGAAAGCGGTGTTGCAGCGTCGACGCGACACCAGGATGCTGGTCAAGAAGCGCCTTACCAAGCAGAAAGATTTCGTCGTAGCAGAAATAGCCAAGCCTTGCGGCCTCCCTCAGTGCGAGTGATGCGATTTGATGCGTTGGAGTATGTTCACCACTGGGGAAACGTGCACCGGCAAGCGGAGTATCAAAATTGGTGCTGGTGATTCGCAATGACTCGAAGGATATATGGTTACGCTCAAGGTAACTCACGAGGAAAGAGTAACGTTGACCGCCAAGTATTCTTCGCCGGGCATTGAACGTGAGCTCGTTATCGATAGCTGTGAGCGGGTATCCCGCTGATAGCAGCCATGGTTTTGCTAGAAATTTACTGACGAAGCTATGGATGGTATCGATGAAGTGAGGGTACCGCAGGAGACGTTGTCCAACATCTGTGCCGCCAAGCCTGCGCTCTATCTCTTCTCGCGCTACGTTGGTGTGAGACAGGATGCAAAGGCCTTGCGTCGAGCTCTTCCACTTATTAGCGAGGATCGCAAGCTTCGCGACAACCAACGTGGTTTTTCCGCTGCCTGGACACGCTGAGATGTCCAACGTTTCTAGTGACTTCAGAAACCGCCGGCGAGGTTCATCAAGCCCTCTGAGCTTCATAAGACTGCAGACCCACTCGATATCTTCGTCGAGGATCGGGTCGACCATTTCACGGAAAGGCCTCATGGCTCGACCTCTGCAGCGGCAATCTGTTCGTCCATTGGCGTCGTTGCAAATTCGATTGCGCTCACGATGTAGGGTGGCAGCGAAGCTCTGAGCTGTTCAGCCGTCATCGTGCCCTCCTCAATTGCATCTTCCAAAAGTTCAGCAAGATACTGTGCGGTGATCGCCTTCGAGGCTTTACCCTTGGTGAACATCTTGTAGACCCAAGAACAAAGTTCTGCCGTGTTTTGCGACGCGGCTTCGATGGCCAAAAAGGAGGTATGAGCCTCACGAAGTACGACTTCCCTAGTCTTACGATCCTCATTCAGCGGGTCGTCATTCACAGCAAGCGTCGCAGCGAGGTAAACCTCTTTTGCCAGTCCGCACGCAGCAAGGTCGTACTCAAGTGTCCAGTGATCTGCAATGAATGTGGCCACATTTTGTCCGTCACCTTCCCCAAGCTTATTGCGCCGAGCAATCAGGGCTGCGGCCTGCTCCTCAGGAGTCGTACCAAAATCTCTTAATGCTTTCCAACGACGAGTGGGGCTTGCCCATTTAGCGTCATCATTGTTGGCTACCAGGCCTAAGATCTGAGGCGCGCAGTCAGGCATGACGTCCATATCAGCAAGGCAAGCGGTCGGAATTTTTAGCTGTCCTTCTCCTGGATTTCGGCGCTGAAGAATTCGCGCGTAGCGGCGCAACCCTGTCCCGCCTACATTCACAACCGAAACACCGTGCTCGGTTAGATCCCGGCCAATCAGTGACGCAATGGTTGGCAGTAAAATCGACTCTCCATCCCCCTCTACGATGAGCAGGCCACGGGAAAAGAATAGATTTGCCTTCGTGACATCGAGAAAGCGATCTAGAAAGCGGTAATCACCCGTACTGAGTTCAGTCTGACCATCAGTCAGAGAGTAAGCGCGCTGGCGATGCATGAGCACCAGGTTCTTCAGTGGGATTTTTGAGCTCAAGTTTGGGCTATGGGTCGACAGAATCACTTGGACGGGACGCTGATCGGATCCTGGAGGCGGCTTAGCGGCCGACTCTAGAAACTGCATCAACCTGAGTTGACGCTGTGGATGCAAGTGAGCCTCGGGCTCCTCAATCAGTAGCAATGGAAGGCCTTCTCGCTCCTTGCCCAGCAGTAACAACTCGCAGGCCATGAAAAGCAGGTTATTTGACCCCAAGCCGTAAGTCCCTCGTGCTGCCCCCGTGTTCTCCAGCAATCCTAGCTCAAGGCGTTCTAGGATCTGACGTAGCTTCGCTGCTTCAGTAGCTCCCTCTGCGAAGCTGATACGCCCATGCAACTGCTCGCCTGACAGCGAAAGCAGCTTGAGGTAATCATCATTGATGGCGGTCTGCGCGCTGCTAACGCCTGGATGACTATCGACCAAGTGTCGAAGGTAGTCTGACATTCCGGCGAGATTCAGTGCCGCAGCGTCTGCAAAAGTGGCTGGCAGGTTGGTGGCTTCTAAAGCATTGCCCTGTGTGATGTCTGGGAAATTGCTGAGGATTTGCGACAGACGAGAGCCTCGTCCAGGGGACATCTCGCGCTCCGCATCCCTAAGTGGACGTAGATAAGCGGCGGCAAGCAGCTGACGAACATTGGAATCCAAGCTCGGGCCGCTTCCGTCTTTGCCAGTACGTACGGAGATATCCACCCATCGACGCGCAGCGGCTGACTCGCTGAGCCGCCTTGCTGTCCAGTACACATAGAGGGAAATCTCTGCGTCCTCATAGGTCAGGTATTCAGCGAAGGCACCCTGCTCCGCTCGCGAAAGCTTAGAGAACTGACACAGAAGCGTGATCTCGCTTTTCTGTGTCTGGTTGGGAGTGATGTGAAAGTCTTCAGGTTGCAAGCGCATGAAGTCGGCGTCGCGCGTTTGCAAGACATGGCGGATGGCATCGATGACGGCCGTCTTGCCGGCATCGTTTTCCCCTACAAGCGCTGTCACTCCCTCATGAAACTTGATGGTGAACGCCGGGGGAGTATCACCAAACTGGCGGAAGTTTTTGATAGACAGGGCAGACAGGTACATCTCGCACTCCTTGCAGACGTAATAAGGCCACCCTACCAGGATGGCCTCTGAACACTTGAATAGTGCTACATCACGTAACTATCGCGTAAGCCGCCGTGGACGTCGAGGCCGCAGGTTGATCAGAACATAGAAAAAACGCAGCGACGTCCTCGATGGCGGGATTAGGAGCAGCGACGAGGCCGGCCAGAACAGCCTTCCGAGAAGGCGATAGTAAGCCGACTGGCAGCTTCATCTAGGCGCTCTCATGGCAACTAGAATTGAACTCCGGTTCTTGATAACAACTCCTAGGATGCGTGCGTCCCATGGGGACCGATGAACCTGCTGGCGTCAGTTCCATATCTGCCGACCAACTCACTACGACTACGCCTCATGCTCATAATTTTTCCTTCATCGTCATTTTGACGACGGCATCAGGCACTGAAGTCATCACCCATCTGACGGTCGAATGATTGGCGAATCAGACCTATGACATAAGGCAGCTCGTCCTTGCTAGCGATACCAATCTCCACGTCCCCATTTCCCCAACGCCCTAGGTTAGTCACATCGCGGCACAAGCCCTTGGGATCATCGATCTCTTGGAAGGGCATGTTGAGCGACAGGCGTAGACGTCTGGCCTGCGGCACCACATCAACGAAGTTAGTTTCCGCTTTGAAGGCAATATAGAGTTTGAGCACTTCTTCGTTGACGCAAGGATCAAGATCTAGAACGGCACTACGCAAGCTTTCAAAGAGTTCGCGCATAGGACCAGCAGCCAGGAAGGGATGTTCATCAATGCTGTATTGCTGGCCAGAGCGAATGGTTGCAGGGCGGTAGGCATCGAGAATATCGGCGTCCAGAAACGGCGCGCACCAAACCTTTGCCGCCTCTTTGGCCAAGCGATCAGCGCGAGCCTTTATCGCCTCTTCGTTCCACACCTGGACCTGCCCCAAGCCTATATTGAGCTTTAACGGACTCTGCGCAAAACCGATAGGATTACCATCCTTGTCAGTCACTTGGTCGCGTTTGTAGCTAAAGGGATAATCTCGATACTCGCTGTTATAGCCGGTCAGCGTTAGGTTGCCCAAGGTGTGCAGCCACGTCTGCTGGATCATTTGCCAGTCTGGCCCCAGCTCAGCCTGCCACTGAGTGGACAGCTCCGGATTCTGCGGCAGGATGTGCTCGACGGTGTAATCCTCCACCATCACACGTTCCTTGCGGCCATGGTTCTCCAGACGGCGCAACCAGTAGCTGCGGCTGCGGAAATTGTAGAGGTCTCGTTGTTTCAGATCTCGCTGAAGCTCTTCATTAGCCGGAAAGCGGCGATAGGACGGCAGAAGAAGGAAAGCTGCCTGTACGCTCTCCAGATACCGATCTTTCTTCAGCGTGCGAGATAGCCCAGCAAAAGTCTTGTTCAGTGAGTTGGTCGGGATGGAGCAGATCGCTCGACGGAAAACATAGCTTTCTACTAACCGAACCACTCGGTGCAACTCTTCCATGCTGAGCCGGCCCAGCTTGTAGTCATGGTAGGCATCCAGCAGGAAAGGATAGGCCACGTCGACTTTTAGCTCCCGTAGGTCATGGAAGACCTGCTTGAGCAGAGGTTGCGACTCTGCGCCAAGCGCAATAGCACAATAGTAGGTCGCATAGCCGTGGATATCGGCAACCAAGTCGGAAATGCTACCTGAGAGGGTACCTGCATAGATTTTAAAAGCGACATACACCTCTCGGACATTAGGGATTTCCCCAGTTTTTGCTGTCAGATAGTGACGCATGAACGCATCAAAATGCACCGTATAAGCTGCCTGTCCAAAGCTCTTCTCCATCGGACGCCAGTAGTTTTTGTAAAGCGCTGTCTGCAGGCTGGGTTCCAGCCCCATGAGGATGTAGTTACGGATCAAATCAGCCTGACTGAGCTCCAACCCAGTGGAGTTCATGCTCTCGAAGATTAGCTGGGGGTTATCCTGAGCGCGATCCAACGAGACATCGACAATCACTAGTTTTGCCAAACCCTCACACACGGCCCCTAGCTCGTTGTGATGTTGTTTCAAAAGCTCCCGGAAAAGCTGGTAATTCTCGTAGACGCGCGTACTGCTTTCGGCGGGCATGGGCGTGTCTTTAAGGATTGCGCGGAGCGTATCGTTGTCGGTTTCAGAGAGGATCAGCTTGAAGTGGCGCTCACCATCCTCATCAGGATTGAGTAGGTAGTAGTTGCGCAGCTTCCGGGGAGAAAAAGTCTCCAATAAATCCTCGAACGAATCTAATTTGTCAGGGGCGAGAACTTCAAGATAGCTAGCCAGAGCGGCAACCAGCAGGGTACTTGTGGTCAATCGCTGCTGCCCATCGATGACCAGCAGGGCTTCCTGACTGGTGACTGAAGACAATGCACGCTCAATGTAGACAATGGAGCCGATGAAGTGCGCATTAACCTTTTCATTACGTCCGGCCCGCAATAGATCCGCCCATAGCTGACGGCACTGCGCTTCAGTCCAGGAGTAATTTCGCTGGTAAATCGGAATGACAAACTGGGGCGATTTACGCAAAAATTTGAGTAAGTTGGCTTCAGTTGCTTTCATTATTTCACCAACTCCATCAACTTCCCATACCCATCGACCACGTCGTACCTCACCTGCGCTGAGGTGATCTTGGCGAAGAACTTGCGGGCGCAGGCGATTTTGGAGACTTCGATGGCACGCAGATCCATGCTGGACATCGAACCCTTGGTTTCGGCGACAAAGTAAACGTGCTTCACCTTGTTCTCTTGGAAGGCGATAGCCCAATCTGGGTTGTAGTTGCCGACCGGCGTGGGTATGAAGAAACTCTTCGGTAGCTTGGCGTACACCACCACTTCAGTGCTTGCATCCAGCTCCTCGACGAATTTACGCTCGATGCTGGAGTCGGTGAACACGTAGTCATAGACGTGGTGCTTAGCTTCGAAGGCCTTGCTGAAATCGTCCTTGGGTTTCTCTGCGGTGAAGATGTTAGAGCTATGGATTTCGTCCACCGGACTGTAAGCGATGTGCTCGACGATAGCTGTGGCCTTTTGCTCATTGATCAGCGTAGAGGCCTTAGCGATGAAGTCTTCCGGGTTGGTTTTGTACTGGCTGAAGACTGCCACGTTGATGTCTTTGAGGATGCTGGCAATGGTGCTGCGTGTTAGCTGGGTGTCCTCGGCCAGATTGCCAATCAGATCGTATTTCACCGCCGAATGAACGGAGTGGTTGTACTTTTCGGTCGAGCTTTCGGCGATCTTAAAGGCCGAGCCACTCTTCATATCGTCGAAGCTGGCATTCTCCAACTGGCTGCCGCGCTCAATAATGTACTGCATCGGTTTTACCCGCAGCTCTGCGTCCAAAGCCGCTACGCACTTGCCCACCAGTTCATTGGTTTCAAAATGAACGGTGTAAGCGGCTTTACGGTTGATCTTGTTCCACAGCGCCTGAAATTCCTTCTTCTCGAAGTTCGAGTTAAGGGGATTGATCTTGGCCTTGCGGTCATCCCCAATCTCCGGCATTTGCGCCGCACTGAAAACGCTATCGATCAGCTGGAATACCTGGGCTGCATAGGGCTGCAGTTCAACCGGCAACTCTGCCAGTTGTTCTTGTTTTTTGGCCTCATGGTAGGTCAAAGTGATCTGATCGTTGTCGTCGGTGTAGTCGTTTTTCAGCAGGTACTTGTAAATCTGCTTGGCCAGTTGCGCAGAAACCTCAACGTCGCCAGTTGAGGTTTGTAAAATTTTTCCTTTGAAGTAATTCTCGGTGGCCTCACGCGGCCGAGCCGACAAAGATTCACTGATGTCTCTCTGCAGTGCACCAACGAAGTCCTTGTAACTTTCGCTGGCCACCACGGTCAGCTCATTAATTTGGTGCACGGTGGCCGGGTCATCCATACGGTCACCCTGCTGGTTGACGGCCAGGCGCATGCCACGACCCACCTCCTGGCGCCGCGAGATGCTGTTATCGCTGTGCTTTAAGGTACAAATTACGAAGACGTTGGGGTTATCCCAGCCTTCGCGCAAAGCCGAGTGGGAGAAGATAAATCGCACCGGCTCGTCGAACGACAACAGGAGTTCTTTATCCTTGAGGATCAGGTCGTAGGCATCCACGTCGTCGGTTTCAGTAGCTTTTTTTCCCACTGTGGGATCGACCAGGCGCTTGCTCTTCTTGTCGATAGAGAAGTAGCCATTATGGGTCTGGCGAACCTGAATACCCTTGAGATAGCGGTTGTAGGGCGTGTCTTCCAGGGTCATCACGTCGGTGAGGTAGGCGTTGTACTCCTCCTCGAAGATCTGCGCGTACTCGCCAGGCAATTCGCCGGTTGCGTCGTACTGGCGGTATTTAGCCACCTCATCGATGAAGAATAGCGACAGCACCTTGATGCCCTTGCTGAACAGCATCATCTCTTTCTGAAAATGCGCCTTTACCGCCTCGCGGATTTGGATGCGGCGCATGGCGGCCTCATCCACGTTGCCCACGGCCTCCCCGGCAACTAGCGCCACACCGTTGGTAAAGCTCAGCGTGTCGATACGGGCGTCGATATCGGCAACCACATAGTCTTTGTACTGATCCAGCCCACCGGACAGGTCGTACAGATTGTCGTTGCGGCCAAGTTTGCGCATCACGCGCTTGATACCACTGCTCTGTTTGATCTCCATCTCGACCCGAGCAACAGGCGATTTGGTCGAGACTTCGATGTCCTGCAGGAACAGATAAGCATTGGTCCCGGTCAGGCCTTTGACCGTAATACCGCGCACGCTGATCTTTTTCACCAGTTTCTGGTTGTAAGCGTCCAGCGCGTCGAGGCGGTGGATTTTGTTGTACTCGGTTTTGTGCGTAGCCGAGTAGCGCACAATCATCAGCGGATTGAACTCGCTGAAGGACGCCAGCGTCTTGACCCCCTCCATCTTCTGCGGTTCATCGAGAAAGAGAATCGGTCGGTTAGCCTTGATCACGTCGATAGGACGGCGCGACTGAAAGTCATCCAGCTCGTCGTAGATACGGCGCTGATCGGCACCACGGGCCGCGAACGCCTGCACGTTGATAACCATGACATTAATGCCGGCATCTGAAGAAAAGCTCTCCAAATTGTGCAATTGCTTGGAGTTGTAAATGAAGAAGCGCGCCTTCTTACCATATCCCTCAAAAAAGTGATCAGCAGTGATCTGCAGCGACTTGTACACGCCCTCACGGATAGCAATGCTCGGCACCACGACGATAAACTTGCTCCAGCCAAAGCGTTTGTTCAACTCGAACATGCTCTTGATATAGCAATAGGTCTTACCAGTACCTGTTTCCATTTCAACATCGAGATTGATGGTGCAACCTGTATGTTTGTCGTTAGCTAGTGCGGTCGATAATGGTAGGTTCTGCCGGCGCTGTACGGCCTGGATGTTTCCCAGCAACTGCGCTGCGTTTAACAGCAGTTCCGCATTTTTGAAGCCAGCCTCAACAGGGTCAATCGGCTTATTATCGAGCAGATCGATCTGTTGTGGCGCCACCGGGGCGAAATGCTTAGCTCCAGGGTCAACACGATAACTCACGCCCGAAGATTTTGGCTGACCAGCAAAGCAGTCGGATAAGGCGTCTACCGCATAAGTCTGATAGGGCTGAACTTTAAATTTCAGTTTCATATTCATCAGCCCCCTATAGCGTCTTGATTTCGGTTGCCGGCGACAGCAGTTTAAATACCTGCTCGACGTTGATTTTTACACTATCACTGGCGAAGCCCGCATCTCGGAACACCACACGTAGCGGCTTATACCCGGCGAGCTGTTTGACGAAGTCTTCGTCGATACCGATATCGAAGCAAGCGAGCAGTGCATTGCCGTCAATGAAAAAAACGGTCTTGTCGAAAATAACTTGCTGGCTTATAGGAAGGGCCAGATCTACGCCCCAATCGAGCAGTACCTGAAACAGCAAGTCTTCGGAGGTGCGATCTTCGCGGATATTTTCCACTTGACCGGAGAGCAGGTCCTGACTCACCGCATCCGGAGTGTAGTACACCTCTTTCATATTGGACGTGTCGACTTTTAGGACGCGAAACCCAACATCTAAATTATCTATGCCTTCCCTACCAGAGCTGTCTTTTTTAATTAGAGCTCCAGCCCGTCGAATACGCTCTTTACTAATTTCAGATATAAATCTTATCCCACTTTTGTAAGGCTCTGACTTCTCATTACATTGCTCGGGCATCTGAACCAGAATAAATTTACGCTTTTTATTTTCTTTTGCATTTAGCTCGAGCAAAGCATGTGCGGTAGATGCAGAACCAGCAAAAAAATCGAGGAAAATATCGTCATCTTCAGTCAAAACCAGAGGAATAAATCTTTGTAGAAATTTAATTGGTTTCGGATTTTCGAAGACGGTCTTGTACTCAGGAAATAAGCCTCTCAAATCATAAGCACCCGACCTACCATCAATATCAATTACACTCGAAAGTTTTTCTTGATACTCATGCGCATATGTCTTTAGTTCAATAAGCTTTGAATGATCTTCACCAAAAATAATTTTATCCTTTGCCAAAAGCCTCTTCATGGTTTCCGCAGGGAAACGATATCCCATGAGCGGTTCAACACACGCATGTCCAGTGACAGGATGTAGCACGTCGTATCGATAGCCCTCTTTACCGGGGTTATGCACTCCACGGATCCCGGCAAAAACTCCTCCATGATCAATGTACTTATAGCCATCAAGAGGCCAGAGCTGGGCCTTATTCGCTCTAAACCAAGAAGAGTAGGCTTCCTTAAGATCTTGCTCATTTTCGTACTTCGCTATTAATTCAGCTCCTTTCTTTACAATAATATCCTTAACATCAGAAATACTAGACTTCCACACTGGCGAAACAAGCAATTTATTTCGGCAACAAACTAAAACATATTCATGTTCAACAGCAATATTGGTTGGATTATTGTCAGTAGCATTTTTCCACACAAGTCGCCCTAAAATATTTGCCTCGCCAAATATTTCTTCGCAAATTTTCTGAAGGCTATCCACTTCATTATCGTCGATAGAAATAAATATGACGCCGTCCTCACGCAGAAGATTACGTGCGAGCTTTAGCCTAGAGTACATCATCGTAAGCCAATCGGAGTGTCTTCTGCCATTTGCCTCAGTATTAGCAACAAGCTTACCGCCAAAGCTATCTCTTTGACTTGATCGCTCCAGATATTCCTGAGTATTCTCAGAAAAATTGTCGCTATATATGAAATCGCTTTTGGTATTATAAGGCGGATCAATATAAATAAGCTTAACCTTATTAAGATAAGCCTCCTGAAGAAGCTTGAGCGCTTCTAAGTTATCACCCTCGATAAATAAGTTTTTCGTCACATCAAAGTCGACACTTTCACTCCGGCAAGGACGCAAAGTCTTTGCAATCGGTGCATTCGCGGCCAGCAGCGCTTCGCGTTTACCCGGCCAATTCAACTGATAGCGTTCTTGCGGCCCCTCAACAATGGAAAGGGAAAGCTCTTGACGAAGCAGATCGAAGTCGATGACCTTTTTCAGTTCGCCAGTAGCACTCCTAGCTTCGGTGATGCAGTTCGGGAACAACTCGGCCAGCTTGTCGACATTGGCTTCAGCCAGGTTTGGAGAATGCATCTTCAACTTGTCCATGGGACGTCCTGTAATTCTTGAATTCTTGGTTGCGAACTGGCGCTTACGCGCTCAGCTGATCAATTTGGGTATTCAGCGCCCGCAATTGAGCGTTGAGCTCCACTTTGCGGTTGAACTGTATTTCTTTGCGCAAGCGCGCCTCCAGCTTGCATTGTTCGCCTTGCAGGCTGCGCAGCTGAGTCAATCGCTGCAGCTGCTCTAGCAGGCTTTCACCGAGTCTCGCCGGCTGCGGTAGCACGCTGCGCAGCAGTTGTTCGTAAAGGCCATGCAGATCCAGCGCCACCGGCAGTGGCTGACGCTCGGCATCAGCCGCTAACCAGACTCCGGCGAAGTAGCCATCGATGACCCACTTACTGGCATCGGCTTCGCTCGGGCGTTTAAAGGTCGCCACCATGCGGGTGCGCTGCTCATGGTGCAACTGAAAGATGATCGGCAGTGGGATAGCGCGGTCGATGGCTCGCAGTACTTCCTCATCCAGTTCGGCGGTTTTCAGTGTGATGTCGAAGATCTGAATTTCTACGACACTGCCCCGCGCCGGCAGGTTAATGGTTTCCGGGGCCAGCTTGTAAGCCCAGGTAATTTGCTCGACCTGGGCAACAAATTTATCGCGCAGCGTCGAGCCGACAGAACCCCGCTCGTAGATTTTGTTCTTCGCCACCACGCGGCCAACCTTGGCCTGTGGCGGAAAACTAAATAGCGCTGGCGTAACTGTTGGAGTGACTGCGGCCTGGCTCATGCCACGCCCTGAATGACGATGAAAGTAATCAACTCGAAATCATCCAGCCCAGAGATGGTGTCGACCAGCGCGGTGGTCTTACCGCCGCTGAACAGACTGTCGATGTCTTTCTCTTCCTTCACATCGATCATCGAGCGAATCGCTTGGTCGAGTAGGTTGGAGTAGGCGCGCATGTTACGCCCGTCCTGGGTGGACTGATTGAACCGCTGGTAGGCATCACTGATCGGCTGGCTGTAGCCCTTACAGGCGCTGCGAGCCAGGTCCAACAGACGCTTGGCTTCTGTCTGATCACTGATGATCTGCCCTTCCAGACTGATATAGATCAAGTAGAAGGGATGCAGGCGGTTCTGTTGATTGAGGCTGGCGCCGTGCTTGCGATTGCGCAAGGTGAAGATTACTCCGGGCACCAAGCCAAGCTCCTGCCGTGCCAGCACCACGGCGTGCAAGCCATTGGGGATGCTGCCGAGGTCACCATTGGCTTTGATGTAGCTGAGCAAATCCATGCGGAAATCATTGAGGCCTAGGTCGGTGATTGAGACGCCGGTCTTGATGTCTTCCATCTCGATCACTTCATCCTGCAAACGTCGCAGTTGCTCTTTGCGGTACGCCACGTCGTTGGCCTGGGCGCTGAGCACGTTGTCGTCGCCAGTGGCGGTAACGTCAGCGATCATCATGCGGTTTTCAACCCGCTCTTTGAGGTTTATGTACTCGTCGAGGCTGATGTCTGGCCAGTAGTTGACCAACTGGATGCTGACGTTCTGCGAGCCGATACGATCCACCCGGCCGAAGCGCTGGATGATGCGCACCGGGTTCCAGTGAATGTCGTAGTTGATCAAGTAGTCGCAGTCCTGCAGGTTCTGGCCTTCGGAGATGCAGTCGGTGCCGATGAGGATGTCGATTTCACGCGGCTCGTCCGGGTAAATCAGCGCTTTTTCTTTCGAGCGCGGCGAGAACAGCGTCAGCAAACCTTGGAAGTCGTAAGTCTGGCGACTACCCGGCATAGTGCCGAGGGTGGACTTGGGCGCATCGCTGCCGGTGACCTTACCGGAATGCACCTTGTGAGTGCTCAGCAGGTACTCAGCCAGGTTGTCGTACAGGTAATTGGCGGTATCGGCGAAGGCGGTAAAAATCAGCACCTTGCGATTGCCAGGATTGATCGGCGATGCCAGCTTGCTGGTGATCTGGGTTTTCAGGTGCTGCAGTTTGGCGTCGTCGGCTGGTGTGACCTTGGCCATTTCAACCAGCAACTCTTCAATGAAGATCAGGTCGCCTTGCAGGTCTTGCTCCCAGGACGTCACGTCCATGTCTTCCAAACTGATCTGAATCTTCTTACCGATGGTAATGTCGCCGGGCAACGGTAAGTTGTCGTCGTCAAAATCGGCATCTTCAAAGGCAGCGGTAACGTCGGCGAAGTCACTGGCAAGGCCGGTTTTCTTGAAAGTGGCGATTTTATCCAGCGCGTTCCGATGCGTGTTTTGCAGATTTTTCAGGGTCAGGCGGAAAGACTCGACCGAGCTTTCCAGGCGCTTTAGCAGGTTCGTGGTCATCAACGCTTGCAGGCTTCTCTCGCGGTCGACCTGTTTGAGCTTACCTTTACCTCCCTCCACTTCGGTGTCGTACATCTCTTCGTACTTTTTCAACCGGCTGGGCAGGATGTAGCTAACCGGCGCGTACACGGCGAGCTTAAGCAGCGACAGCTGGTTGAAGATCTCGTTGAAGCCGATGACGTCACCACGCGGAGTCAACGGGCAATGAAACGACAGTGGCTTGCGGCGCTCAGGGAAGCTGCCAATGTCGGCGGTGTTGTAGAAGGTCTCGATATGCCGGCGCGAGCGGGCAATGGTGACGCTGTCGAGCAGTTCGAAGAAGTCGAAATCAAGGGTATTGAGAATCGCCGCTGCAGTACGTTTTTCCGGTGGCAGACCAGTCCATACATTGAAGGCTGCCTGGGCGCGACGGAAGATACCGTCAATGTCCTTTTCAGTGCGCAGCTTCTTGCTGAGGTTGTCGCTGTCGCCCTCGTAGGCCAAGGCCAACTGGTTGCGCAAGTCGCCGAAACGGTTGTTGACCGGGGTGGCCGAGAGCATCAGCACCTTGGTCTTCACGCCTTGACGAATGACCTGATTCATCAGCCGCTGGTAACGGGTCTCTTTGTCTTTATAGATATCGTTGTTGCGGAAGTTGTGCGACTCATCGATCACCACCAGGTCGTAGTTGCCCCAGTTGACGCGATCCAGCGGAATGCCCAACGACTCGCCACGGGTGCGGGTCAGGTCAGTGTGGCAAAGCACGTCGTAGTTAAAGCGATCCTTGGCAAAGATGTTGGTCTTGAGGTTCCGATTGTAGTTCAGCCAGTTGTCGGCCAGCTTCTTCGGGCAGAGCACCAGCACCGACTTGTTACGCAACTCGTAATACTTGATCACTGCCAGCGCAGTGAAGGTTTTACCCAGGCCAACACTGTCGGCAAGAATGCAGCCGCTGTAGGTCTCCAGTTTGTTGATCAGGCCGGTGGCGGCGTCACGCTGGAAGTTGAACAGCTTCTGCCAGATCAGGCTGTCTTGATAGCCGGTACGGTCGTTGGGCAGCACGTCTTCATTAATGTCTTCCAGAAACTCGCGGAAGATGTTGTAGAGCATCAAGAAGTAAATGCGCTCAGGGGCGTTCTCCTGATAAACAGAGGCGATGTGCTCGCACAGCCGTGAGGTCACGTCTTCCAGCTTGCTTGGGTCGCTCCAGATCTGATCAAACAGATTGAGAAAAGTCGCGGTAACGCTTGGCTCATCTATTTTGGTGACAAAGTTCGATACGGCGTTACCCTGCTGGTAACCCAGATCCACGGCCGTGAAGCCTTGCAAAGGCATGTAGACGCTGTCGCCAACTTTATCTTGCACGCCCGCGAAGGGCTGCATAGGCGCCTGGCCTCGATTGGAGCGAAACTTGGCCTTGCGTTGAATCCAGTCAGCACATTCCCTGGCTATCGCCTTCTGGGTGAGCTGGTTCTTCAGCTGGATTTCAAACTCGCTGCCGGTGGTGCTGCGCTCACGCTCAGCCTTGGGAATATGAAACTCGCGCTGTTCCTTCTTGAGCTTATCGCTCACCTCGTTGGGCACAAAGGTCGGCGAGGTGAAAATGAACTCCAGGGAGTCGATACTCTCCAGCTCTTTTTTCAGCGCGACGTAGGCATAGATCGAAAAGCACGAGGCGGCAATCTTCAGCTTCGAGCCCGGCTTGAGCGTACCTTTCAGGTTTTCACCAAGCAGGGTGTTGATGTTGTCGATCAGTTCCATTTGGAGGAATCCCTTTATGCGAGCTGAGGGGATTATCATGGAGCCAGGAAGTAATATCACGTATTACTAGCCAGCAAACTGCCACGTATTCAAAATCACAGCCCAATGGGAGCTCGACTGCATGAGCGCAGACATTGACGACACCAGCCACGAGCTGAACGGATAAGCGCACGCATTGGCGCAGTGGGGGGATAAATGGGGGGACAGAAACAGGAATCTCCACGCGCCCCAGCAAAACAAGGCCACAGCCAAACAATAACGCCGGCCACAAGCCGGCTTTTTAATGCCCGGAATAATCCTGCGCCCTCCCCCGAACCAACCTCAGCCCCCTCATCAAGCACCGCACTCCTTGTAGCAGCTGGCGAAGCCTGCGTCCGGCCACG
>Ga0182007_10000972_pt1 | contig 15730 bp, 25 predicted proteins | sample Sormic07211113_1_FD_123023 | JGI IMG/M metagenome (GOLD analysis project Ga0182007, IMG submission 123023) | Rhizosphere microbial communities from Sorghum bicolor, Mead, Nebraska, USA - 072115-113_1 MetaG | ecosystem: Host-associated > Plants > Roots > Rhizosphere | place: USA: Nebraska... | reverse complement strand
CGATCTTCCTTAGACGCCGTACGGGAGGTCACCGACGGGGTAAAGGTTTTGATCTTCCCATTCTTGGAGATGTGCATCAACTGACCTTCAGGGATCTCCGCAGGTGTGACCACTGTCAGCCCGGCACCGGTGGAGTCCGGCAGCAAGCGGATAAACTCATCCATTTCTTCACGAGTGCTCATTACTTAGGTAGTCCAAGAAAGGGTTGATAAAAAACGTCTATAAAATACGCATTCCAATAAATCTCAGTGATACATTCTTTTAGTGATCAAGGAAGAATAATCTTCCCTATTAACCTAAAGATGGAGTCACACTCATGGGCAAATTAGCCGTTCTCTCGTCCTTGCGCCACCAAGACCTTGGCTTTGCATTTCGTGCACTGCCAATCCACCCTGACTTCCGCGAAGCTGCGGAAGCCGCTCTGACCGATATCCATGCCACTACTTCTTTGAAGGACAGCATGGCCAAAGGTACCCTGTCGACTTACGACACTCTGACCAACAAGTTCCACGTGGCCATCTTGGCCCCTACTGGTTCTTACGACGCTAGCGGCAAGGACGAGCATTCGTTCTCCTCCGACCTCGTGTTCTGGCAAGTGTGGGAAGACTGGATCAAATCCGAACTGACTGACACCTACGAGCGCAGCACCGTCATCACTTCTAAAGTGGCTGGTGGTAACTTCGACCGTGACTTGGTGAAAGCTGTATCGGCTCACGCTAACTGGTACCGTTCGGCCTTGGCAGTTCTGCAAGGCTCTGGCGACATCAGCGAAACTGCACGTGCTGTTGTTGGTGCACGCTTCATCAAGAAAGACATGGCCGTTGTTGGTGTCATGCTGGAGATCGATGAAGAACACTTCACCTCTACCTTCCCGGTAGAAGAAGTGAGCGTTGAGACTATCCGTGCTTAAGCGGTTGAAAATAAGGGGGTTTAGCACACTCCCTTATTTTTTTAACTTGAACCACCTTATTATAGTGAGACGCAGCAATGTTGTGAATTTCCTTGTCGAGAATCCAACATGTCTTCGTTTACAGATTTCGATGCTGGCATGTCCATCATCTATGATCCGCATGCCAGTGAGGTGCTGAAAGGCGACTACTGGCGAGTGGGGTCTGCCTTTTCCTTTTACGTAGGAGATGAGGCAGATGGGGTGGCGGTATGGGTACCGGAAGGTTATTTGACCGATGGTGCTTCTGTCCCCCGTGCTCTGTGGTCGCTCATCCCGCCATGGGGCCGTTACGGGCAAGCCGTGGTCATCCACGATATTCTTTGCGAGTATCTGACGTTGACCATTAAGGGTTTGCCCGTCAGGATCACTCGGCTTCGTGCCGATCAGATCCTCGATGAAGCGCTCGGTGTCTTAGGTGTAAATGACAGCACTCGTAATGAGATTGTCATGGGTGTGAACTTGTACCGGATAACTACTGGTAAGGACACACCAACCAACGATCCCGTCAAGCGGTCTCTTGAGGCTGCTTGGTTTAACAAGAACGAGCTGCTTGCAGGGGTTAAACCTCTCGGCAAGTAAGGAGTCAATGGATGACATTAACGCGCTTCTTGCTTACACTCCTTTGGCTGATCAAAGCGGTACTTGACCTCAGTGTCGTCTACGTGCCGCATGTGATCGGTCAGTGGTTCAAAGGTGCCTCCGGCGTTGCCGTCTTAACCGCATGTCACCAGGGCGTGTATGGAAAGGCGCACAGTGTTGTGCTTCGGCACCCTGTGGTTCTGCGCCATAGAACCTATTTACTGACGACTGCCCTCCAACATCTGGCTGATTCGGTGGCTAAGCGCTTGCGCGGTAATCGCGAAGTGCTGACCCCAGGACATGGCTCCTGCAAGGTCTCGGCAATACCGTCTCTGCTAATGTGGGACGTCTCGTAAAAATGACATAGCGTCGAACGTAAGCGGGATAACCGCTACCTTGTTTGTGACATTCGTCACAGGCTGTCCCCGGTCCTTACTCGGGACGCTTCAAAGTCAAAACCCCCGTCCATAGAAGAACTCATTGAGCTGGCGCATGAGTCGGGGGTTTTACTTCTTCCCTTTATGCCGCCACGGGTGTATTTAAAAGGATTTGAGACCTACATTACCAGCTTGATGTAACGATAATCCTTAGGAGGTGCTTGTGACTAACCAGTACACCGCTAACCCTGTAATGGTCAAAGCCATGCAGTTAACCGATGACAATGCCCAAGAGATCCATGAGGCATTTCCCGATGACACTAACCCCATCGACATCAATGGCACCATAGCGATCGTCGCGCTTCTCGCCGATGACCACGAACCCTACATGCAAGTGGGTCAGTGGATTGTCGAAGTTGAAGGTGGTGGGATCTTGTTGCTGGAAGAGGCGGATTTCAACCTACTCTTCGGCGATCAAGGGACTTCGACTCCACACGCTGACCGACGCCCTACCAAGGCCGATGACACTCGCCGGATGTTGGACGCTGTCGTTGCGGCGAAGTCGGCGTTGCTGTATCGCCTGCGCAGTGAACTCAAAGCGTTTGATGGACTGGATGACGAGGAACAGGAAGCTGTTCTGATCAACCTGGCCAACAAGGACTTCGACAACTTCAAGTCAACGCTGGAGCATGAGCACTACTACGTTATCGAGCGCCACACACGTGCATGGCGTGGCATCATCGACGACAAAGGATGGCTCGGATGAACGAGAAACTCAAGGCGTTCATTCGTGAACTCGATACACTCATCGAAGCTCACATCACTCTGGCCCGGTTATTGAACCAACCAGAGCGCAAGTACATCATCCCGGTAGCCTCTATCGGGATTGAACGTGTTACCCGTGTACAAATTGCCTCGTACAAGAAACATTGCGAGCGCATGCATGTTGAGTTCCACTACTGCGAATGTTGCAGAGGTTTCATGGTGACCATCGATACTCGTACGGTGACCCTGACTGCTTCCACAGCGCTAGCACAGCGTCCGTTTAAAACCAAAACCATTGGAGACTAACCATGTCAATGCAAGACTTCAAACTCGCTCGATTTGAATCCAGCGTGATGCAGATCGTTCCTGTTATGCCGTTCCCTGTCAAGTCACTGGAAGAGCTGCCGCTGCTGTCCTATAAGGTCGGTAGCCAGGAAGATCACTCGCCGATCGAGCGTGTGCACTACGACATCATCATCAACGAGAACAAACGGTTCTACAGTCGTTCTCAGTTCGAAGGTATTGCCAGGCAGTTCCTTACGGCGCTGGATCAGGCGAAGTGTCAGTTGGATCAGAACCAACTGGTCTACTGGCAGGGGCGTGAAGACTTCCTGTGTCAGACCATGGCCAACATGCATCAGGCCAAATGTCGCTTCATGAAGATCGAACGACACAATCGGCCAGTGGCCACGATTCATGAGGGTGGACAAGTTATCGTCCCGCTGGCTCAGGGTGCTGGTCTGCGCATCCTCGGCGAGGGTCATGGTTACGAAGAAGATCAAGAGAACGTCATCATCCGCGGCGGTCTCAAGTTCTTTGGCAGTGAACGCACGTTCATGATTACTCATGCACACTGCCAAGGTTTCCTGTTGCCAGAGATTGGCATCATCGTCGGCGAAGCCTTCAACTCGCTGTACGAAGCGTTCAAGTTCACCGAAGGTAACGTCGAGTTCATCGACGCGTACTACATCAGCAATCCTGTATCGCACCAAGCGCTGTAACCCAAACCCATCCTTCTAAGACAAGTTGAGGTATTACTCATGTCCGTGTTCTCCAACATCGGTTCAAAACTCTCTAGCCGCATCACCAGCGTTGTGGTTAATCGTAAGCCCGGTACAGTCACCGCTGTGCCCATTCAACCGGTAGTCGTTACCCAGCCTCCGGTTCGCTTCTCTTTGGCCAGTAACGACGATCGTAAAGGTTCGTTGTTCCTGATGCACAAGGATGACACCGGCTACGAGATGGTATATTTCTACGTCGATGAAGGTTTCTATGCTGACTCACCTGAGCATACGTTCGCTGAACGCATCGTCTTTGAGAAGTACCTGAAAGCGGAGGCCCTGCTGTGGTGGAATGGCACGGACGGTAATATCGAGTGCGTCAATGCCAGAAGGATCAGCTATCCGTATCGGTACCGGAACATCATCGCTCGTAGCAAGGCGGTGAAGTAATGGAACTGTGGATCAAGACTTCGTACGGCACTTTCATCCCTGGCATGGGTCTGGTTTCCATCCCTACTTACATCACCCGTAACAAGGCTTCCAAAGCTTGGGTGATCAATAAGAAGGCTGTCCCTGAAGCGCTCCAGCATTACTTCTCGGACTACCAGTACCAGAACTCAACGGCGAGTCTCAAGGCTGCTATCAAAGAGCTGCGGGTCACCTTGGGTGGCGTGATGTACAAGAAGCGTAAACTCCCAGAGCATGAACGGGCTACCAAAATCCGTCCACTGGGTGTCGTGGGTGTTTACCACGAGTGCTATCAGACCCCTACGGGTTTGGAAGTTCACCGCTTCTGCATCAGCGACCCCGTTGAGCACAGGACTATCCCTGTGTATATCGGCACTGAAAACACCTATCTGGGTTACTGGAATGGGCGCTTAGCAGATGCCATCATGATACGCACTCGGATCGAGAACGAGTACAAACGCCAGAACCTTTGGAAGAGTTTGTACGATGTCGAAGCTCCTCCACAGTAAACCGCATAAAGGAGGGGAGCGATCCCCTCCTGCTTTATTCTCTTTTTTGTATATAGGGCAACAGAAGGAAATGGAAACGTCGCTGGTAGTTGGACTCGCTTTGATCTACACCGCTGCAATTGCTTACTTCATTCTTGATTTTATTAACCGTATCGACAACAAGTATACGGCGCGTCCGACCAAGATCGGTTTGCTGATTCACTTGCGCTCGTGCGGTTTGATTTACCCTGGTGTCTGGTGCTACTGCGCATTCGTAGCTCACCTGATTGTCCATCCCTTCTTTAAAGGAAGCTGTTGATGTCCGCTCTATCCGATAAGACGATCCGTAATCTGTGCGAAGGCCGTGAAGTGGGTGTCCTTGACATCGCTAGCGGCAAGGCTTCAACCGAGCGCAACCTCGGCCTGTGCCTGCCCATGATCGAACCCTACGTCGGCGTGCAGAAGCGCACCATGGTCGTAGAGCGTCAGATCGATGGGGTTACCATCTCTGATGAAGTGCCAATCTTGAGCTTCGGTCAATCGTCCATGGGCTATGACGTTCGCGTCTGCCGTGATGGCTTGAAGCTGTTCACCAACGCTCACGGGAGCGTGATCGATCCACGTAAACCGGCTGCATCGTGCTACGTCGAACCGATCATCCACAAGAACCCTGAGGGCCTGGAATACTTCCTGATCCCACCGAACAGTTATGCGCTGGCTCCAACACCTGAGCATTTCCGTATCCCGCGTGACGTCATCGTGATCTGCCTTGGTAAGTCCACGTACGCCCGCTCCGGTGTGGCGATTAACGTGACCCCGATTGAGCCAGGGTTCGAAGGCAACGTGGTCATCGAGATCGCGAACCAAACCAACCTGCCGGTCATGATCTATCTGGATCAAGGTATTGCCCAGTTCGTCTTCATCAAGGGCGATGACGAGTGCGATGTTAGCTACGGCGATCGTGGCGGCAAGTACATGCATCAAACTGGCATGACATTGTCTAAGGTTTAACCATGGCTGAGGAAGTATTCAAGCGTAATGCCAGAGTTGCTTCCCAAGAACTGTGGACTAGACCCGAAGACCTGACTGACACCCAACTGGCTATTCCCGTAGTAGCCCGTTGGGAGATTGATGAGATCCAAGCCAATGGCGAAGCTAAAGCAGTGGATACGATCAGTAAGCGATGGGCTGACTTCACGGCTTTCGTTGTCACGAAGCAAGACATCCAAGTCGCCGACACTATCGAAGTCCGAGAAGCCAAAGAGCGAATCGACGACTGCATCGTCCACTTCAAAACCGTACGGCAACCCGCAGATAGTTCACTTCCCAGTGAGGGAACTGACGGGGCAGAAACGTAGAGGTTATTGTCGAGGCAAGTTAAAGGAAGTGTGCGACTGCCGAGTCGAAGGCCGTTTCTTTCGACAGGGCTATACGGCAGAGGGTCATTTCATCCCACTTGAAACCGCTGGTCGAGCAGAGGTTGGGGATGTGGTGATCTACACCAACAACAGGTTTGTGTGCATTCCCGCAATAGAAGCAAATGCTCATTGGGAGCGTATTTAGTCTGGAGACTGAGATGAGTACATGGCAAGTATTGGACCGCAAGCGTCTGTTGGTAGGTGATCACTTTCGCCCCGTCGGTGCCGAGAATGGATCGTTCACTGTGATGGAAGAGTATCAATCTTTCAGCGCTGGGATCACCATGGACAGTCATCGTCGACCCCATGTCATGGGTTGCCTCACTGGTCCTAAGATGCTTAAGGTCAGTAACCACGGTGGCGGGTGGCACGGTTGGATGGACTGGGAAACTGGTATCATCTATGCCAACGCCAATCACGAATACCCGCGCGGCGGCACCATCGCTGAGCAAGTTGAACTGAATATCGAAAATGGCCCTACCAAGTGGTCACCCAGCAAACAGACTGGCACCACTACCTGGGCACTGTAAACCGTAACACCCAACCACCAACCAGATCCACGCGGATCGCAGGAGAGCCACATGGCTATCGATAAAGGCCCTACCGTACAACAACGTGCAATCGTACAACTTATCACGCTCGCTACTGAGGGGCGTGTCACCACCTACGAGGACTTGGCCTTTGCGCTGGGTACTCCAACGTCGGGTAACGCCTTAGGTGGGACACTGGGCCCTATCTTGGGCGATGTCTTCCACTGGTGCGTAAGAACCAAGATGCCCATGCTCACCTCCTTGGTGGTGCGTAAATCCGGCTCCGATGAAGGAATGCCGGGACGTGGCTTTTGGGAGCTTGCCCAACGTCTGGAAGAAGGTTCGCGTTTCCGTTTCTTCCCGGAAGGCGAACTGGCCGATGCTCCACGCAAGACCCGCCGGATCTACACAGACCTCCAGCACCTGCAATGCTACACGTTCTTCCAGCCGCTGACTCAGATGGACCTCACCCGTTCTCTGCCCTCTCCCGAGGAAGAGCCCGCTCTGGATAACACCAAGATCATGCGCCAAGCATTGGCCCATAGCCGAGATAACAAGCGCCGGGTCGACGCCACTGAGTTCAATGTGGTGATCGTGGATCGCATGACCACCTACAGCCAGATCAACGAGCTGTACCCGAGCGTCCTCTTCAACAAGTACGAGGCTGATCAGGTCAAACTGTCCAACGTCGAGCTGCGTATGAACGAAGGTGGCGAGAAACGCAAAGGTGTGGTCATCACCCTTACCAATAGCGGCATGTTTAATGTGATGTTGGGGTTGGCTCACTGCGCGGAAGTGATGGGTGGCTGGGATAACCTGGACTCCATCGTGAACTTTGCCGGGCAGGCTGAGGGTGAGCACAAGATCTTGTTCGAGCGTTATCAAGGTGTGTCCAACATGGGTGCACAAGACAAGATCGACGCCTACCTGCGCAATCTGACGGGCGATGCTCAGAACGTTCTGAGTCAGGTGCCTGCCCACGTCTGGGGTGCTGCGTTCCTGTTGTCGTAACTGCAACGATTGGGAGGGGAGCGATCCCCTTCCTTTATGCCCCCATTAGAAGGTATTGGTTATGGCTAAGAAGAAGCTGAGCATTGAGTTGGTTGGTATCGGTAAGACGTTGGATATCTCGGCCATAAAAGTGGAGCCGTGTTTGGGTGCATCGTTTCTGTTCATTGAAGCGGTGCGTGGCGATACATGGCGCTTTGTCGCAACCAGTGATCTGGTGCCCAAGTTGAAGGAACTCAACCGCATCGACGTGATTCGCAACGGCGAGTGGAAAGGTCTAGGGTTCTCTCACAAGGCACGCACGCAAGTCATCGAGCTGGGTGTTTACCCCGCACTGCATTTCAACCCTGAGGACGAATCGTTCCAACTGGAGAAGATGAAAGATGGTAAGTGGCGCATGGACTGTTCAAGTGAACTGATCCCGGATTTCGCCAAACTGGAATCCTTCACGTTCCATTACAGCGAGGAGTAGGGCATGGCTATTCAGGTACTGAACTACTTCGATCAAACCAAGATCCAGTTCGTGGTGGAACTCCCTAAGGATCAAGGCCGGGCGTTTATCTCCCTGTCCATGACTGCATGGGAATGGATGAAGGCTGGCAACACCCTGGCTCAGCTCATGAAGGCCACTGCGGTGGTAGCAGCGGCTGAGAAGTACGGTCAGGTCACCGGTTATAAAGCGTGTGCTGGTCCGGCTCTGACGATCACTGAAGACAGTTACACCAAGATCAACCGTCAGCACTTCCTGAGGATCTCCAAGGGGTTGCACATCGGTTACTACGTCTTGACCGCCAAACCACCCAAACAAGCCATCGAAGAACCCTCCCCGGAGCCTGACTGACCCTGAGGACTTAGGCCCTCATGCTCACCTGATCCGTCGGGAACTCAACCGTACACTGGGTCGGGATTAATTCTCTACCCACGATTCACTGATATACAGCAACACCCTTGCCAACTATAAATCCGTCAATAAGGATATCGCTCCATGCAATCTTACACCATCGCCGTCGAAGTAGCTGAACAATCGCACATCGCCGTGGACACTACCCCTATCGTGAAAGCTGGTGCGACATGGGTAGAGGTGTACTCCATGTTCCAACGGCGCTTCGTGGTTCTTAAGCCCTACGATGAGCAAGAGCAACGCGCTGTGTTGCAAATGCTCGATACAGAGTTCAAGAACCAACAAGAGGTCACACGCGAGACGCGTCGTAGCTACATGTCCGACGTTCAACGCTTCTTGGATTACTTGGTGGCGGAAGGGTTTGTAGCACCGGTCAACTGGCCGACGGCATAAAGGGTTAGGTGGGGTGGCTAGGGCTGCCCCACCTTTATGCCGCTAACCTCTTGTGGTCTGTTTGGAAACACTTAACCGGTTTACCTGTAACCTTGCCAGTGTCGAGACTTACCCGCCCTCTGTAGCGTTTAGAGGGCTTCTAGTATGAATCGTTCCACCGGCAATTGGATAGGGATGCCAGTTATCATTGGTCGAATCAATGGCCCCGTTGCTCATGTAGCGGATTCAATTATTTACCAGGATTGCTTTCTATATGAAGACGAAACTGCTGAATGTGTACTTGACAGCTCAGATTGCTGTGGTCTTCGCCATGGGGGTGCACATTGCCTCCAACCACCGCCAAGAGCCAGTTGAGCTTGAGTTGACGGCAACCCTTACGTGTGCAAACACGGACTGCATCGATACTCAAACCGGACTTGCTGAACGGCTCCCTCATCTCTCTGACGGCCACTGGTATCAATACGCCATTACGCGTTACCCGTAGCCATGACTTGCACCTGAACAGGATGACGTAGATCGTCCGTTGAGGAACGCCAAGGGAACATCAATGTCTGTACATTTGTTAGCAACCGTTGACAGTAACAATTGCAGTCTTCTGGACATCGACTTTGAAGCGCTGTTAAAGCTCTCCAAGGACAACTGTCTGATCATCGAAGATGTGCTATTTGATTACTTGGGGACCGATCTACCCGATCGTGAAACAATAGTGGTAGGGGAGCCAACACGTATCACGGCTACCGCTGTGATTGTGCCTACCGTGCATGACGCAATCGAATACTTCACCAACAGCAAGCATGAGCGCACTGCTATAGTCGGCCACTCGATGGGGTTCAACCTTCTGGCCGCCTGTAAAAGTCAGTTCGCTTACGTTCGAACCCTGACGGACCACAAGTTCAAAAGGAAGTCGGACGATGACGCACAGTTTGTTAGGTTCAATAGTGCGGCTTGGAAGGTAATGCATCGTGGCAACAACAAGGAGCATCCCTCGGCCCGTTACATGTCGGTGGACGTTGCCCATTATGAACGCTTGAACAGATAGGAAAACCTTGTACGTTGAGGTTAGTTAAGAAGGTAGAGTTACACTCGCACCCGACCGAACTAGAGACGCTATAAACCGGGGGTCGAAAGATCCCCGGTTTATGCCGCTTCTTTCTTGGCCCAAAACCTCGAATGCAAATAATCTTGGTAATACATTGTTTTAGTGACATGCAGGAAATAGTTCCTCTGTCGTAACCCTTACTAGCTGTTTAACGCTTAGGAGATTCATCATGAACCTGTCCCTCACCGCAAAGATTATCCTCGGTGCTACCACGGCGTTGGTCGTGAGTGCAGTTGTTGCCAATAGCTACATCTTGGCAAAGATTGATCACCTGAACTCCGCACCACGTCTGACGCCGAAGCAACGCAAGTTGCTGGAGCTGCAAGACGCGCACGCCACGGCTGCAACGTTCTTGAACGACCCGGCATTTGCCGAGTACAAGGCGCTGCTGGCTAGTGCGTGTACCCGCTGCACCGAAGCGAAACAACCCGACGTCACAGAGGAAGCTCTGGTGGACGCCGTTACCTACGTCAAAGGCATCCTCACCGATGTCAATGATCTCAAGAAATCTGAAACCGCTGAATAACTAACGCGCCCAAGGCGCAGAGGAGTGCAACCATGTTTAACGCCCAAGCTCGCATTAACGCTTATCGTGAACTGGTTGCCTTCTTGGAGCCATTGAGCGATGTGAGTCTTGACCTTCTGGTTAAGGCTAACAAAATGGAAAGTGTTGACGACTCGCTGAAGACTCTGGCCATGGCCCGTGACATCGGCATGTTCGTCACCGCTTCTTACAACACCTTTGATATCGACTGGTCCGATATCGCTGCTTAAGGAGTTTCGTTATGGATCGTTTACTCTATCTGGGTGCTGGCATCCTGATCGGTTACTTGATGTGCACTAAGAACCACGCCGTCCGTGACCTGAAATCCAAACTGGAAAAATGTGAGGCTCGTATCCCATGCTAGGCACTATCATCCGCACTGCGCTGTTTACCGCCGTCGGCGTTCTGGGTGTGAACTACCTCATGAAGGGAATGGAAGACGAACTCGATGCTGAGATCGTTGCCCTGACCCTGAAAGACCAAGCACCCCAGGAAGATACTTCTGGCACCCCTGGTACCGACACCCCACCTGCTGTCAAGGAGTAATCATGCTCAAGTTAATCGTAAGCCTTACTGTGTTCGGTATCGTGGCCGGCTATCTGGATGAGAAACTCCAGATCGCTGATCGCATCGACCGGATTGATTTGAAGAAAGAAAAGGTCAACCAGTTGCGCGCCGCTGCTCGCAACCAGTGACGGCATAAACGGGGGAGCTTCGGCTCCCCCGTTTACCTTTCTTTTTTTTTCGGTTACGAGAAGTCTTCAAGGTCTTGCCAACTACGACCGCCCCCTTCAGACAATGGCTTACCACCGACAGCAGTCAAGCTCTGATCATCACCATCGATGTCATAGATCAACCCGTACATCGGCGGCTCGTGGTACTTGAACACCACGTACTTGTGCTTCTCCAAGGTTGCCCCCACTTTCCGGTGCTTACCCCACACCAGCTCCTGGAAGGTCCCCTGAGGCGTCACAGCCTTGTTAAGGTAGGCTTCGAAGTCCACCTCGGTGTCAAGGCGCTTACAGCTCTCGTAGTAGCCTTTACCCGGCAAGTCTTTGATGTAGTTGTTCGGGTTTTCCCGTTTCAGGTCTTTTACCGCTGTCGACAACTGGTGAGCGGTACAGTGCAAGATACGGTTTGGTGCCGTGTACTCCCGGATACGGCGGAACAAGTCTTGAACGTCATCGCCGGTACTGTCCCGACGGCAACCCTCTTTACTGAACATGTGCAGGTAGTCGCAGATCACCAGTGCCAGTTCAAAGCCACGAGCCTTGTAGTCTTCAAGGGTAGCGATGTACTTGTGGAAGGTGAAGCGAGAACCGATCACTCGGTGGATGAATACTTTCCAACCACGGGCTTGGAGTTTCTCCATCACGTAGTCGGTCATGTAGTCGTTGGTGAACTTCTTGACCAGCACAGGCAAACCGGTTTCGATCTGCTTGATGATCACGAAGATCTTCTGAATGATCAACGGCACGTCGTCTTCTGTAGAGAAGAGAACAGCAGCAGCCTGTTTGCTTGGGTCGAAGCAGTACGGGTCGTTGAACAAGCAAGCGCCGATGAGAATGTCCATCAGCCAACCTGACTTGTAGTTACCCGGCAAAGCGTTGTAGAGGTGGAACTCACCCCGACGCATGGCCATCCGATCACCCATCATCCGGTTGCCACCCTGGAACGGCATACGGATCGAACCTTCATCACTCAGGGAGTCCTCCATCTCCTTGAATGCTGCCGACACCGACTCCCGCAAACTGAAGTCAACGGACATAACGAAAGCGGGGTCAGCCTTGACGTCACTGCCTACGTCAATCTGACCGAGTTGGTTCATGGCGTTACTGACGAACACTGTCCAGTCGTCAATGCCAGTGCTCTTAAAGGACGCTTCGTGGTGCGCTGCTTTAAAGATCTTCTTGACCTTTTCCTGAGCAACGAACTTCTTCAAATCCTTCTTGATGCGGTTTACAGACTTCAAACAAGTGTCGGTGTTCTCATGAACAACAATGCCCTGCACAAACGCTGAGTACAGTTTGTCGTCACTCCCGACGTTTAACCGTACGCGTTGCAGCAAATCATTCTTGTCATATGCTTGTGACTCATTCGTTGCAAGCATCCAGAGCAGGGTGGACCTTAGATGTATGATCGAGTTCCGCTCGATGCCGTCATCTGCCACTGAGTCTGGTAGCTTAATATATTCAAACGCTTCCTTGATCAGATCCCGTGCAGCGAGATCACCTGTGGCATCAATCTGGCTTGTCTGGAAGAGCAAGGTGATTGATTTGGCCAGAAGTAGTTTAATATCCATTGTCAGAAAGGCGCCTAGTAAGCGTTAATGGTAAAGAAGAGGTGAACCTGATGTCACTCAAATTGGTATTTGTACCAGTGTGGCTCGAACGCGTGCTGAAGGGTGCCAACATGGCTTTGTCCGACGCGCTCGATGCCGAAAAGATGGCTCGCATACTATCGACCCAAGATGTCGATTTATACAACTCGTCGAACTACCAACTCGTCCGTCTTATCCCTTCCGCACTGCTGGATAGTTTCCAATGGGGCGATGCCGACGGGTACCGTGCGGACATCTCCTCGTTCCCGGAAGCGCTGGACGACGATGCAAAGCGTGGCTATCTGTATGGAGAATTCGCCGGAGCTGAGAACGCGCCGGTGTCTCCAGAGTTTACCGTCACTCCGGTTGGCGGTCACACTTTGGTGCTCACAGTTTCGAAAGAACAGACCGATCCCAATGGTAGAATTCACAATCTTATGAATTCACTGTTAAATCAGTTGAACAGTGTTTTACCGCTTAACCAACTCGCCGCTACGTCTGTTTTTAAATACTGGATGGAATGGCGCGCATTCAACCGTGTACCTGTTCCAGTGACGTAAAACTGAAATAGTATGCAAAGTCTACAGTCCCACGCTGAAGCGCTGGATACTGAAACTTAAAACCCGCAGCAATCGACAACAGGAAAAGACCACTATGTCAGCGATTTCTCTTGGGACCAAGAAGCGGGGTCAAGAACTCCGTAACCTGGCAACCATTGCCGTCAATCTTCACCAGCAAATCAAAACCGAAGGCGTCACGTTCTCCGCCGAGAGCTTGGCCGGCAGTGTTGCCTCCTTCGAATCCATGCCTGTCGATCAGAAGGCCAACGCCAACCAGGTTCTCCAGAAGCACTACGTTGCCCTGGAATCGATGTTCAAAGAACAGAACATCGACGTGACCTCGGCTCAGCTGACCGCTGGTGCTCTGGTTGCTGCTGCTGCTGGTAACCCGGCCGAGTACGCTACTGCTGCGTACAAGAACCGTACTGCCAACGACGACAAGAAAGTCACCATCTCCGCCGAGAGCGGCGGTGCTGCTGGTACCTACGGCTACATGGACGAGCTGAGCCCGTCCCTGGAATCGTTCGACAACAGCAACCTGCGTGACTTCGTCGGTCTGTCGATCACCTATAACGTGCAAGCCGCACGTCAGGACGAGTTCTCGGAAGCTTTCTTCCGTACCTCCGTGATCACCCCGGACAACGGCGGCGTGGACATCACCATCCCTAACCAGTTGGTAATGAACCACTTCCTGCACGTGGGCGGCACTGGCCCGGCCAAGTTCAACGAGCGTCGTCTGCTCGATGCCGCGATCAACTACAACATCCTGAGCGATCAATCGACTGCTCTGGTGCCTGAGATCGCTCCGAACAACGAAAACATCGACATCTTCGTACCGGCCTCGGCCGTTGCACCGAAGACCCTCGACCTGGGCAACCGTTCGGTGACCACCGCTCCACTGAAAGTGGGCGTCAAGGTTGACCTGATCGCTGAAAGCCAGTACGGCCTGATCGCGAAGAACGGCCAAGCCGACAACACCGACACCCTGGACCGCATGACCGGCGTTAAAGCCGTGTACCTGCAAGTAGCTGACGGCGACGTCATCTCCTTCACGCTGAACAACCTGCCAGGTTCGTACTTCGTGAAAGGCCCAGAAGGTCGCGGTCGCGGTCAACTGTTGAACTTCAACAACCGTTCGCTGCAACTGAGCAAGAACACCCTGACCGTCAGCGGCGCCGTTCCTACGAACGCCACTCTGAAAGAGATCGTCGACAGCAAGCTGGTTGTCTACCTCGAATTCGGTCTGACCGGTAACATCGATACCGACTACGGTAACGTGATCGTCAACCCGGCTGGCGGCGTGACCGTCTACGCCATCTACGACGCCCAGGGCAACAAGCTGTCGCTGAAAACCGGCGCTGGTCTGGCAATCGTCAACGGCCTGAAAGAACTGGCCGTGATCGGCTGGGACCCAAATGCCCGTCTGTCCAACGCCAACCGTCGTGAGCGCGGTCTGCAACTGAACACCACGGACTACACCGAGCGCTACCCAGTGCCGCTGGGTCCTCCGATGTCCATCCCTTCGCCTCACGCTGAAAACCGTGATGCGAGCGAAATGAGCCTGCTGATCTCGGCAACTCGTCTTCGTAACAACAACAACGCCGTAACCAAGCTGCTGAACTACGCAGACGACCTGGATCAGTTCGTCGGCCTGAACGGCGCCAGCGGTTACGACGAAGTGGCAATCCCTGAAATCGAGGGTATCGCCCGCTTCCTGATCCACCCGTGGTTCCGCCACGATGATCTGCACCTTCCAGATCGCATCAACTCGATCACTTCCGCCGACCGCATCGCTGATGTGCAGGCTGTTCTGGTCAACGCGCTGCGTGATGGCATCTTCGAAGCCTACCGTGACTCCAACATCCAGACTGCTCTGGATGCTCTGACTGGTTACACCGGCGAGAAGTACAAAGTGCTGATCGGTACCGACACCGTTCTGAGCCGTTACATCATCACCCCTGGTGATACCCGCACCATCGGCGACCTGGAATACATCAAGGTTACCACTCAGGACAAACGCGTCTACGGCGATATCTACTACACCTTCATCCGTGAAGGCGAAGGTATCGACCCGCTGAACTTCGGTTCCCACATCTGGATTCCTGAGCTGATCTCGAACCTGTCGGTTGCTCGTACCGGTTCGCAGTACAAGGAAGCTATGGTGCAGAACCGTAGCCGTCACGTAGTTCACCTCCCAGTCCTGGGTCGTATCCGCGTAACGGGCCTCAGCGAGGCAGTTGCAGATCAAACCCGCTTTCCGGTTGACACCGGCGAAACCACCACTGCCGGTCAAGATACCACTTCCGGTGGCACTGGCGACGCAGGTGCTG
>Ga0182007_10000971_pt1 | contig 15743 bp, 10 predicted proteins | sample Sormic07211113_1_FD_123023 | JGI IMG/M metagenome (GOLD analysis project Ga0182007, IMG submission 123023) | Rhizosphere microbial communities from Sorghum bicolor, Mead, Nebraska, USA - 072115-113_1 MetaG | ecosystem: Host-associated > Plants > Roots > Rhizosphere | place: USA: Nebraska... | reverse complement strand
CACCGCAGCCCGAGAGGGCGAGGGCGAGGACGCCGGCTATCAGCAGGGCCGTAGGGGCGAGTCCCCTCAAGGGCGCCCTCACGGGACTCCTCACGGGCCCCCTCACGGGTTCGCCCCCTTGATGATCTTGGGGAGGTCCTTGGTGTAGTCGTCCACGGTGGCGTCCTCGCCGTAGAGGACGTAGCCGCCGTTCGTCTTCGGGGAGAAGGCGATGACCTGGGTGCCGTGGACCGAGACGGTCTTGCCGGTCTTCTTGTCCTTGTGGGTCGGCTCGATGGAGATGCCGAGGGTGCGGGCGCCGGCCTGGATGGTGGAGAAGTCGCCGGTCAGACCGATGAACTTCGGGTCGATGCCCTTGAGCCACTTGCCGAGTTCGGCGGGGGTGTCACGGGCCGGGTCGGTGGTCACGAACACCACCTGCAGCTTGTTCTGTTCGGCCTGGGGCAGCTGCTTCTTGGCGACGGCGATGTTGCTCATCGTCGTGGGGCAGATGTCGGGGCAGTGGGTGTAGCCGAAGTAGATCAGCGTCGGCTTGCCGGCCGTCTCCTTGCGGAAGTCGTACTTCTTGCCCTGGGTGTCGGTGAGGACCAGGTCGGGCTTCTCGAACGGGGTGTCGAGGAGCGTCGCGGCCTTCTGCGAGGTGTCCTCGGAGACCACGGCGACGGGCGAGTCGCCGCCGGAGCCGCTGCCGCAGGCGGAGAGGGTGAAGGAGGCGGCGGCGAGCAGCGCGGCCGCGGCGAACGTCTTCTTGCGCATAGAAAAATGTCCCAGATGTGAGAGCTCCGGTGTGCACCGGGGGCCGTACACCCCCGGTGCACAGGGCGAATCAAGACCTCAGGAGACCCAAGGGGACCCCAGGAGGCCTCGGGCGGCCTCGCGGCCTCAGGCGTCGGTGCGCCGACGGCCGGCCAGCACCCCGTAGGCCACGCCCAGCGCGCCGACGGCTATGCCGACGACGGCGAGCACGCGCGCGGTGGTGTCACTGCCGCCGACGGAGCCGGTGGACTCGGAGGAGTCGGAGGAGGCGGCCGTGGTGGTCTTCTCGGCGGCGTCCTCGGCGGCCGACGAACCGTGGTGCTCGTCCGCGGCGGCGGCCGACAGGGTCAGCACCGGCGCCGGGTTCTCGGGCTCCTCCTGGCCGTCCCGCTGGACCTCGATCCAGCGCACGACCTCCTTGTCGGAGTACGTCTGGATCGCCTTGAAGACCAGTTCGTCGGCGTTCTCGGGCAGCGCGCCCACGGAGACCGGGAACTTCTCGAAGTAGCCGGGCTCGATGCCCTTGCCCTCCGCGGTCCAGGTGATCTTGGAGACGGCCTCGGTGATCTTCTCGCCGTGCATTTCGAGAGGCTTGGCCAGCTCGGACTTGGTGACCTCGACCTTCCAGCCGGCCATCGGCTCCGGCATGGCGGACGCCAGCGGGTGGTCGGTCGGGAAGGTGACCTCCAGCTTGGTGGTCGAGGCGTTGTCGCGCTCGTTGGGGACCTTGAAGTCGACGACCGCGTAGCCGCCCTTGGCCGCGGTGCCCTCGGGCTGCACGGTGACGTGCGCGAACGCGGGACCGGACAGGGCGAGCACCGCGGCGCCGGCGAGGGCGCCGGAGGCGGCGAGACGAGAAGCCTTCATGGCAGGGAGCACTCCACTTCGAGTGAGTTCCGGTGAGGGGCGCGCGTGGGTACGCGCGTGTGCCGCGCGACGGCGGCCCCGCTCCGGAAGGTGGTGGAGTGGCGGTCGCGTCGCGTCAGGCGGCGAGGCAGAGCCGCCCGGCGGGCGGACCGCGCCGGATCACCGAGTGCTGGAGGGCGGTGGTACGGGGCTCCGCGGGCGCGAACAGGGCGGTACGCGGTGTGCGCGGGCCGGGCTCGGGCACGGCAGGGAGCCCGGAGCGAAGGGCGCGCACCAGGGCGAGCGCGGCGCGCAGGGACCGTACGAACGCGCCCTCGGAGAGCCGGAGCGACCGCAGCAGGGCGAGGTCCCCGTGGCGCAGCAGCCAGCCGGCGGCGAGCGCCGCGAGGACGTGGCCGAGGAGCATCGGCAGGGACGGCAGCAGCGAGGCCATGGCAACGGCGGAGCCGCCACCGCCCCCGCTGCCGGTTCCTGCCCCGGAGGCCCCGGAGCCGGCCTGGTGCACGGCGCCCATGTCCATGCTCATGGCCTTGTCCACGGCCTTGCCGGGGTAGATGCGCGCGTCGGCGAGGAGCTTGCGGGCGTGGGCGGGGCTGATCGCCGCGGCCGTGCTCCCGCACACGAGCCGCGCGGCCCGTTGGACCAGCGAGGCGTCGGACATGGACGCCAAGGAGTTCACGGACGTCAAGGAACCCATGGACCCCATGGACCCAATGGACCCAATGGAGCCCATCGGCAAGCGGCCGCCGGTGGCCGTCACCGTGTGCTGTCCCAGCCCGAAGAGCGCGTGCAGCACGGTCTGTCCGGCCGCCAGCAGCGCCGCGATACCGGGCATCGAGCGCTCGCGTCCGGCGAGCGGCGCCGCGACCAGGAAGACCCCGAGGAACCCCGCGCCCAGCGTCCACGGGGGAACCGTGGCGCAGGAGGCGAGCGCGTGCCCTCCCGCGGCCAGCACGACACAGACCGCGGCGAACACCGCGGCCCGAAGTATCCGGACGTCTCGTCCGGAGCGCGCCGTGCGCTGGTGGGGGTCGGTCATGGCGGCCCCATCATCGCACTGGCCCTACCGCCCCCATATGGCAGGTCCGCAAGACGGCATCCGTTCCACAAGATGCCCGATGGGGCAGAAGATCACTATCTGGTGTGAGCCACCCACACGTACACCGATTCGATCCTAGATGCATCGACCATATGGGCGGCATCACGTCAACTCCGTGCTTACACCCGGGTACGCGCGGCAATAAGAAACGGTATGTCGAGCCGCGGCCGGGAGGCTGGAGCATGAGCATCTGGTGGTCACTCCACTTGCGGCGTGAAGCCGCCAGCGTGCCGCTCGCCCGGCGGCTGCTGCTCGGCACCATGGAGACGGCGGGCGTTGATCCGGACATCTCCTACGACCTCTCCGTCGCCCTCAGCGAGGCCTGCGCGAACGCCGTCGAACACGGCGGGGACCGCGCACCCGGCGCACCCTCCGAGGCGTACCGGGTCACCGCCTATCTGGACGGCGAGAAGTGCCGTATCGAGGTCACGGACTCGGGCCCCGGCTTCCCGGACCAGGAGCCCGCCCCGGCCACCCACACCGACGCCGAACACGGCAGGGGCCTGTACCTGATCCAGGCCCTCGCCGACCACGTCCACATCGGCGACAAGCCGGGGCGGGGCGGGACGGTGGTGAGCTTCGACAAGGTGCTGAAGTGGCGGGAGGACGCGCCGTTGATGGCGGTGTGAGGGCCTGCGGCGGGGGTGCCGTGGGGGTGGGACGGTGGTCGGCACACGAACCCGCGCCGACGGCATGACTGCGTCGATGCGGGTCTGCATACTGGCCAGACGGCGGTGACGGCACACCATGTGCTGCAGGGGGACTGTCAATGGCGCGGACGGTGTACGCGGGGGACGGACGGCGGCTTTCGGTCGAGGAGACGGGGGACCCGGAGGGGCGCCCGGTCTTCCTTCTGCACGGCACTCCCGGCAGCAGACTGGGGCCCGCGCCGCGGCCGTCGCTGCTCTATCGCATGGGTGTTCGGCTCATCACGTTGGACCGGCCGGGATACGGCGACTCCGACCGTCGGCCGGGGCGCACGGTGCGGTCCGCGGCCGAGGACGTGTGCCTGATAGCCGATGAGCTGGAGATCGAGCGGTTCGGAGTGGTGGGCCGCTCCGGCGGTGCCCCGCACGCGCTCGCCTGCGCGGCCCTGCTGCCGGACCGGACAGCACGGGCCGGGGCGCTGGTGAGTCTCGCGCCTCCGGATGCCCATGACCTGGACTGGTTCGACGGCATGACGGAGGGCAACGTCGATGCCTACGTCAACGCGGCCGCGGGCCGGCACCGGCTCTCCGCGGCCCTGGGCAGCCGTACCCGGGCGATCCGCGAGAATCCCGCGGCCTCCGTCGCCAAGATGCGCAGCGAGTTGCCCGAGTCCGACCGCTGGATCGTCGCGGACGCCGGCATCCAGGCCATGCTGGAGCGCAATTTCGCGGAGGGGCTGCGCAGTTCGGCCGACGGATGGGTGGACGACGTGATGGCGTTCAGCACCAGCTGGGGTTTCGAACTGTCCGGGATCACCGCACCCGTCTACCTCTGGCACGGGGAGGAGGACATCTTCGCCCCGGCCGAACACACCCGCTGGCTCGGCCGCAACATCCCCACGGCTCGCGTGGAGGTGGAACGGCACGCCGCCCACTTCGGAGCACTGCGCGTGATGACCAGGATCATCGGCTGGGCCGCGCAGCACAACACGGAAGGACCGTGAAGGACATGGCACGGGGGGTGGGCCCCGGGGCCCACCCGTGATCACACCTGCTGCGGCTCCAGATCTCGGTCGACGCGGCGCCATGCGATCACCGACTCGCTCACGGGATGGGAGTCTCCCAGCCGTCCGACCAGCTCCGTCTCCGCCTCCTGGTGGAGTTGACCGGCCTCGGCGTCCCGGTGGAGCGCACGCAGGGTGATCGCGAGGTTCCCCATGCTCACCCCGGTGTCGGGGTGGAGGTTGCCGAGGCGCTTGCGCAGGCCGGTCACGGCCATTCGCTCCCAGTGCTCGGCTTCTTCCGACCGACCCAGGTCGGCCAGCGTATTGGCCAGGTTGCTGCCCGCGATCAGGGCGGCCGGGTGGAGGTTGCCGAGCGTGGCGGCGAGGGAGTCGCGGGCCTCCTCGGCGAGTTCCGCGGCCTTGGTCGCATCGCCCAGGGCGCGGTAGTAGGTGGCCAGGTTGTTGATGCAGAACATCGTGAACGGGTGCTCCGCACCGAAGGAGTTCCGGTACCCCTCGAGCACCTCCTCGACCTGCTGCACCGCTCGCCGCGCCCCGTGCTCGGCGTCGGTGGCGAAGTAGTCCGCCGCGAGGTTGAGCCCGCAGGCCAGTTCCTCGGGGATGGAACGCCCGTACCGGTCCCGGTAGCGGGCGTGGGTCTCCCAGGTCTGTTCGCTCAGGTGCAGCGCCTCCTCGAGCCGGCCCGACCTGCGCAGCGACACAGCGAGGCTCTTGTCGACCCGCAGCACTTCGGGAACATACGGGTTGAGCACGTGCCCGAAGGACTCCCGCACCTCGCGGAGGATCTCCACCGAGGCGTCGTACTCACCGAGTTCCCGCAGATCACGAGCGTAGTGACTGCGGGTGGTGAGCGTGTAGGGATGCAGCGGCCCGTCCAGAGCGGTACGGCGGCGCACGGTGTCCTCGTCGAGGCGCAGGGCGGCCTGGCTGTCTCCGGTGAGGCGGTGGTCGATGGCGAGGTTGTTGGCGGAGCGCAGGGTACGGGAGTGGTCCTCGCCGAAGATCTCGCGGAATCCGTTGTAGTTGCGCTGGTCCAGCTTCAGCGCCTCGTTGAATCGGCCGAGCGCCCGCAGGTCGGCGGCCACGTTGCCAGAGGTGATGAGCAGGGACGGATGGCCCTCGTCGAGGAGCCGGCGCTGTTGGGCGAGGGTGTCCTCGTCCATCTCACGGGCGGCCTGGTACTCCCCCTGGGAGCGCAGGATGTTGGCCAGTTCGAAGCGCAGGTTGAGGACCTGTTCGTCATTGGAGTCCGGGAACTCGTTGCTCCAGAACTCGTTGAGCTGGGTGCCCAGGGTGCGGGCCAGATGAAGTTCGCCGCGCTTCCACAGGTAGCGCATGCGGTCCACCATCAGCTGCCGCGGTTCCTCCTCCGCGCATTCGCGGATGTTCGAGGGGACCAGGTGCGGCCAGATCACCTCGAACTCGGGCCACTTGGCCGGGTCGTCGACCGCGTCCTCCGAGGGCCTGATGGCGGCGAGGATGCGGTGCACCTCGTGGACGGTGTCATCGGCGACGTCCGCCGGCATGCTGTCGCGTACCGCGGCCTGGACCAGCCGGTGCACCTGGATGGAGTTGTCCGTGGAGTCGACCTTGGCCAGCGCGAACCGGTTCAGCGCCTGGGTGACCTTGCCGAGCATGTAGCGGGCGCGCAGGTCCTTGTCGTAGGGCAGCAGCGCCTTGATCATGGCGTCGCTGCTGACCAGGGTCATCGAGATCGGCTCGGCGGACAGGAAGCTGCACAGTTCGAGCAGCCGGGCCGCCGCGGGCGACTCGTGACGCAGCCGGGCGATCGAGATGTTCCAGGTGGCGCCCACGGAGGACGGGTACTCCACGGCGTCGACGGCGGCGGGCACGGACAGCACGCGGGTGCTCTGCTCCCGCAGCTGCTCGATGTACTCCCCGACGGGGGTCGCCGTCGTCTCCAGCCAGGCGGCCGCGACCTCGATCGCCAGGGGCAGGTCGCCGACGGCGTCGGCGACCAGTGCGGCGTCCTCCTCACGCAGTCCCGGTACCCGGCGGGTCAGGTGCTCGACGCTCTCCTCCCGGGTGAAGACCTCGATCTCCACCGGCCGGACCTGGGTGGAGGTCGGTTTGGTGCGGGTGGTGACCAGGAGATGGCCGTAGACATCGTCCGGGATGGGGCCGGTCTGGTCGCTGAAGTTGTCCAGCACGTAGTCCAGGTCCTCGACGTTGTCGAAGACGAGCAGCCACCGCTTGTAGGGACGGGCGGTCCTCAGTGCCTGGAGCGCGGCCAGGGCGGCTTCGGAGACGTCGTCGCCGATGTTCGGGTCGAGCCGTCGACCGAGGTCGGCGAGTTTGGGCGCGACCAGGTCGGGCTGTTCGGCGTCGACCCACCACACGAGGTCGTAGTCGGCCTTGAAGCGGTTGGCGTACTCGCGGGCCAGCTGCGTCTTGCCCACTCCACCGAGGCCGTGCAGCACCTGGGGCAGCCGCTGTCCGACAGCGACGGCCACGAACTGCCGGCGCACCTGCTCCAGGATCGAGGAGCGGCCGGTGAAGAACGGGTAGCGGGGCTGGACATTGGACACGCTGGTATTCGTGTTGGGAAAGCGTGCGCCATGCGGGCGGGCGGCGGTCTGGGGCGATCCGGGCCGGCCCAGACCGGTGAGCAGCGTGCTGGTCGCCGTCTCCTCGTCCAGCCGGGCCAGGTCGATGGTGGTGCCCCGGTTCGCGTGGGGGATCTGCTGCACGTCCCCCACCCGCACCGCGACCGGCTGGTGTTTCTCCGAACCACCGGAATGCACGGCCGCCTCCCAGGCCGCATTGGCCGTGCGGGAGCTGAGGAAGGTGGGGGAGACCACGGCGAGCACCCGGTGCGAGCCACCGGAGACGGCCTCGCCACCGACCTCCAGGGTCGTCATCGACCGCACGTCCTGGGTGACCACCTCGAACCGCGCCTCGCGCAGCACCGACTCCAGCCAGTCCACCCACAGCCGGTCCTCGGAGACGTACTGGAGCAGCAGCTTCGACGGGGGGAGGGGCCGGCGCCGGGTGTAGGCGGCGACGTACTGGTTGCGCTTGACGTCGTTGAGGGGCGGCAGCGAGGTCACCCGGCCCGCGGTGACGACCGAGGTCAGCCGCTCGCAGGCGGACAGCATGGAGCTGGCGACCTTGGGAGGATCGCCGAAGGGCGCGAGGATCTCCTCGTAGGCGTAGTAAGGACGGTAGGGGATCTCCACCGAGCCCCAGTAGGCGTCCAGTTCCTCGGGGTCCAGGCCGCTCGGCAGACCTTCGAACCGCTCCCTCGCCAGTGCCCGGCCGGCGTCCACCTTGTCCTTCTCGCCGTCGTCGATGCGCATGGCGACCGGCAGGATACGGATGCCCTTCTCGCCGTACCGCTCCTGGATGTCCTGGGCCATCTCGGCGGCGCCCTCGATGCTCTGGTCGCTGAGGGTGTAGCAGACCACCAGGGTGCTGGGCATCTGGACCGTGCAGATATCGGCGAGATCGCTGTGACCGGTACGGCTGTCGATCAGGGTGAAGTCGTAATAACGCTCCATGTCGGCGCGCATCGCGTCGAAGAACTGGCCGCCCCCGTAGCTGCTGTAGAAGCGGTCCCAGTCCATGTTGCCGACGATCGGGTAATCACGGTGCCGCATCCCGGCCGACAGGAAGTCCAGGCTGCCCGGCTTGGGGAAGGGCCAGTCCAGGGAGAGGGCGTGCGGCCGGACCCGGGCATAGTGGCGGTGCCAGTCCGGTTCGCGCTCCGGCAGGTCGCGCAGCGCCTCACGGCGGTAGTCGTCGATCAGATTGATCAGGCCGGGGGTGGCCCGCAGTAAGGAGGGCTTGAGGAAGGGGTGGAAGAACCTGTGCAGGCCCGGCGCTTCCAGATCCCAGTCGACGGCGAGTACGCGATATCCGTTGGCGGCCAGGATCCACGCCACGTTGGCAAGCGCCATCGTCCGGCCGGTGCCGCCCTTGTACGAGTAGAAAGTGATCACTGAACCCTTGCGGTTCTCGGCCATTGGAACCCTCCGCTGTCTCGGCCTTGCTCTTCCCTGGTGCCGTGTTGCGGGTGCGGTGTGCCGGTATCGCCGCGGAGCGCCTAGCCGGGATACACCGGCCTGCCCCGCCAGGGGGGATCCTTCGGCTGCCCCTTCGGGGGAAAGGTTTTGGCGTGGGCCTGGTGGAAGAAGACGGCCTGTCGTACCGCCTTCTGCAGTTCGACCGAGAAGCCCTCCAGGGTGCGGATGCCGTTGTTCGGCGACCGGTAGCCAGAGCCCACGCCCTGCCGAGAGACCAGGAGCCGGTCGATGAGGTCCTGCAACTGCTCTTCGCGTTCCGGGGAGATGGTGTCGTCCCGGTACTGGGGGATCATCACGCTGATCCAGGGGCGGTGCTGCTTGGACAGCTGTGCCATCAGCTTCTGGACGCGGGGCGATTCAAGGGCCCATCGGTCGAGCAGCAGCAGGACGGGTGCGGTGGGCCGGTCGGTGGTGAGGAGTCGGTCGGCCTCGGTCTCGAAGTCGCTGACGTCCACTTGATAGTTCATCGCCCTGATGAGGTCCGCGGCATGTTCGACCAGCGGGCGGGACGACACGGGACGGAAGGGGTTCCAGTCGGCGGGGGTCTCCCCGTAGCAGTCGGGCGTGCGGCCCGGGGGCAGGTCCGCGAGACAGTGGGCGATCACGGTGACGTCGAACCCAGGAGGGTGTGCACCGTCGCCGAACGCGCTGGGCAGGGACTCGTAGTGTGGGTAGATCTGCCCTTCCTCCAGACCGATGGTGCGGCTCACCCGGACGATCCGCTGGGCCAGGCGGTAGACGGCGCGTTCGTACTGGTCGCTCAGATAGCTGAGTTTGATCAGCCCGTAGAACCCCTCCGCCGCGTAGTCCGTTCCGAAGTCGGAGTGGTGGAACTGCAGGTCCTTGGCGACCTGGGGCAGTTGGGCGGGTTCCACGGGCACCCATAACGCGGGGATGATCGCGCTCTCCGGTGACTCCCCGAGCCGGGCCCGACGGTGGATCTCGCGCTGGTGAAAGGCCCACCATTCGCGGCCGCACTGCTCACTGATGAAGTACCTGGGCGAGTACAGCGGCACGAACACCTGGCACCGGGCGAGATTCTCCGACAGCTCCTCGGTCCACCGAGTCCCCAGCTCGATGCCCTGGTCGAGGAAACCGACCCGGGCTCCCTGCGGTAAGGAGGTCATCTCCATGATGTGGGAACACAGGCTGTCGTACAGCTTCTTCACCCAGGCGTTGGGGCCCGCGGCCTCGGATTCGTACGGTGGTGTGTGCGCGTAGCTCAGAAAGAAGTACGGCCGCTTCCTCCTGGAGTCCTCTGCGTCCACTGGCACGAATACCCCCCGATACACGCCGCTGGAGCTTCAGTGTAGGAACCACGTCCTCATCAGCGGAATGGTGCGGTGAACTCGCCTTTACCGAATGGGAGATGACGAGACCAGAACGCGTCAGATCACGACCCGTCCCCGGTGTTCCTCTGCCGCGCGGTGGGCCTCGGCCAGGGCCTCCGCGCTCACCTGGTCGGTCAGGCTGTCGGCCAGTGTCTCCCCCATGCCGTTAACGAAGCGCTCGCCGAGCGGGCTCAGGGCACCGGAGGAGGCAAGAGTGCGCACGGCCTCCGACGTCTGTTCGCGCCATCGCGCGAACTGGACCTCGGCCGCACGGGATTCGGGGCCGTCGGTCGTATGCAGGCGGGCACGCCAGTAGTCGACGACGGCGATGTGCGCATAGGTGCCCTGGAAGAGGCCTTCCAGGGGACGTGGATCCGGGCGCCAGGGCGCGTAGAAGAGGCGGTCGCAGGATGGGTCGTACAGGTCCGCCATATCCAGTACGGCACCCAGCTTGACGTGCTGGAACTCGTGGACGAGGAGACACGCGAGGGTTTCGGGCGATCCAGGCCGAGCGATCCCGACCGCGCCGAAGGCGTCCCGCGCGGCCGAACTGATGTCTGCGTTCGTCGACGCTCCTTGCAGGGGCGTGACGACACCGAGTCCCGCCGCCAACCCCTGGGCGTATGCGGGCAGTTCCCGCTGGATCCACTTCCAGGCCGCTGCTAGATCCTCGTGCCACCGCTCGGCCGCCGCCTCGGACAAGCGAGGCTCCACGGGGTACCCGTGAGCGTCCCGCCAGGGATCGGTGTCCTCCAACGCGACCGCCCAGCCGCCCAGTTCGAACCGATGCCGGGACAGCCACGCCGGATCGGCCGCGTCCTTGGGCCCGACCAGGTGCTCTCGCGTCCCGACCCGGACCACGAAACCGCCGTCGCCGCTCGCAACGACCTGGGCCTCGGCGGCGTCGGCCACCACCAGCGCGCCCAAGGTGGGCAGGCGCACCACCCCCGCGTCCACCGGAACGGTCACCGTGCCGCTCTCCCCGGCCCGCAGCAGCACCGCCGCGGCGATCTCCGCCACCCCCCGCATCGCGATCCGGGCCGCCGCCTCGCCGCCGTGCAGCACACGTTGTGCCCAAGGCCGCACATAGGGGTGAGCCAGCACCATGTCCACGGACCCCGGAGCCTTCAGGTCGAGGACCGTCAGCGTTTCCCAGGCGGCGACACCGGTCGCGCTGTGCGGTGTCTCGTGCCAAACGGCGGCGAGGAGTTCGCGGTTGATGGTGAGTTCGTGGCGGACCAGCCGCTCGACGGCGTCGAAACCGCCCCTTCCGGTGGCGAGTTCGTCGAGGTGGACGTCGGTCAGGGGGTGCTGGGGCTCTGGCATCTTCTGGGCTTCCCTGTCGCGGATCCCGGTGATCAGGTGTTTCAGATCGGTACAGAACACAGAGGGGTTGGTGAACCCGCCCTCGCCGTTCTCCGTGCGATAGCGGTGTGCGTACAGCCCTCCGCCGCAGGACCGGACGACCGGGCAGGCCCTGCAGGTGCCACACAGGCCGTCCAGCCCCAGCTGCCGGGCCACGACCCCGGGGTGTGTCGCCATCTCGTCCAGCGAGTTGGTCTGCACGCTCATCCCGGTGGCGGGAGCGCCGTCGTACGCGGTCTTGAGGCTGTCCGCCAGCTCCAACGCGCCGTCGGTCTCGATCACCGCCAGTTCCACGGGGGCCAGTCCCAGGGACTCGGTGAGACTGCTCGCGCCGCGCAGGGTGCGCAGCACGGAGTCGAGGACACGGACCCCCATCGGGCGGCCTTCGGCCGTCCAGCGATCGTGAATCCGAAGCAGCCAGTCGCCGTACGCCGTCGCGGATCCGCCATGCCGTGGTGGGGGCTCGTCCCAAGTGGCGTGGGGAAGCAGGAAGTCGATGCGGGGAGGCGCGAGTTCGGCGAGGGCGGTGTAGACGGTGTCCGGATCGTTGCGCAGATCGATCGTGCAGAGGATGCCGGCGAAGAGGTGCCGGTAGCGCGGCTGCTTCAGCAGGGCGATCGCGCGAAGTACGCGGTCGTGGCTGCTGCGCCCGTTGCGATAGCGTCGATGCAGATCGTTGGCTGCCCTGTCGCCGTCGAGCGAGACGCCGACCTTGATGTCGAACTCGGCGAACAGATCGCAGAACTTCTCGTCGAGCGTGACGCCGTTGGTGTGGATGCGCAGATCGAGCGCGCAGACGCCGTCCAGCGCGGTACGTAAGCTCTGGACGGCGTGGCGCAGTCGCGCCCGCCCGGCGAGGAGTGGCTCCCCGCCGTGCAGGACGACGTAGACCGTGTCGAGACGATGCGTTCGGGCGTGCTCGGCGATGCGCCGGGCGGTGAGATCCAGGACCGGGCCGGAGATCACCACGGGTCGGCCTTGCCAACTCTGGTCCGCGTGCTCGAAGACATAGCAGTGATCGCAGGCGAGATCACATCTGCTGTGCACCTTCAGCACGAACTGGCTCAGGGGATGTGGTGAAGGCTCCATGAGCGCAGTGTTCGATTCCTGCCCGAGATTGTCTCTGTCAGACGGCTGATTGGAAGGCCGCGACCGAGACGCGTGCGGGGCCTCGGTCAGGGGTGCCATGGGAGACGACACGGGTGAGGGCGCCGGAACCAAGACCGTCGGTGCGCGCGGCGAGCCGGACGAGCGGGACCCGCTCGAACTCGACGGCGGACGGCTTCCCCGGCTCTTCAGCCGAGGCGTTGGTGAGCGTGTTCATTGGGCGACCTCGTTCTTCCCTGTGTCCGGACTGGACGCGCACGCGGGCAGGTGGCATACCGCCCAGAACTGGACATAATCACGACTTGGGGCTTCCCGCCCGGCGAAACACGCTCGCGCGTTCATGGCGCACGTTTGTGGTGCCTTTCGGGGCCCAATAATTAGCACAACTCGGGGTGGTGAGGGAGGGGCGCGCAGGGCGCCAACAACCCTTGCTTCAGTGGCAGTTCAGTCGATCAGCATCTCATGCCGACCACCTGCTTCCGCTGGTGCTTGAGGGGCAGAAGTGATTTCGAAGCCTCACCCGTCCGGGTGATTGAGCCTCACCCGCCAGTGACGTCACCGAGGGTAATTTGCCGAATTTTTACCCATGGATGCGATTGGAGGCGGCGAGCGCCACCCGCGCGCATTCACCTGTGCGAGCCGTGTGCGTGCATCGATGCGCCCGGCGCTTCACTCTTCGGAGGGGCTCGGGCTCCTCGCCGTCCCCAGCCTCCGCACAGCGAGCGGGCCCCACTCGCCCGTGGCGAGGTCCGCGTAATCCCGCCCCGCGACGACCCGATCAACTCACCACAACCGGCGCCGCCCCGACCCCCTCGCCCACCCGGCCCGCGGCCCTGCGCGCCGCCGGCCCCATCGCGTACGACGCCGCGACCGTCGCCCCGCCCAGCACCAGCCACCCCAGCGGCCCCCACCCCACCAACAGCGAGGTCAGCACCAGTGGGCCGAGTGTCCGGGCCACGGTCACCCCGGTCCCGAAGAACCCCTGGTACTCGCCCACCCGGTCCCCCGGCGCCAGCTCGAACGACATCTGCCAAGCGCCCGCCGACTGCCCCATCTCGGCCACGACCTGAAGGACCGATCCCAGTACCAGGACGCCCACCGCCACCCACGGCGACGCTCCGGCCGACAGGGCGAAGGCCCCGCACGCCCCGAGCATCACCCACCCCGACCGCCGCACCGCACGCGCGGCGGACGCGAGCCCGGTGATTCCCCGTGCCGTCCGCACCTGGAACGCCATCACGCCTCCGGTGTTGAGCACGAACAGCCCGGACACGACCCAGGTCGGCGCCGCGGTCCGCTCCGCGATCCACAGCGGCAGCCCCAGACTCAGCAACGGCATCCGCAGCAGCAGCACGGTATTGAGCAACGCGACGACCACATACGACCGATCCCGCAGCACCCCGAGCTTGTCTCGATCCCGCCCACGCCCCTGACCATCTCCTGTCCCAACCCGTGGCACCCCCGCCAACAGCACCCCCGCGCACACCAGAAAGCTCACCGCGTCCAGCGCGAACACGCCGAGGTACGCCCCCCGCGTCCCCGCCTGCAGCGCCAGTCCGCCCAGGCCGGCCCCCACCGCCAGCCCGGCGTTCAGCGTCGCCTGCAGATGCGCCAGCAGTCCCGTCCGCTCCCCGGCCGGCACCAGCCGCGCCAACAGTGCCTGCCGGGCCGCCGCCAGCCCCGACTGCGCCGTCGCGTACGCACAGGCCGCGAGGACGAACGGCACGAACCCCCGCACCACCAGGAACGAACCGACCGCCAGCCCGGTTCCCGACGCCAGCAGTACGGCCGTCCCCCGCGCCCCGCGCCGGTCGGCGACCCGCCCCAGCGGCACCCCGGCCAGCGAGCCGACGGCCCAGGCGAGGGTCAGTCCGAGCCCCACGCGGGCCGGGTCGAGGCCGATGACGTGCGTGAAGCAGAGCGCCGAGGTCACGTAGTACGCGCCGTCGCCGATCGAGTTGGCCAACTGGGCCAGCGCCAGGACACGTTGCGGACCCGCGGGCGGTACGAGACGAGAGGTCATGAGTACGAACCTACGGGCGCAGTGGACTCACCGGCAGGCCCAATTCGATACTCCGTCACTGGTCCAATTCGGGCACCGCCGGTCGGCTTCAGCCCCCGTCGAGCACCTTCCCCAGCACCTCCAGCGCCTCCGGATACACCCGCTCCCGAGGCGTCCCGTACCCCACGACCAGCCCCTGCGGCCGCCCCGCGCCGGGTACGTGCCAGTGATCGCCGAGGCGCCCCAGAGCCAGTCCCTCCGCTTCGGCCCGCTCCAGCACCTCCGCCTCGTCGGCGACCTCCACGAGCGCGTGCAGACCGGCCGCGATCCCCCGCACATTGCGTCCGTCGAGCCGGCCCAGGAGCTGGTCCCGCCGTCTGCGGTACCTCAGTCGGCACGCGCGTACGTGACGGTCGTAGGCATGGCTGTCGATGAGTTCGGCGAGCGCCAGCTGGCCGATGGACTCGGTGTGGTGGTCGCTGTGCAGCTTGGCGTCGGCGACCGCGTCGACCAGGTGCGGGGGCAGCACCATCCAGCCGAGGCGCAGGGCGGGGCCGAGCGTCTTGGAGGCGGTGCCCAGATAGACGACCTGCCCGGGTGCCATGCCCTGCAACGCCCCCACGGGCTGCCGGTCGTACCGGAACTCCCCGTCGTAGTCGTCCTCGACGATCAGCCCGCCACGCGCGCGTGCCCAGTCGGTGAGCGCCCGGCGCCGCTCCGGGTGGAGTGTCACGCCGGTCGGGTACTGGTGGGCGGGCGTGACGACGGCGGCCGCGCAGTCCCCCAACTCCTCGACGCGCACACCCCGTCCGTCCACCCGTGCCGGAACGACCCGTCCGCCGTTGCGCCGCACCACCTCCCGGTGGAAGGCCAGCCCGGGGTCCTCCATCGCGATGTCCCCGCCGTCCAGCACCCGCGTCAGGAGCGCGAGCCCCTGTACATACCCGGAGGTGATCACGATCCGCTCGGGCGGTGCGATGACACCACGGGCCCGCCCGAGATACCCCGACAGCGCCGTCCGCAGCTCGATCCGGCCCCGCGGGTCCCCGTAGTCGTACGCCAGCAGCGGCGCCGTCGCGATGGCCCGCCGCAGTGCCCGCAGCCAGGCGGCCGCCGGAAACGCCCCGACGTCCGGGCTCCCGGGCCGCAGGTCGAATCGCGGGGTACGCGCGTGTGCGGCCGCGTTGGGCGCCTCGGCCTCGGCCGAGGGCAGCTGCGCGACCTGCGTCCCCGACCCCTGCCGAGCGGTCAGATACCCCTCGGCGACGAGCTGGTCGTAGGCGGCCTTGGCGGTTCCGCGGGAGACCCCGAGCTCGGCGGCGAGCCGCCGGGTGGCGGGCAGCCGGGTGCCGGGTGCCAGCCGCCCGTCCCGTACGGCGTCCCGGAGCGCGCGCTCCAGTCCGACCCGCCGTCCGTCCCCGACATCGGGCTCCAGATGCAGGTCGACTCCGACGCCGGACCAGAAGTCGTCCACGAAGACCTTCCCCCAGGTACGTGT
>Ga0182007_10000970_pt1 | contig 15743 bp, 6 predicted proteins | sample Sormic07211113_1_FD_123023 | JGI IMG/M metagenome (GOLD analysis project Ga0182007, IMG submission 123023) | Rhizosphere microbial communities from Sorghum bicolor, Mead, Nebraska, USA - 072115-113_1 MetaG | ecosystem: Host-associated > Plants > Roots > Rhizosphere | place: USA: Nebraska... | reverse complement strand
CGTCATCGATCACCTCAAACGTCTGGGTGTCACCGCCGTAGAGTTGATGCCCGTTCACTACTTCATCGATGATCGTCTGCTGGTGGACCGTGGACTGCGCAATTACTGGGGTTACAACACCATCGGCTTCTTCGCCCCCGAGCCCCGGTACTCCGCTACGAATTCCATTCATGAATTCAAGACCATGGTGAAGACCCTGCACTCGGCAGGTATCGAGGTAATCCTCGACGTTGTCTACAACCACACGGCGGAAGGCAACCAGCTCGGCCCCACACTGTCTTTTCGTGGTATCGACAACCCCTCTTACTATCGCCTGGTGCCTGACAACCAACGCTATTACATGGATTACACCGGCACGGGAAACAGCCTGAATATGCGGCATCCGCGAGTGCTGCAACTGATCATGGACAGTCTGCGTTACTGGGTGCTCGAGATGCATGTCGATGGATTTCGTTTCGACCTCGCAGCAACTCTCGCACGCGAGTTGCATGAAGTGGATCGTCTGGGAGCATTTCTCGACATCATTCACCAGGATCCCGTCTTGTCACAGGCCAAGTTGATTGCAGAACCGTGGGATCTTGGCGAGGGCGGATACCAGGTCGGAAAGTTCCCCGTAGGATGGGCCGAGTGGAACGATCGTTATCGCGACGCGCTTCGATCGTATTGGAAAGGGGATGGGGGACTAATTGGAGAGTTAGCCTATCGGGTAACTGGTTCCAGCGATCTTTACGAGAGGAGCGGCAGGAGACCTTATGCCAGCGTTAACTTTGTCACAGCTCACGACGGTTTCACGCTGCGTGACCTGGTTAGCTACAACGAAAAACATAACGAGGCAAATGGCGAAGACAATCGGGATGGCACAAACAGTAACCGCAGTTGGAACTGTGGAGTAGAGGGACCGACCGATGACCCTGCAGTCAATGCGTTGCGCCTGCAACAATCGCGCAATTTTGTCGCTACTCTTTTGCTCTCCCAAGGCGTGCCCATGCTGTTGGCCGGAGACGAGATCGGCCACACCCAGCTGGGCAACAACAATGCCTATTGTCAGGACAATGAAATAAGCTGGCTCAATTGGGAATCGACTGATCAGGATCGCGAGTTGCTCGCCTTTGTGCAGCGTATGATCACACTCCGGAAACGTCATCCTGTGTTTCACCGGCGTAATTTTTTTCAGGGCAGACCGATCAAAGGGGCCGGTGTAAAGGACATCCTATGGTTGACTCCCAGCGGACTCGAAATGACCGACGATGAATGGAAACAATCCCACGCTCAAACGCTGGGAGTGTTGCTGTCCGGCGAAGCGCTCGATGAACGTGGGGACCGGGGAGAAGCGATCAAGGACAATAACTTCTTGCTATTGCTGAATGCAAACCACGAGGCGAAACCGTTTACCCTTCCGACAATCGCGCAGGACGCGCATTGGCGCGCGCTGGTGGACACGACTTGGAACGACCATACCCGTCGCTCCATGCACGATAGTGGACAACCGTATCCTCTACAGGGCCGCTCCCTAGCATTATTGATCGAGCACCGCAGAGGCGACCGCAGGGGCTAGCATGAAGATCCGGCACAGAATGCCCTTCGGCGCGGAGCACTGCCAGGATAACCAAATCAGATTTCGGCTATGGGCTCCGAAAGCACGTACGGTTGACCTATGTCTCGTGGAACAACACGGCGAGTTGAGTTTGCCGATGCTAAAAGCCGAGACGGGTTGGTTCGAGCTGTGCACTGATCGTGCTCGCGCGGGAAGCCGATACAAGTTCCAGATCGATGGCGGTCAGAAGGTGCCCGACCCTGCTTCTCGATTCCAGCCAGACGATGTGCATGGTCCTAGTGAAGTAGTAGACTGCGAATCTTTCGAATGGCGTGACCTGGGTTGGAAAGGACGGCCTTGGGAAGAAGCGGTAATCTACGAGCTTCACACCGGAACGTTTACGCAGGAGGGTACCTTCGCCGGGGTGGAAAAGCGACTCGATTACCTCTCCCAACTGGGTGCAACCACAATCGAGTTGATGCCAGTGGCGGATTTTCCGGGCTCACGGAATTGGGGTTATGACGGAGTGTTACCCTTCGCGCCCGACAGCGCCTATGGCCGGCCTGAAGACCTGAAACGCCTGGTTCAGAGCGCTCACGAGCGCGGACTGATGATCATGCTGGACGTCGTTTACAACCACTTCGGTCCGGAGGGCAACTACTTACGCTCCTATGCACCACAATTCTTTACTGATCGTCACCGCACCCCCTGGGGTGAAGCAATCAATTTCGACGGTGCCGAGAGCCGTACGGTGCGGGAATTCTTTATCGACAATGCGCTTTATTGGCTGATGGAATATCAGTTTGATGGATTGCGCTTCGACGCCGTTCACGCGATCGTCGATGAATCGAACCCCGATATTCTGACTGAACTCGCGGAAACCGTACGCTCGAGGATAGCTGGCGGGCGTACAGTACACCTCGTACTGGAAAACGACAACAACGCAGCGCGGTATCTCAGACCCAGATTCGGTCGCGGCAACTTGTATGATGCCCAGTGGAATGACGATATACATCATGCCCTGCACGTAACCGTGACGGGAGAGCACGACGGCTACTATGCAGACTATTCCGATACTCCCGTTGCTCGGGTGGCCCGTTGCCTTACAGAGGGGTTCGACTATCAGGGACAACCGTCCGTATTTCGTGGAGGAGAGTTGCGGGGCCAACCCAGTCGAGATTTAGCCCTTACATCCTTTGTGTCTTTTCTGCAGAATCATGACCAGGTAGGCAACCGCGCCATGGGAGAACGAATCGTTGAACTCGGCGAGGAGCGCGCCATCCGGGCAGCGATGTCGGTCATGCTACTGAGTCCGGAGCCACCTCTGCTCTTTATGGGCGAGGAATTCGGAGCGCAAACGCCTTTCTTGTTCTTCTGTGACTTCGGTCCGGAACTTGCCTCCGCGGTAACGGAGGGGCGGCGAAGTGAGTTTGCACGATTCGAACGCTTCAGCGATCCCTCCGCGCGTGAAAAGATTCCGGATCCCAGCGACATCGGCACTTTCACACGCTCGAAGCTGGATTGGGATGCACTGTCGAGCGATCGCTCGCAAGATTGGCTAAGGTTTTATCGTGATTTGCTGGGATTACGACAGAAAAGAGTCGTTCCCAACCTGAAGGGCGTCTCTGGCAATGCAGCTTCCTTCGAGATGTTGGGTGTGCGCGCATTTTTTGCACGCTGGAGTCTCGCAGAAGGTAAAGAACTCAGTGTGCTCGCGAACTTTTCGGAGAGCTCAATCCAGCATGCTCGCAGCCCTAACGGCACCTTGCTCTATAGCTGCGGCGAGTTCACGATGCAGCAACTCGGCGGGTGGTCAGTGGCTTGGTTCCTGAAAGCATGAAAGCACAGCCTCGGTTCCCGATCGCAACTTATCGGCTGCAATTCAACCGCGAGTTTACCTTTCGCGATGCGACGAAACTTGTACCGTACCTCGCTCAACTTGGAATCAGTCATTGTTATGCTTCTCCCTATTTGCGAGCGCGTCCGGGCAGTCTGCACGGATATGACATCATCGACCACAACGCGTTGAACCCAGAAATCGGAACCCCCGAAGACTACGAGAAGTTGGTTTCCGAGCTGCACCGTCACGGAATGGGACAGATTCTGGATATTGTCCCCAATCACATGGGCGTGATGGGCAGCGACAATGCCTGGTGGCTCGATGTGCTGGAGAATGGCCAGGCATCCGCCTTTGCCGATTTCTTCGATATCGATTGGGACCCCATTAAAGACGAGCTTCAGGGCAAGGTCCTGATACCTATTCTCGGCGACCAGTATGGAAACGTGCTGGAGAATAGCGAGCTAAAGCTGGTGTTTGACATCGAGCGTGGTGAATTCAGCATCTACTACCACCAGCACCGGTTCCCCATAAATCCTACCGAGTATCCCCGAATCCTTGGCTTCCGTTTGCAAGAGATCGAAGACAAGTTGGGCTCAACTCACGACGACCTTCTCGAGTTGCAAAGCATCAAGACTGCTTTCAGCCATCTTCCCACCAGTCAGGACATCACGCTGGAAAGAATGGCTGAACGTAACCGTGAAAAAGAAGTACAAAAGCGTCGCCTGGCTACGCTATGTGCGCGCTCAACCGACATTAAGAGCTTCCTTGAAGCTCACGTTGAAGCTTTGAATGGCGTGGTCGGTGAGCCGCGCAGCTTTGACGCGCTTCACGAGTTGATCAAGGCGCAAAACTACCGTCTCGCGCAGTGGAGAGTGGCGGCTGACGACATCAACTACCGCCGATTTTTCGATATCAATGATCTGGCTGCCTTGCGCATGGAAAATGCAAACGTCCTGAACCTAACTCACCGGTTTACCCTGGATTTGGTTGCGCAAGGCAAGGTGGACGGCTTACGGATCGACCATCCTGACGGTTTGTACGATCCCGCGAAATATTTCGAGGATTTGCAAGCCGGTATGCCTTGTCCCGACCCGAATAGCTCAGGCGATAGTCATGGGTGTAACTACGTGGTTGTCGAAAAAATTCTTACTGGGAGTGAAAGATTACGCAGAGATTGGCCGGTCCAGGGTACGACTGGATACGAATTCGCAAACCTGGTAAACGGCGTTTTCATTGATCAGTCTGCAGGCACACGAGCCGAGCGCATCTATCGTTCCTTTACCGGGCAATCCCTGGAGTTCGATGACCTCGTGTACGCCTGCAAGAAACTCATATTGAAGGTGGCCCTGGCTAGTGAGTTGAATGTATTGGCCAACGCGCTGAGTCGAATAGCCCTGTCCAACCGCCACACGTGCGATTTTACCTTGAATAGTCTGCGCAGCGCGTTGGGTGAGATCATTGCCAGCTTTCCTGTCTATCGTACGTATGTGAGCGCAGCGGGGGTTTCGGTCGAAGACAGGCGCTACATTGAACAGGCTGTCGCGCTGGGTCGAAAAAGAAGCAATGCAGCCGACCTTAGTGTGTTTGACTTCATTCGCCGGATGTTGTTGATCGAAACCAACGGTGAGCCGCAATGGTACCGCCGCGCGATTACAGCGTTTGCCATGAAGTTCCAGCAGGTAACCAGTGCCGTCATGGCAAAGGGTTTGGAAGACACCTCATTTTATCGCTACAACCGGCTGGTCTCATTGAACGAGGTTGGGGGTGACCCACAGCGTTTCGGCGTGTCCGTTGCCCAGTTCCATGAGGCCAACCAGAGGCGAGCCCAGTGCTGGCCACACTCCATGCTGGCGACGTCTACACACGATTCAAAGCGATCAGAAGACGTTCGAGCGCGAATCGACGTCTTATCGGAAATGCCGGCCGCGTGGCGCTTGAGCTTGCGGCGCTGGCGGGACTGGAATCGTGGCCGCAAAAGAGTGATCGACGAAAAGCCTGCGCCCTCCCGGAACGATGAGTATTTGTTTTATCAGACTTTGATCGGCGCGTGGCCTCTTGAGCGTCTCGATGATACGGGTTGGAACAAATTCGTCAGTCGAATTGAGCAATACATGCTCAAAGCGGTTCGGGAGGCAAAGGAATTCACCAGCTGGGCGAATCCGAATACCGAATACGAAAACGCTCTTACGGAATTTACGCGTGCCACATTGGACCGGCGCAGAAGGAATCGATTCCTCTCCGATTTCGGAGAATTCCAGCGAAGAGTCTCGCGAATTGGCATGTTCAACAGCATCTCGCAGACCCTTCTTAAACTGACAGCACCAGGGGTGCCTGATATCTATCAGGGAAATGAGCTCTGGGATTTCAGCCTCGTCGATCCTGATAACCGGAGAGCAGTGGATTACGACCGCCGACAGCAGTGCCTTAATCAGTTGATTGCCTCGCGCAAAGGGACACCCCAGCAGCAGGCTACTGAGTTGCAGCGCCTCATCGGGTCTCTTGAAGATGGCAAGGCCAAGCTCTTCGTGACCTGGATGACCCTCTGCTACCGACAAGAACATTCCGACCTGTTTAGCAAAGGTGCGTATACAGCCCTTGTAGCGCGAGGCTCTCGCGCCGAACACGTATGTGCGTTCGCGCGGCATACCGCTGACCAGGCAGTCGTGGTTGCTGTCCCCCGGCTCTGTGCCACTCTCCTCGCCGAGAAGCGCGACGCTCCCATTGGTCACGAGGTCTGGGGTGATACCCGAATTGAATTGCCAACCGAGCTTGCTGATTTTTCCTTTCGGAATGTCTTCGGCGGCGAAAATGTGAAGCGGCCCGATTCTTCAGGCGCACTGCAACTAGGCGACATCTTTGAGTTCTTTCCCGTCGTCCTTTTGTGTTCTGAAACCGAGCCTAGTCATGCTACGTGATAAAAGCTGCCAAGAATCATTCCGAATACAAGATGAGTAACGATCACAGAGATGGGCGTCGGCCAACCATAATTTAAGGCCAGAAATCCGGGCGGTTCGAGCATACGATTGGCGCTAGGTCCGTGCCGTTCACTAGCCATTCGAGGATGAAAACCTGGCATGAGCGAGACGACGACGGCAAGAAGCACTAAAGCGTGGCCCAGTCCAATAATAGCTCCAATCCACCAGGTCGCCCGCTCAAGCGATTCGAAGATCAAGACGTACAAAAGAGAGAAGACCCAGCCGTTGAGGACATGGAACAAGAATCCGTAGACTTTGGCGCGGTCGCGATCCGGTGTGAACAGAGTGCCCATCATGTACGGCAAGTTCATGCGCGTAAGGCCGAGCGCCTGACTGCCATCCAGCAAGATCGAAACTGCAAGCGTAGCCAGGAAACCCCATAAAAGCCAACTTCCCAGGCTCATACGGCCACCTCCGTTTGATCAGATTGGGCAGCATCTTTCGATCGATGAGCGAGTTGCTCAGCACCCTCCTCGCGTTCACGCAGCGACAACGCCGCGCTTACCAAGCCGACGTGCGTGAATGCCTGGGGGAAATTTCCAAGAGCAGCGCCGGTCGCGGGGTCAATTTCTTCGCCGTACAGACCGATGTCGTTCTGATAACCGAGGAGATCGCGAAATAGTCTGTGAGATTCATCAATGGAACCGCCTCCGAGGGCCAAGTACTCCGCTTCCCAAAAGCTGCAAATTGCAAACGCGCCCTCTGGGGGATCAGTTCGATAACGGTAAATCAATTCGTTGCCGGCTCCCAATTCGCGTCGTAAGAGCCGGTAAGTGCTCTTCATGCGGCTGGAATCGGCTTTTTCGAATCCGTACCACGACAGCGATAGTAGGCAAGCATCCAAGCCATCGCCGTCGAGCGTGCTGACATAGCTTTTTAAGCGGGGATTCCATGCACGCTTGCAGAGTTGTTCGCGAATAGCTTCACGGTGCCGCCGAAATTCGTCTACAGGAACGTTCTTCACGAAATCGCGCTCGGCCAGCGAAATCAGACGGTCTAGAGCTGTCCAACACAACAGCCGGGAGTGGGTGTGATTTTGCCTTTCGCCGCGCGGTTCCCATATACCTTCGTCGGGACAGTCCCAGTGTTTGACTACATAATTCCCAAACCCGACCAGGGCCTTCTGCGTTTCCCGGTCGAAACTGCCGCCATGAAAGCAGTATTGAGCTGCGGCATCGAGCACCTCACCGTACACGTCCAGTTGTAGCTGATTCCGTGCAGCGTTTCCCACGCGTACAGGCCGCGAATCTGCATAACCACGTAAGTAATCCAGAGTGCGTTCTGCAGGCGCGGATCCGCCATAAACGTCGTACATGATCCGAAGCTCGGGACGCGTGCGGCGCGTGGCCATCAGCATCCAATCCATGAAATCAGCGGCCTCTTCCCGATAGCCGAGGCCGAGCAGGGCGCGAATGGTAAGCGACGCGTCCCGCAGCCAACAGTAGCGATAGTCCCAATTAAGGTCGCCGCCCGGGCGCTCTGGCAGGGAAGTGGTGGATGCGGCCACAATAGCGCCAGACGGTGCATAAGCCAGAAGCTTCAAAGCCAGAGCGCTGCGAACTACAGCGTCGCGATAAGGACCGCGGTATTCGGTGCGGTCTGCCCACTGTTGCCACCACTCTACGGAGCGCGCGATGCTCTCGCCAATGGATTTGCCCAACACGGGCAGGATCGCCGGTGACTCTTCCGAGTAGGTGAACGAGAACTGAAGGGTTTCGCCGGCATGCAAGGTCACTCGACCGCTCACACGATGCTCTTCAATCGCCAGCGGCACATTACAACGGAGCCAGTAGACACATCCACCGGAGTGAATCTGGATGCCCAGTTTCCCGAAATCCCTTGTCGATAGAGGCGTCAGTCCGTAGCGTGCTCGCGGGCAAAAATCGATGTCGAACTCGACGGAACCGAACAAGCATTCCACTTGCCGTACGAGATGGTGATCAGGGACGAAAGCCGTTCTCTTGTACTCCTCCGAAGAGACCGGCATCAAGTCCGTAAGCACAGCTGATCCATCTGAGACCTTGAAGGTAGTCTGCAGCACGTTAGTGTTCTTTATGTACTTTCGCTCAACCGAGTAAGGCTGCACCGGGCCTATGCGCCAATGTCCACCTCTCTCGGTATCCAGCAGAGACGCGAAGATGGCTGGGCTGTCATATCGAGGCCAGCACAGCCAATCGAGAGAGCCGTCTTTAGAGATCAGAGCTGCGGAACGGCAATCACCGATGATGCCGTAGTCCTGAATGGCAGCTTGTCGCAGCGGCGAACCCGCGTTCTGAGCGTTCGAAGCGCCCCAGTCGCGGGAGTTAAAAGCTGGTGTGGTATTTGCCATCAATCGCAAAGCCACCGTTCTCGTCCCGCGTTACGCTTGTAGACCAGCGTTTGTTGAACTGGTACTCACCTTGAATAATCTCGCGCTGCGTGGACGTCACATCGGTAGCAAAAGTGAACAAGAAGCTTCTCGTTACCCGCTTCTGAAAGGCGATGCGTGCACCCGGATTGGGATCGTTTCCGCCGAGTGTAGGGTCGATCGACAAGCTGGAAAGCCCCGCCAATTTCTGAATGCCACCACTAACTTGGCTCGCTACTCCTTTTGCGATGAGGGAACTGGCGCCAAAATTCGAGGGAGAGGCGGCGGCTTGCTCGGTTGTCTCTCCGCGAGCAATCAGGTTAATGATATCGGCGGTCGGCAAGGTGGGATCCGAAACGTAGTTGGTGCGCATCTTGTCGATGGGACCTACGAAATTCAGGCTTAAATTGTATTGATTGATCGTTGTGGTCAGCACGACGTTGAGTACTGGCTCAGTGCGAGCCGGGTTCGAGAATTCAATGATCCCTCGTTGAATCTGGTAACGATTGTTCATCAGGAAAATCTCACCACCCGACAGCTCCGTGCGTCCCACGATTACGGGGTCTGCCGCGGTTCCGATAACGCGCAGATCGGCACGTCCCTGGACGTTGACCGTACTGCTGGTAAGGTTCAGGTTCGTAGAGGACCGCACGGCAACATTCAACTTCATGTTGTTGAGCAGATCGCTGGTGCTGGGGGTGCTCTCGGTGCCAGTTTGGAATTGGCTGGCCAATCCCGCCAGATCGAAGTTCTGAGTGAAGCCGAGACTGTCAATGGTAACTTTACCGTCCAGCGTGGAAGCACTACTGTTGCCAACCAGATTGAGTCCGCTATCGAAGACTACTCGCACTGCATCCTGGTAGCGGATGCGCACGCTCTTTGCATTGAGCACCACGTTCATCTGCAACTGCGGACGATATCCAATCAAACCGGTAGCCGAGATCTGGCCACCTCCCGCTTTACCGGTGAGTTGGGTGATTCGCACCTGGTCATTGTTGATGTCGAGCGTTCCATTTAAGTTCTCGAGGCCCACAGGGGCGTCTGGAGTGTGGAGGTTCACATTCTGCACACGCACTTGACCTTGCACCACGGGCCGGCCGCCAGCTTTCGTGCCTTTCACATTTAATAGCAACTTGCCGGAGCTTTGCAGGTCAGATTGAAAGAATTTGAGAAGTTGCATGTCGACGACACCATTGGCGGTGAGAGTGACAGGAGCATTACCGCGCAACGGCATTTGTCCCTGCAACTGCAGGCGACTATCGGTTCCGGCAATTTCGGTCGGCTCCAGCGCGACTACTGAGTTGGCATAATGAACCTGAATGGGACGGGTATTTCCAATCTCTAACTGCTGGTAACTGGCCTTCAAAGTAGGAATGACAAGCTCAGCACGAAGCTGATCTCGGTTCTTCAGAGGCCCCTCCAGCGAACCGTGCATTTCAATTTGACCCGTTGGCGAGTTCGTCTTGACTGGCATATAGAGCGCAACAAGACCCTCAATGGGAATCGCTCGGGTATCGAAGGTCGCTTTGGTGTAGTAGCCGTCGGTTAGTCTTACAGAAGCCCGAGCTTGGATGACTGATTGTGCAACCTCGGAATTGAGCGTGAGATTCGCAGTCTTGTTCGCGACATTCAATTCGGCTTTTATTTCTGACACTGCTGCTTGACGTATTTGCAGCTTCGGTATGTGCATTTCCGCAACAAGTTGAGGATCGTCGAGCGTGCCATGTCCGCTGGCAGAAGCAGTAAGCAAACCAGCCACCTGTAGGTTCCGCTCCTGCACGGGTTCCAGGCGTGCCAGGTCGATTCCTGGAACGGTGAGCTGGATTTCATACGCCTTGGTCTTCGGATAGATGATGCCCGTGAGCCTGGCATTCCCCGCCGACGTGCTGGCGTTCAGTTCGGAGTTGACGGCGCTTCCATTCCCGTTGAATGTCAAAGACAATTCTTTTAGAGGTTGCCCGTACACGCGCGCTTGATTCAGACGCACAGAACCACTGCCCACAGGATTCAACTGTGATCCTCGGACCGACACATCAGCTGAGAGATTCCCCGAGATCGGATAATTTAGATTCGCAAGCTGTAGCAGCTGTGCTATCGCTAGACCTCGCGATGTGAGCTGCACGTTTAGAGGACCGGATGAGAGATAGTTCCAATCAGATAGTCCTACACTAAGAGCAAAAGCTACATATCCCTGGCGGGCATTCACCAACGAACCGTTTTGCAGAGATACACCGGACTTGGTCGCCTGTAGGTCGCCGCGTAAGCTTTGCCACTTCGAATTCGCATATTGGAGGTTATTTCCTGCAATGCGGCCCTTGATTTGTGGGCTTTCTTTCGTTCCTGTAACGCTTGCTTGCAGATCGGCCATACCTGCCAGGTTGACTGTCGAGGCATTCTTCTTCCCACCAGCAGAAGTCCCACCTGAAGCGTTTTTCAAAGCAGCAACAAGACTATCCAACTCGCGCAAGTCCGCAGCGCGAGCCTGAAGATTTAAATTGAGACGTTGCCCAGCCGTGCCATTAACCGCTATGCGCGTGGCCGGCGTGGTTAGAAGGGTGTTCGTTATCCCGACTACTCCGGATGGGCCATCGTAGGTAACGTGAACCGCACCATTCAGGGGAACAGTTGTGGCCCCCATTTGTGCACTTTTGATTGCGCCTCGCAGAGTAAAGTCAGAACGCGCTCTCAGGGTCTGAATACTGCCGACCCACGAGGCATCGGCTGTTCCCGTTACAGTTCCTGAGACTGGAAGCTGGCGGATGTTTCCGGAGCGGAGCGCAGACTTCATGCCATCCAGAGAGATGGCCTCAAGTGATGCTTGCGCTTTCGAGACGGGCGTCGAATCCAGCTTGCGCATGTTCAAGTCGGCTGTCACCCGTCCGCCAAGCAACTCGACCGCTATGTGATGCGCCTGCAAGTTTCCGTTCGCTAGCTGAAACTGGCCTCGCAAATTACTCAACTTTGTATGAAGTTGCGGTGAGTCGACGACAAGCTCGCGGCTGGCCATCTGCCCATCCATTACAACGCTACGCAGCATAGGGATCGCAGGTTCATATTGGTAACGCAAGCCGCCCGTCAGCGACACCTCTCCGCTTGGCAGCGAGGCACTGCTAAGGGCAGAGCGAAAGTCCTGCGGATACACGGCAATCCGGTACTTTCCTTCGGCTCGTGGGTTGCTGAAGTCGTGCAAGGTTCCGTCCAGCTGGAATGACGAGCGAGCTACGCGCAGGATTAAAGGCTTGAACTGAAACTCATTACGGCTTGCTGTAAAACTCGCGCTCAACTCGTGCGGTAGAGGCTTCAGCGTACCGTATTCCAGGTGACCGTCGCGGTAGGAAAGTGAGCCGTCGTAACGATCTCCCGCAATCGCGGACTTTACTTCTAGCTGCAGGTCATGCAGATCAGCGTTGACTGGAGTCTTGACGTCGTTGTAGTAGACCTCGCCGCCTGTTAAGAGAACGTGTCGAATGCCAAGATCGAATAGGTCTGTAGATTGGCTGTTGTTCTTCTTTGGCGGGGTCGGCAGGTTAGTCATCCCGTCCTTCTTTGTACGGACTCTCGCCACCGGATGACGGAGGATGATTTCATTAAGATCGACCTTCTTCTTAAGGAAAGAAACAATCTTCAAACGCACTGTAAGCTGATCCGCAGTGAGAAGCGGTTGAGTTCCGGCAGCTTCCGTGCCGTGAATGACAATTCCGTATGCATCGGCCGTAAGTGCGGAGAGATGAAAGTTAAAGTTATTGATCTCGACCTGGCCGCCAATCGCCTCGCTTGCCTGCTGCTGAATTTTGCTTAGAAGAAAACCGTGGAACCACCGGCTCCGGAGCGTCACAAAGCCCACCAGCGTGAGGCTGGCCACAATGATGACAACGATCAGCGCTATCCAGCCGAGTTTCTTTTTTGACGCCATAAGCACACCTAAAATCTAGAAAGCCTGCCCTAAAGTGATGAAGAATTGAGTCCGCTTTAGCCCGGGTATCGGATTCAAGTTCCGGCCTATATCAATGCGGATGGGTCCTACCGGAGTGGCATAACGCAATCCAACTCCTACGGTGTTGGTGTAATTGTTTACGAAGTCGCTCAGGTTTATCGCGCGATAGACGTTACCGCCGTCATAAAAAACTGCGCCGCCCAGTCCCTGTTTAATCCCAAGCGGGAACCGCAATTCAGAATTGGCCACGAACAATAGATTTCCACCTACCGGCACCTGGAGGTTGACGCACGTGCTGGGCACTGCCGGGTTGCTGCAGGCTGGAACGGTGCGCTGCGGTCCTGCTCCGTTAATCGGAAATCCCCGCAGTGTGGTCTCGCCGCCAGAGAAGAACCGTTCGCTGGTCGGCACTAAACTTCCCGCAAATGACTTTAGCAAACCGAGCGTGATCCGATTCGCCCACACTAGGCCGCTTAATGGATGATAGTAAGAGCTCTGTCCCAGCAAACGGGCGAAATTTGCGCTGGAACCAATCGCTTTCGGAGTGATTCCCAGGTCAAGAGTTTCGTAAAAACCCTTATGTGCGTCCAGTGGCTTATCGCGAGTATCGCGAATCCAGGTTCCTGACAACGTCGAGAGTCGTACGTGAGTATCTTCCGGAAGTACCAGACCCGGAATGGTGAGGTCCGAAAGCACCGTACGGCGGAATCGGTATCGGAGCTGTATTCGTCGAGTTTGATCCTTATTAAGGGGCTTTTCCAGTTGCCATGAGGCCTCGCCTAGCCGCGCAGCAAACACCGGGTTTTCCGTGTTGCGCTCTATCGAAATACTGGTCAGGGAGTTCCAACTGGAGTACCTGAAATGCGGGTCGACATAGCTGGTCACCAAACGTTGATCCAGCCGCGACATCAACGCTGACACCGACCATGACTCACCCAATCCGCGCATATTGTTGCGGGTGTACTCAACCGATCCGCGTGGACTGACGAATGTATTTTCATTCGCTGTGAAGTTCGCCCCACCGGTACTGACTGGTGGCAATCCGGGAACTGCAATGGTGCCCGACGGGAGATTTCCGCCGCGCCTCGCGATCTCTAAACCAAAGCCGTAGGTAAGAGTATTCCTCTTGGCCTCGTGTACCTGAACAAGCACATCTTCATCCGGTTGATCTGTTATTGGCCGGCGTGCGTCGACGTTGGTCCAATCGAAAATGCCTAACTTATAGAGCTCGCTCTCTGCCTTGAGCATGTTTCCCTGACTTAAAGGAGATTCGCGAGGGATGTTCGCAGTCTTGGATATGAGTGCTGGACGCGTATCGCGTCGGCCGAGAAGAACCACATCGTTTACGTGAACCTGCTGCTTCTCTGTGATGTCGTAAGTAATATCCACTCGCGTGGGATCGTTCGGATCTCGCGTGACCTTGGAGTCGAACTCGGCATTGAGAAAGCCTCGATCCAGGTAAGCAGCCATGACGTTACTGCGATCGCCTGCAAGACTCTTGGGCGAAAACGGCTGGCCGGGTCTCAACTTGAAACCACCCGAAGGTGCAAGAACACTGCCAGGCACCTGGGTATTCCCATGAAGCGTCAGGTTATCGACGATGGTCTGCGGCCCCTCCGTAATCTGAAAAGTGACGAAGATCTTTGGTTCACGGTCGACCACATCAGGTTCTACTTTCACATCTTCATAACCTCGGTCCTTGTAAAACGCGGTGATGCTCTTAATGCTCTGTGCAAGGAGCTTTTCACTAAACCTGCCTTTGGAGAAGAACCGGTGGGGCTTCACCGCCACGATCGGCTCTAGATCGTCCTCATCGATATGACGATTTCCGCGAAAGTTAACTTCCTGGACGCTGTGCCTCCGTTGTTTGTCGATGTTGTAAACAAGCGTGACTTTATCAGGTTCGTTGCGGAAGGTGGTGGTTACCTTGACATCGAAATATCCCTTTTTCTGGAAAAAATCGGCGAGATTTTGCTGTCCTTCATCCACCAGGTCGCTATCTACAGTTCGCTCAGAATATATCGGGATTAGTTGTTTCTTCCTCCGTCCTCCGAGGAAGGGCAAAACCGAGAGTTTCGCTCCCGTAACATCTATATTCACCACTGGTCCCTCGTTCGCCTGGATGAAAACGTCAGCGCGGTTTGTGCTGGGTTCGTATTCGGAATGGTCGAAGTCGACACGGCTAGCGAGCCGCCGGTGGCTCGCCAGATCGCGTCGTATGAGCCCCACGGCCGCATTAATTCGTCTGGGCGTATAACTCTTACCCGGCTTCAGAGCAGCCCCGGTGAATGTCGCGCGCAATGACTTTGTATCTTGCGCCAGGCGTGCAGCTTCCGGTGATGGCGGACCGAGCACGGTGACGTTCCCAACTTTGGCGCGCTTTCCGAGAGTCACGTGAAAGGTGACGTTCGCCAGCATGTGCTGTTCATCAAAGAGTGGCTCCGTCCGGACCTGCGCCTGGAAGTAGCCGGCGGCGATGAAGAACTTGAGCAGTGCGCCCCCCGCAGCCGCCACTGTTTCTTTCTTGTAGGGCGTCTGATCAGGAATATCGATGACTTGAAGAAGACGGGTGTAGGTGAACTGTTTCGCCCCGGGGAATTCGATTATTCCAAAGTAGAGTGCAGGCTCAAGTGTAAAAGTGACGTGCAGGCCGGCAGCATCCGGCTTGACCCCTATTTCGACTTTGGTAAAGTTCCCGGTCTTTTTCAGAGCATCAACCGTCGCATTCACTTTGCGGCTGTCGTAAGGCTCACCCGGCTTCAGTTGCACTAATGGCCGGACCGCGTCGACTGACATTTTGGGATTCGCGATGACGTCGACCGTCGCAACCCGCTGGCCCTCATAGGAGACCTTTGAGCTCTCCTGAGCAGGCGAGCTCGCGGAGAGGGCGAGCACGAAAGCGAGAATTGCGAGACATCTGTGCATCTTGAGTGCGTAGCCTTGCTCCAGCCAGCTTCACCAGGCCTTTGTTTCAACAAACCCAAGTGCTTCGATGCCCTTATTTTTGTGAGAGATGTATCTGCTCGAGGTAGCCCCACACTGGTCTCAATTGTCGTAGAGCTTGCCCAACCAGCATGTCTCATGGGGACCACCTGGTTGCTGCTACATAGCCG
>Ga0182007_10000969_pt1 | contig 15748 bp, 15 predicted proteins | sample Sormic07211113_1_FD_123023 | JGI IMG/M metagenome (GOLD analysis project Ga0182007, IMG submission 123023) | Rhizosphere microbial communities from Sorghum bicolor, Mead, Nebraska, USA - 072115-113_1 MetaG | ecosystem: Host-associated > Plants > Roots > Rhizosphere | place: USA: Nebraska... | reverse complement strand
GACGAAATCGGCAATGTATTTTTTGACATATTTACCGCCTTCAATCTTATAGGCGGTACCGGTTTTTCCACCTACCCGATAGCCTGGGACTTGTGCTTTCGGCGCGGTGCCGCCTGGCGCGGTAACGCGCTCCAGCATGGCGCGCATGGTCAGCGCGGTCTTCTCCGAAACCACTCGCTGGCCGACTGGAGGCTCGGTGACTTTCTGGAATGACAGCGGGATCAGATCGCCGTTGCGTGCAAAAATCGTATAGGCATGGGCCATCTGGATCAGGGATACCGAGATGCCATGACCGTAGCTCATGGTCGCCTGCTCAATCGGCCGCCATGATTTGAAAGGACGCACACGACCGGCGACGGCGCCAGGGAAGCCGAATTTCGGTTGCTGTCCAAGACCGACGGTAGTGAACATCTCCCACATTTCTTCAGCCGGCATCTGCAGCGCTATCTTGGCGGTGCCGATATTCGATGACTTCTGGATAATCTGGGCGACGCTCATGGTCCACACCGGATGCGGATGGGAATCGCCTACGGTCGCAGTGCCAATGGTCATTTTGTCCGGCACCTGAAAAGTCGTAGTCGCCTGGACCCGATTGGTGTCGAGCGCGAGCGCGACGGTGAACGGTTTCAAGGTTGAGCCAGGCTCGAAGGTATCGGTCATCACCCGATTGCGCAGCTGGGCGCCGGTCAGCACCGAGCGGTCGTTCGGGTTATAGCTGGGCAGATTTGCCAACGCCAGCACCTCACCGGTCCGCGCATCAACCACGACGATACCGCCGGCCTTGGCTTTGGTCCGATCCACCGCCTCCTTCAACTGGGTGAACGCGATGTACTGGATCTTGCTGTCGATAGACAACACCAGATCCTTGCCGTCATGCGGTTCCTTGACCGCCTCGATATCCTCGACGATACGCCCTAGCCTGTCCTTGATTACGCGGCGGCTGCCAGTGGTGCCGGCCAAAGTTTTCTGCTGCGACAGCTCCATGCCATCCTGGCCGGCATCTTCCACATTAGTGAATCCGACCACGTGTGCCGCCACCTCGCCTTCAGGGTAGAAACGCTTGTACTCCTTGCGGGTTTGGATACCGTTGATGTCGAGCTTGAGGATCTTGTCGGAAATGTCTTGCTCGACCTGGCGCTTGAGGTAGACAAAATTGCGGTCGGAGTCGAGTTTCTTGCTCAATTCGGCGTAGCTCATGTCGAGCAGTTTTGCCAAGGCTTGCAACTTCTCTGGCGGTGCAGCCTGCACGTCGTCAGGAATTGCCCAGATTGCCTTGACCGGCACCGACGACGCCAGCACCTGGCCGTTGCGATCGGTAATCTTGCCGCGCGTGGCCGGCAACTCCAGCGTACGCGCATAGCGCGAAGCGCCCTGCTTTTGCAGAAAATCGGTGGAAATCCCTTGCAACCACAGCGCCCGCACGATCAGCGCCAGGAAGGCCGCGAACATGGCGAACAGCACCACCCGCGAGCGCCATACCGGCAGCTTGACTTTCAGCATCGGACTGGCGGAAAACGGCACGCCTTTGCCAGCGGCAATCCGTCCTGTGTGTGAACTGCGCGGGGGATTGCGCGTCATTTTTCCCCCACCGTCAGATATTGTGTACGGGCGGCAGTCAGCGGCACCATGTTCAAATCACGCGTAGCGCTGGCTTCAATCCTGGCGTTCTTGCCCAGCGTCGACTGGTCGAGCTGCAATTGCGCCCACTCGATATCCAGCTGGCGCGACTGGCTGGCGGCCCGTTCCAGTTCGATGAATAGCTGACGCGCCTGGTATTGTGAATTAACCAGCGCCAATGCGCACAGCACCAGGGCCAGGGCGAGAACGAAATTGAGGCGCCCGCTCATGCCTGGCCTCCGGTGGCAGTAGAAGTTCCGGCAGCGGCCAGACGCTCGCCGACCCGCATGATGGCAGAGCGCGCGCGCGGATTTTCAGCGACTTCAGCGTCCGATGGCTTGACCCTCGCCACCAGTTTCAACTCCGGCTGCGGCAGATCGACGGCACGAATCGGCAGGCGACGGTCGGGCTGCGGCAGCCTGGCTTTGGAAGCCATGAACTGCTTGACGATCCGGTCTTCCAGCGAATGAAAGCTGATCACGACTAATCTCCCTTGCTGGGCCATCTGCCGAAATGCCTGATCCAGTACTATCTCGAGTTCTTCAAGCTCTTGATTGATGAAAATCCGAATAGCCTGAAAGGTACGGGTGGCCGGGTCTTTACCTTTCTCACGGGTCTTGACGGCGTTTGCCACGATCTTGGCAAGCTGTCGTGTGCCAGTGATGGGCTCGATTGTCCGGCTAGCAACAATCGCCTTTGCAATCTGAACAGCAAACCGTTCTTCCCCATAATCACGTACCACCTTTCCGATTGTTTGTTCATCTGCTATTGCCAACCATGCTGCTGCCGACATGCCACGCGTCGTATCCATGCGCATGTCGAGCGGGCCGTCAGCACGAAAGCTGAAACCCCGGCTGGCATCATCCACCTGCGGTGACGAGATGCCCAGATCGAGCAGCACGCCGTCAACTTGTTGAATTCCTCTTTCCTGCAACGCCTGCGCCATCGTCGCGAAGCTGTCGTGCACAATCTCGAAACGCGGATCGGCGATCGTACTTGCGGTGGCGATGGCCTGCGGATCCTTGTCGAAGGCGATCAGGCGACCGCGCGGCCCCAGGCTCTGCAAGATCTTGCGGCTATGCCCGCCACGACCGAAAGTACCGTCAACGTAAATGCCATCCGCACGCGTACCGACAATCGCCAACGCATCGACCGCCTCATCCAATAACACGGTGCGGTGCTGGAACTCGGGCACCACTGGTTCACTCATGGCCGGCCCGTCAGAACGAAAAATTGCTTAACACTTCGGGCATACCAGCCGCAACTGCTTGCGACTCGCTTTCAGCCAGCTTGGCTGCATCCCAAATCTCGAAATGGCTTCCCATGCCCAGCAACATGACTTCGCGCGTCAAGCCGACCGCCGAGCGCAACTCCGGCGCCACCAGAATCCGGCCAGCGGAATCGAGCTCGACATCGGAGGCGTTGCCAAGGAAAATGCGCTGCCAGGCACGCGCCGACATCGGCCACGCCGCGATTTGCTCGCGATGGCTCTCCCAGGTCGGGCGCGGAAATAACAACAGGCAGCCATGCGGGTGCTTGGTGAGCGTCAACCGCCCCTCACACTGAACGGTGAGCGCGTCACGATGCTTGGATGGCACTGCCATCCGTCCTTTTGCATCGAGATTTAATGCTGACGCACCTTGAAACACCGCACACGCTCCTTAATTTGACCTTGGAAAATCGTCTTTGGAAGCAGGTAAATTGCCCCACAAAAAAACACTTTTCCACACTTCCACCCACTTTAGAGGATGCACTATTCTAGGTCAAGCCATTTAGCAACAGGCAATTACAAAATATCCGAGTAAAGTCAATGACTTAGCGCCGGTATTTAATGATGCGCCGAGAATGTTCTTACATTGAATTACTAAATAAATGAAGGACTTAGCAGCAGTTGTAAATGTCAGCTCTTAGATATACACATGTGTTTGTCACGACTTTACTGAAACAAAGATTCACAATTGGAAAAGTCTTCGGATCAACAAAATGAGACAAATCACAGATAAAGCAGGGAGTAGGCGGCTTGATAATGCGGAATAACCTGCTGCAGATGACGAAATAGTATTAATTCTTACTGTAACAATAGAAAACAATCCTGAATAATGCACTGAAATCGGGAGCGGAAGCGCATCGAATCAAGCTACGCCTTAATTATCCGATCAGCCGGCCACCGCGTACCCGCAAACCCTTCTTGGCCAGATCCGGCGCCAGCGCACTCAGATGCGCCAGCGTATCGCCGCTGTGCGCATGACAAATCGCGACCGCCAGCGCATCGGCCGCATCGGTGCCCGGCAGCCCGGGTAACTGCAACAACCGCTGCACCATATCTTGCACCTGCTGCTTTTGCGCCTTGCCATGGCCGGCGACCGCTTGTTTGATCTGCAGAGCGGTATATTCGGCGACCGGCAAATCTGCGCTCACTAACGCACAAATCGCTGCGCCACGAGCTTGCCCGAGCAACAGCGTCGATTGGGGGTTAACGTTGACGAAGACTTTTTCGATCGCCGAGCAATCCGGTGCATAGGTGCGGATGACTTCGGACACGCTGGCCAGAATCACCTTGAGGCGTTGCGGCAAATCCGCGTCCGGGGTCTTGATGGTGCCCGAGGCAACGTAGCTGAGCTTGTTGCCCTGCTTGTCGATGATGCCAAAACCGGTGGTCCGCAGACCGGGGTCGATACCGAGGATTTTCATATAACCAAACGATGACCGAAGCGCTTCGCCGTGGCAAGCACGAAGCGCCGGTCGTTGCTACTTAGTGGCGGAAGTGACGAGTACCGGTTAGCAGCATGACGACGCCGTGCTCATCGGCTGCATCGATTACTTCCTGGTCGCGCATTGAGCCGCCCGGCTGCACTACGCAAGTGGCGCCGGCATTGACCACCACATCCAGACCGTCGCGGAACGGGAAAAACGCATCCGAAGCCACCGCCGAACCAACCAGCGACAAACCGGCGTTTTGCGCCTTGATCGAGGCGATGCGGGCAGAATCCACACGGCTCATCTGGCCGGCGCCGACACCCAGCGTCATGCCATTGCCGCAAAACACGATAGCGTTGGACTTGACGAACTTGGCGACGCGCCAGGCAAACATCAGATCCTGCAATTGCTGTTGGGTCGGCTGCTTCTTGCTGACTACTTTCAGCTCGCTCAGGGCAACATTGCGCGCATCCGGCGACTGCACCAGCAAACCACCGCCGACACGCTTGAAATCATACTGATTGATGTCATGGTCCAGCGGAATTTCCAGCAAGCGCACATTCTGCTTGGCGGCAAAAACCTGCCTGGCCTGTTCGGTGAAAGATGGTGCGATGATCACTTCGACGAATTGCTTGGCAACCGCTTCGGCGGCGTTGCCGTCGAGCTCTTGGTTAAAGGCGATGATGCCGCCAAACGCTGAAGTCGGATCGGTTTGCAAGGCTTTGCTATACGCTTCCAGCGGATTATTGCCGATGGCGACGCCGCAAGGGTTGGCATGCTTGATGATGACGCAAGCGGTTTCGTTGAAAGTCTTGACGCATTCCCACGCTGCATCAGCGTCGGCAATATTGTTGTACGAAAGCTCTTTGCCTTGTAGCTGCTTGTAGTTGGCCAGAGCGCCTTCGACATGCCGGGTATCGCGGTAAAACGCTGCCGACTGGTGCGGATTCTCACCGTAACGCATTTCCTGTACTTTTTCGAAATGCAGGTTCAATGTCGCCGGATAGGCGCTGCGGGTTTCGTGTTGCTTGTCTTCGCCCAGCGAAGTGAAGTAATTGGTTATCGCGCCATCATATTGGGCGGTATGCGCAAACACCTTCTTGGCCAGCGCAAATTTGGCGCCGTAACCGACTTCACCCTGATTCGCCTTCAGCTCAGCCAGCACGCCGGCGTAATCGCTCGGATCGCACAGCACGATCACATCCTTATGATTCTTGGCTGACGAGCGCAACATTGCCGGACCGCCGATATCGATATTCTCGATCGCGTCCTCCAGCGAGCACTGCTCCTTGGCGATGGTTTGCTGGAACGGGTAGAGATTGACGACCACCATGTCGATCATCGGAATCTGGTGTTGCTCCAATGCCGCCATATGCTCGGGGAAATCACGGCGCGCCAGGATGCCGCCATGTACTTTCGGATGCAAGGTCTTGACACGGCCGTCGAGCATTTCCGGGAAACCGGTGTAATCCGCCACCTCGGTCACCTTGATGCCATTGTCAGCCAGCAGTTTGGCGGTGCCGCCCGTCGACAGGATATTCACGCCCAGCGCCGACAATTCTTTTGCAAAATCAAGTATCCCGGTTTTATCGGATACGGAAATGAGGGCTTGTTTAATCATGATGAAAACTCTGGAAGTGAATGACGGGAAGGGAAACGGATAAAGGAAACAGACAAATACGGCATGTCGAGGAAAGCGCTGCATCCCTGGAAGGGAACCGCAGCCTGCCGCCAGCATGTTGATTCTGTTGCCTGCTGATGCGGCGTCGCTCAGTTAATTATGGAAACTGCGTATCGGAACTGTCCCTACGGTTTTTACAAATTTACAAAAGACCATGCTGCTGCAATTTCTTGCGCAGGGTATTGCGATTAATGCCCAACATTTCAGCCGCATGCGACTGATTACCTTCGGCACGCGCGATCACAGCTTCCAAAACCGGTTTTTCAACCGTGGAAATCACCATGTCGTAGACGTTCGACGGTGGTTGTTCGCCAAGATCCTTGAAATATTTTTCCAGGCTTTGCTTGACGACGTCTTGAATACTTTCTTTGCTCATTCGTTTTACTGTTCTTTTTTTTAGGACCTGCGTAATTCCGTCAGCGGCGTTTCACCAGCTAGCTGATGCAATCGTGGCAAGCCTTTTTTTGTTAATCTGATTCAGGCCGCCAGCATCTGCTCGGCCACCCCGTATTGTAACCGCTCCCCAAACGCAAACTGCGATTCGAAGAAGCTATTTACTGCGGCCAGTTGCTGGCCGCAATCTTCCAGCAGGTTCATGCGTTGCCGAAATACCTCTCCACCAGGCAAATCGCGCACGTACCAGCCGATATGCTTGCGGGCGGTACGCACCCCCAAGTAATCCCCATAAAATCCATAGTGCGCACGCAGATGTTCATCCATCAGGTGTTGCACTTCCGTCACCAGCGGCGCAGGTAAATAGTCGCCGGTCCGCAAATAATGTTCGATCTCGCGGAAAATCCATGGCCGGCCTTGCGCTGCACGGCCCACCATGATGGCGTCAGCCTTGGTGAACGCCAGCACCTGCCGCGCTTTTTCCGGCGTTGTGATATCGCCGTTGGCGACCACCGGGATCGACACCGCGGCCTTGACTGCGGCAATAGTCTGGTATTCCGCGTCGCCGCTATAACCGTCGGCACGGGTACGTCCATGCAGAGTCAACATGGCAATGCCGCTAGCTTCTGCCAGCCGGGCAATATTCAAAGCGTTTTTATTCAAGCGGTCCCAGCCGGTGCGGAATTTCAGCGTCACCGGCACGTCGACCGCGTTAACTACCGTTTCCAGAATCTTTGCCACCAATTGCTCATCTTGCAACAAAGCAGAACCGCACCAGCTGTTGCAGACTTTCTTGACCGGGCATCCCATGTTGATATCGATGATTTGCGCACCGTGATCGACGTTGTATTTTGCGCACTCGGCCAGCATCTGCGGATCGGCGCCGGCGATCTGCACCGCGCGCGGCTCCATCTCGCCATCGTGATTGATGCGGCGCGAGGTTTTCTCGGTCTGCCACAGACGCGGATTGGAGGCGGCCATTTCCGACACCGCATAGCCGGCGCCCAGCTCTTTGCAAAGCTGCCGGAACGGTCTGTCCGTGACACCTGCCATAGGTGCCACAAAGACATTATTACGAAGGAAATAAGGGCCAATATTCACGGCGTCGTCGCTAGCTCAGGATAAAATCACAAGGGGAAAGGCGTCATTTTATCCCGATTGCCACCACACGCGGGTTTTTGCACATATCAAAGTTCGTCTTCGGACAAGGTATTGGAGCTGCGCAGATGCTGGATGGCGTAATGAATCAACTCGTCCAGTCCGCGGCCGTCCGCGCCATAAGTGGCAACCCCTATCGATAAAGCGAGCCGGATCGACCAGTTTTCAATATTCACCGGATGATTCTTGAAATGGGCGAGAAACGTCTCTGCCAGGTTGTCCGCATCTACCGTATCGGTGGCCGGCAACACGTACAGGAATTCGGTGGCGTTCCAGCGCCCGCCGCTGTCTGTCTTGCGCAACTGTGCGCCGGTATCTTTGGCAAACGCCGCCAGGATATTGTCGGCTACCGCCCAGCCATACAGATCGTTGATCTTGTGGAATTCGTCGAGTTGGCAATACAGGATCGACAAGGGCGATGCCTCCTCAGCCGCAGTCGTGGCGGTAGCGGCTACCGCCTCTTCGTAGACATGCACGATACGGCGTCGTGTCAGCAAGCCGGTCAGCGAATCGAGCTGCGCCTGGCGGGTGAGCAAATGCGACAAATTGGATTGTTTCCAGATCACTTCGCAAACATGGCCAAACGCCTGAAACGAAGCAAACCCGGTTTCGGAAAAATAATCCTGGCTATCCGCATAAAACACCATCATGCCGTGCATGCGAGCCTTTTCCGAGCGCAGCGGTATGGCTAGCGCGGCCTTGACAGAACAGCGCTCCGGGTGCGATTGCCATGGCGCAAACAGCGCGTGGAAATCACTGTCGTGGCCAGCATCCCAATCCGCAACCTGGGTAAACGGCGCCGCGTAATCAAAACAATCCTTGGATAACTGCCATTGATCAGACTCGCCCAACGCCTTGCCGACAATCGCCGCCGGCCTGATCGTGGCGTCCGAGTCGTCCTGGCAAAATCCCACCCATACCAGCCGGATATGCGGGCTGGCAGGCAAAATCATTTGGCACAGGCGCTTTACGCTTTCGCGGCCGCTATAGGCTTGAGGTAAGGTTTGCAACAGTTGATGCAGCACGCCAACCAGCGCCAGCTGCTCGTCATTCAGTGACGGGCCAGCCAAGGGCATGGTCGTGGCCGATTTCCCCGTGGTCCCTTCGACCAATGGCTCGGGGTCAGCGGCACGCTGCGCCCAGGAGGGAAAGAGATTGAGTTTCATGCTTGCAGTCCCGCTGTTGTTTTAATTCTTATCAGCAAGATTAGCACAGGCACACTGCTTTTATCGCAACAGTTTTTGCAGATGCTTAGACAGATTAATAGCGATTATTTGATCTTGCCGTTGAGCACCAACATAAGCATGAGCACAATGATTTCCACTTGGCAACAAATGTTTTGTTGATCGGCTTATTACCCAACTTATTACCCGATTTATTGCTCAACTTCTTACTTGGCTTAATACGCGGTCATCGATCAATTTCATCCAGCGACAAAGTCTCCAGATGCGCCACATCTGCCCATGCATCCACCCGCAGCGGCTGCGGCCACTCAGGGTTCCATCTCAGGCGATTGATGCTGGCATTGAAAATATCGCAACTGCGCGGCTGGTCCAGCGGCAGTTTGTGCGCAAAACGGTAAATGCAATCGAGTACGCCGCCGTGCGTCACGATTGCAATCCGCCGCGCATCGCCAGATCCTGACAAATTGCGCACATCGAGCAAGGCCGTCAAAGTCGCGACAACGCGCGCGGAGAATTCGCGCATGGTTTCCGCTACATGCTTGCCAGCGGGATAACGCACATCGATATCGCGTCCCATCAACGCCGCGTAGGCATCAGGAAAGCGTTCGGCTGCTTCCGGGTAACGCAAACCTTCCAGTGCGCCGTAACAACGTTCACGCAATCCGGCTGCGAGCTGCAGTTTCATACTGCGCGCCGCAGCCAATGGCGCAGCGGTTTGCTGCGCGCGCTGCAGGTCGCTGCAGAAAATTGCATCCAGCGCGACGCCATCCAGGCTGGCAGCCAGTGCCTCGGCCTGGCGCTGTCCGACAGGATTGAGCTGGATGTCCAGATGCCCTTGCAAACGGCGCTCCAGATTCCAGTCGGTTTCGCCGTGGCGTATCAGTAATATTTCAGTAGTCGACATAAGTTTTCTACAAAGCCTGCCAATGCTTACAAAGCGGGATTCAAAGTGTAAATGGTGACGATAGATTCTTCCGCCAGAATGTGGCCGCGCATGGCTGCCAGCACTTGCGGTCCGGTGAATTTGCCGTCGACCGGCAGACGCCCGATATCCAATGCGTACAAAGTAAAAATATAACGATGCACGACCTCGTCATTCCACGGCGGGCATGGGCCGTCGTAGCCGAAATAGTCGCCGCTCATCGCTGCATCGTCGGCAAACCAGCCGGTGTAGTCATTCAAGCCATGACGCGCGCCTGCAATCGGGCTGCCGTAGATATCGGGGCCCGGTTTACCATGGGAGGTGACCCCGTCGCTGAAACTCCCTGCTTCGACCGAGGCGGCATGCGGCGGCAGGTCGACCAGCACCCAATGAAAGAAATCGACGCGTGGCAGATCGGCCGGCACGGTCTTGCCTTCCTGGTTGACATCGTCGCCGCGCGACGGCACATCGGGATCGTGGCAAATCAGCACCAGCGATTTTGTGCCGGCCGGCGGTTCGCCCCAGCCCAGGTGCGGATTACGGTTAGCTGACAAGGTGATGCGGGTCTCGGGATGCACCACTGCGAAAGCGAATTCGCCGGGGATATAGGCACCGTCGTTGAATGAATGGCTCCAGAGTTTCATGGTCAGCTCCCGTCGGTAAAGTTATCAGGCTACAGCAAAACAGACTTATGTTTTAGGCGCCGGCGGTTTTACCTGCAACCAGAAAGTCACCGGACCGTCATTGGTCAAGGACACTTTCATATCGGCGCCAAAGCGGCCGGTAGCCACCTGGGCGTGCCGGCTGGCAGCTTGCCCTGCGAAATAATCGAACAGACGGCGGCCGTCTTCCGGCGTCGCCGCCGGTGTGAACGAGGGGCGCGTGCCTGATTGCGTGTCCGCCGCCAGCGTAAATTGCGGCACCAGCAACAAGCCGCCGCCAATGTCGCTCAGGCTGCGGTTCATCTTGCCGGCTTCGTCGGCAAACACCCGGTAAGCCAGCAACTTGGTCAGCAGCGCATCCGCTTCTTTTTCGCGGTCTCCGCGCTCAGCGCACAGCAGTACCAGCAAGCCGCCATCGATGGCGCCGACCGTTGCGCCATCCACCACTACGCTGGCATGGCTGACTCGCTGCAACAGCCCGATCATGCGCTCAGGGTGACCCGGGCAAACTTGCGCTTGCCGACTTGTAGCACGAAGGTAGCCGCGTCGACTTTCAAGCCTTTGTCGCTGACGACGGCGCCGTCGATCCGCACGCCGCCCTGCTCCACCATGCGCAGTGCTTCCGAGGTGGACGGGCACAAGTTGGCTTGCTTCAGCAACTGGCCGATGCCCAGCGGCGCGCCGCTCAGGCTCAGTTCCGGAATATCGTCCGGAATGCCACCCTTGGCGCGATTGTTGAAGTCACTCAAGGCATCTTCCGCCGCCTGCTGGCTGTGGAAGCGCGCCACGATTTCTTGCGCCAGCGCAACCTTGATGTCACGTGGATTCTGGCCGCCTTCGACTTGCGTCTTGTAGCCGGCGATCTGCGCCAGCGACTTGAACGACAACAACTCGTAATAACGCCACATCATGACATCGGAAATGCTCATCACCTTGGCAAACATGGTGTTGGCCGGTTCCGTGATGCCGATGTAGTTACCTTTCGATTTCGACATCTTCTCGACGCCGTCCAGGCCTTCCAGCAAAGGCATGGTCAGAATACATTGCGGCTCCTGGCCGTAATCCTTCTGCAGCTCGCGACCGACCAGCAGATTGAATTTCTGATCGGTGCCGCCCAGCTCCAGATCTGACTCCAACGCCACCGAATCGTAGCCCTGCATCAGCGGATACAGCAGTTCGTGTACTGAAATCGGGGTGCCGGCCTTGAAACGCTTGGTGAAATCTTCGCGCTCCAGGATCCGCGCCACCGTATATTTAGCCGACAGCTGAATCATGCCGCGCGCGCCGAGCTTGTCCGACCATTCCGAGTTGTACCGGATTTCGGTACGGTCCGGATCCAGCACCAGGCTGGCTTGGGCAAAATAAGTCTTGGCGTTTTCTTCGATCTGCTCGCGGGTCAGCGGCGGCCGCGTCACATTGCGTCCGGACGGATCGCCAATCATGGAAGTGAAGTCGCCGATCAGGAAAATCACGTTGTGTCCCAGATCCTGCAGTTGCCGCATCTTGTTCAGCACCACCGTATGGCCGAGGTGCAAATCCGGCGCGGTCGGATCCAGGCCCAATTTGATACGCAGTGGCTTGCCGCTTTGTTCGGAGCGCTGCAGCTTGCGCGCAAAGTCACTCTCGATCAGCAGTTCGTCGACGCCGCGCTTGGTGATCGCCAGTGCTTCCTGGGTCCGGTCCGACAGAGCCAGTGGAGTGTTTTCAACAGCAGCGGCTGCCTTCGGTGACGTGTTTTGAGAATCGTGAGCCATATAGGGAATAAGGGAATAAAAATCCAGCGAAAATGAAATCTAAAAAATTGCGCTTGTGCCTGCACGGAACGGCCGTAACGAGAGGAAATATAGAGCAATTACAAAGGGTTACCACAAATCAGATTATTCCTACAGCCATCCAATATAGGCTACGTTATAATCCATGATCCTTTCAATCCCGCCGCAAGTCGTTCAATCAAACAACAACACAAGAATCGGTAGCAAACGGCAAATTTTAACGTATTGCATGTCTCTTAAAGATAAATTCATTAACTTGCGGTCCAGTATCAAGCCGTTTTTCACGCAGATACCCGTCCGAGTCTATGCGTCTTTTGCTGATTCCACGCCTAAAACCCGTGTTGTCACCGCTTCCGCCGTAGTGCTGACGCTGCTTGCCTTTGGCGCGGCTGGCGTTGCTCCCGTGTCAACGGATCCCGACGAAGTCTCGGTCAAGGCGATTTCAGCAGAACTGGAATTGCCCAGCCTTGGTGAGCAAATCGCAAAACTTGAGGCTCAGCAACAGCTTTATGTTGCCGAGGATAAAATGCGCGCCGGCGACACGCTGGCAGCTTTGCTGACCCGGCTTGGCGTGGACGACGATCAGGCTAGCAACTTCATCAAATCCGACAGCCGCGCACGCGCTATGCTGCGTCTCAAGAACGGCACCTCCGTGCAGGCACAAACCAGCAACGACGGCGTACTGCAGATGTTGCGCGCGACGATTGTCGACGGCCGTGAAGATACTCCCCGGAACCTGGTGATCCAGCGCGACGGCGATAAATTTACTGTTGCTGAAGAAACAGCCACTGTTGAACGACGCATCGAGATGCATACCGGCGTGATCCGCTCCTCGCTGTTCGCGGCGACCGATGCCGCCGATATCCCCGACAGCGTGGCTTCGCAAATCGTGGCGATGTTCGGCACCAACATCAATTTTTCCTCCGACCTGAAGCGCGGCGATCATTTTAATGTCGCTTACGAAACATTTTGGCAAAACGGCCAGTTCCTGCGCGCCGGCCGCATCCTCGCCGGCGAATTCGTGAATGGCGGCAAACCGTTCCAGGCAGTCTGGTTTGATGATCCCGCCAGCAATGGCCAAGGCGGCTACTACGGTTTCGACGGCAAGTCGTTGAAAAAAGCCTTCCTGAAATCGCCTATCGCCTTTACCCGCATTTCTTCCGGCTTTTCGATGCGGATGCATCCGATTTTGGGTAAATGGAAAAAACATAGCGGCGTCGATTTTGCCGCCGCCACCGGCACGCCTATCCATGCCACGGCAGACGGCACGATCAACTTTGCCGGCGTCGAAAGCGGTTACGGCAACGTTGTCATCATCAAGCACGATGGCAAGTATTCAACTGTATACGCCCACATGAGCCGGATTGCTCCGAGCTCGCGCAAAGGCAACAAGGTTAGCCAGGGCGATGTCATCGGCTACGTCGGCATGACCGGCTGGGCTACCGGCCCGCATTTGCACTATGAATTCCGGGTCGATAACGTGCCGCGCGATCCGCTGTCGGTAGCGGTGCCTACCGTAACTCCGCTGGCCGGCGCCGAATTGCAGCGCTTCAAGACGGTTGCGGCCGATATCACCCACCGCTTTAACTTGTTGAGCGGCAGTGAAGTAGCAACCGCGAAAAACATGGCGGCGGCAGCAGCAGCCCCAACCACCAAACTGGCGTCAAAATGAAATCGTAGGGTGGGCACAAAGGCGTGCCCACCCTACGCTCGAATAAATATAGAACCGTTGTCGGGTCGTTGATAGAATCAGACGATCTCACAACGGTTTTATTATGCCTACTCCAACCACTCCAACGATTCACAGCGGCTTGTTCATCGGCTTGATGTCAGGTACCAGCCTGGACGGCGTCGACGGCGTAATCGCAGCATTTCCCAGCGGTCCGGCGCAGCATCCGGTGACTACTCTGGCATCGGCCTACGTGCCATTCTCAGCTTCGCTACGGGCCGAACTGATGGCGCTGCAAACTGCCGGCCAGAATGAGATCGAGCGTGAAGCGCTGGTTGCCAACACTCTAAGTTCACACTACGCTGCGTGCGTCGAACGCTTGCTGGCGGATGCCGGCTTGCGGCCGGATCAGATCCGCGCCATCGGCGTCCACGGTCAAACCATCCGTCATCGTCCCGAGCTTGGCTTCACTCGCCAGGCCAACAACCCGGCGCTAGTGGCCGAGCTGACCGGGATAGACGTCATCGCCGACTTCCGCAGCCGCGACATTGCCGCCGGCGGCCAGGGCGCGCCGCTGGTGCCTGCATTCCATCAAGCGGTATTCGCCGATCCGACGCAAACCCGGGTGGTGGTGAATATCGGCGGCATTGCCAACATCAGCGTGTTGCATGCCCATACTGAAGCAGCCCCAGAGCAAAACCGCGATGTCATCGGTTTCGATACCGGACCGGGCAATGTGCTGATGGATCTGTGGATCAAGCGCCATCATGGCAAGGATTACGATGAAAACGGTAGGTGGGCGGCCGCCAGCCAGCCGGTGCCATCCCTGCTCGACGCCATGCGCAGGGATGAATATTTTGCCGCCGCACCGCCCAAAAGCACCGGCCGCGATCTGTTTCACGCCGACTGGCTGGCAAGCCATCTGAGCCATTTCCCGCGGCAGCTTTCTCCTGGCGATGTGCAAGCAACCCTGGCGCAGCTGACCGCCACCACCATTGCAGACGCCATCGCCCAGCATGCCCCGGCAACGCAAACCGTGTATGTCTGCGGTGGCGGCGCCTATAACCCGTATCTGATGCAACAACTGGCGCACGCGCTGCAACAACGACATCTGACAGCAGCAGTGCAATCCACCGAAGCACTCGGGATTGCTCCCAATCACGTTGAGGCAGTGGCTTTCGCCTGGCTGGCGCTGCGTTTCGACCAACGCTTGCCGGGCAACTTGCCGCGGGTGACTGGCGCGCGGGATTTACGGATTCTGGGGGCGCTTTATCCGGCGTAACTGAAACAGGCTGGAAGTGGAATCGACATCACAGCAAACACTCAAAACATGCAATAAAAAAAGGACGCCCGGGGATTTCTCCCCGGCGTCCTTTTTTTTAGAACCGCGTGTCAGTTAAGTTTGATCAGGCCGAGAACGAAGAACCGCAGCCGCAGGTAGTCGTCGCATTCGGATTCTTGATCACGAATTGCGCGCCTTCCAGGTCGTCCTTGTAGTCGATTTCAGCGCCGACCAGGTATTGATAGCTCATCGAATCGATCAACAGCTGCACACCGTTCTTGCTCATGGTCGTGTCGTCTTCGTTGACGATTTCATCAAAGGTGAATCCATACTGGAAACCGGAGCAACCGCCACCCTGCACGAAAACGCGCAATTTGAGGTCTGGATTGCCTTCTTCTTCGATCAGTTGCGCAACCTTGGCGGCAGCGCTATCGGTAAACACGATCGGAGATGCGACTACATCTTGAATTTCAGCGACAGCATTCATTTTTGGCTCCTGCGGGGTACATACAATACTGCATTATAGGCGCTTGCCCGGATTCATGCAGGCAATGCCCAAATCTAGGCAGATTGCGACATGGCAAGCTTCAGCACCGGCTCGGCCACATTCTGTTCATGGGTCAGTTTGCCGCTTACCAGGGCGCCGCTATGCATTTCCAGCGCCTTGTAATTGACATCACCGGTTATGCGGGCTTTCGGCTGCAATTCAAG
>Ga0182007_10000966_pt1 | contig 15786 bp, 9 predicted proteins | sample Sormic07211113_1_FD_123023 | JGI IMG/M metagenome (GOLD analysis project Ga0182007, IMG submission 123023) | Rhizosphere microbial communities from Sorghum bicolor, Mead, Nebraska, USA - 072115-113_1 MetaG | ecosystem: Host-associated > Plants > Roots > Rhizosphere | place: USA: Nebraska... | reverse complement strand
GATTAAAGGGTAGGTCTTCATTTACCAATTCACGGTACTTTCTTAAAAACTTGATTTTAACTTTTGGGGCTGTTTCAGCGGTAAGTATAAAATTTGCCATGCTGTAAAAATAGGAATAAATGTTAAATGGCGATGACCATTTTAGATATTCTGGATAATATAAAAGGCAGTACAGACGATGAACTTTTCACATTGCAACTGTGCCACAACGCAAAAAAAGAGGTCAGCCTAAAAAAATTAAGCTGACCTCAAATTCATTCTAACTGAGTTTAGTCTTTTAATACGAAAGCTAAACCATTAGCAACGAACCGTTCCTGCCCTGCAGGTTTACTCAACAAGTTCCATTTTTGCTGGGTTCCATCTCTTATAACCATGGTTGAAGAACTTGCACCATCTAAATTAATAGCATCAATAACACCAAGTGAAGCGATGATATCCCTTAAGTCTGCAAGGCTTAAACCATTTGAATAGGTCGTTTGTGCGCCATCAACTACAATTGAATATACCACTTTATCAGATGTATATCCGATCGCAGTTCTTGCACTAATGGAAACATCTGTATAGGTGGCTTTCACGCCATTATCAACAAACCAGCTTGTGCCCGCAACAGCTTCCTTGATCTTTGTGTAATCAATGGTCCTTTGGACAGTCTTCAAATCTCTACCTCCAATTTTTGTTGATCTATCCAGATAATAGGCAAAGAATGTCCCGGTAGTAGGAACAGTGTTTTTTATTCCTAGACCATTTACATAGTAAACACCTGTAGGATCTCCGGATGCAGCAAAGGGACTTCCGTTAATAGCCGCCATGATTTTAGTTCCAGGCTTCTCATTATCCCTGGCCATCTGAGATATGGGCTGTACGCCATATATAAGGTCATTATAAGGAGTGATGGTCTGCATTTCAAGTTTAGAATTTTTTAGATCTGCCTCCAAAATATATATGGCAACTGGAAGCTCATCAGCTCTTTTAAAGCGGATGGACGTCCTGTGTAATCCTTCTGCTATTTTGATTGTCGTATCCGAAACAAAGGTTTTGATTACAGTCGAATTGTCCATGATTTTCTTGGTAATTGCCGTAATGTCCTTATCGACAACTTCAACGTCAGGTTTCGGAACTTCAGGCTCCGGAGTAACCTCATCTTTTTTACTGCAACTGAATAATACGAGTGCAGATAACATTACCAGGCAAGAATGCTTAATTATCTTTATCATTTTTAATGTTTTAACTAGTTATTGAATTTTTAACCTTTATCTGACGTGAAAAAGAGACAAATATGGTTTTCTTACCGATGTCGTAATTCCATTATACCCTAAAGCATAAATGGTATAGGTTCGCTGGTTAAGCAAGCTACTTGCACTTGTATAACTTGCCATTACCGTTGCATTTGTTACGGCAGCACCTGCCGGTCTTATTTTCCATGTTCTAGCAGAGGCCCTATTTAATGTCATATAGCCGCTTATTTCTAAATATTTGATGTTAGAAGCAAGCAATTTATCCTGTAAAACACTCGTTGTGCTTTGCCCGTAATACAAATCGACAGCTGGGACATTTGGCATCAGGTTAATAAATCTATAAGTGGCATAACCAGAATCAGGCTTCGCAAAATTTTCTTCTGTGAGCACTGTTTTAACAAATTCGGCTGTATCAGTAATGTGAGCTACATATTTCTTTCCTTTTTCAATATTAATATTTGTTGAATAAAGCTCCAGAGAGTCCAGGCCAATATCCACTTTATAAGGTAAAGCAACCGTTAATTTAACATTTCCCGGGTCAACAGTAAGGTAATCAGCCCTTAAATCGCCGTAAGTATTTAAACCTCCACCGGGAAAGGGCGTTCTCCCTTGTATCGGCGAGGTAACTCTTTTACCATTGAATTTTACAATCACAGAGCGGTTATCAGCATATAAGGATGCATAATTAATTTTTAAGAGTGGTTGTTCTGGGGTAACCTTTACGATGTCCCCATAGTCTATTAAGTTCTTTTCACATCCGGCGATCAATAGGATGACCGAACAAATTATATATAGAAATGTATATCTTTTCATATTTGAATATTTTAATTAATTAAGGCTTCTTACTAAACCAGGTTTCATCGGTCATATAACTAGTCTTCAACCCACCCCATTTTTCAAGTTCTTTCTCATTCCAGACATATTCAGAATTATATCTCGGGCGAAATCTGTAGGCAAATTTCCCATTATTGAATGGATGTAATTCAGTCGTGTTTAATTGATAAAATGTTCTGAAGACCTCCGGATTATAATGATATTTCCTCAAGTCACACCACTGTTCTAAACCAGCCCAACCCCATTGTGCAATATATTTCTGCTGCATAATATCTGCAATGGTTAATTCCCCGGAATTTTGAGCAACTTCTTTAGATGTCAGGTAGGCTGCAATTTCAGGCTCCTGGATAGCAGGGTCCTGGATACCATTAGTAGTGCCATTACGTCCATAAGTGTTTACAAAGCTCATGTGTGCCCTTATCGCACCCAGGTAAGTAGCATATGCAGCAGCTTTATCCCCTTTTAAAAACTGGGCTTCTGCTTTTGCAAATTGCAATTGTGCGTAACTCATCAGTGGATATCTTGCTTTATCAGAAAAAATATATTTCCCTGTATAAGTCGCCGGAGTTCCACTTAAATTACCCAAAACATGTGGTGCGGAAGTAGTACCTGTACCTTTAGTAGGAATATTTCCTCTATACACGCCTGTTGAAAGCGGAGTTAACATCCGGGTTAAACGTGGGTCAACAGATGCAGTCGTATCAACAGGGGCTGTTCCCCGAACTCCGCCTGTTAACAAAGACACGATTGACTGGGAAATCCTGCCATTAGTCGTAGACGTGATCACACCATAAGAAGGCCCGAAAGGATTACCATCAGACGAATTACTCGCTGTAAAGTAGATTGTTGCATCTTCACTTGAATTGGCAAAAGAAAGATCAACATACTTGATTACACTGTCTGCATATGACGTTTTAAATTCAGGCTTATTAACCAGGTGGCTATACTGAAGCGCCAGTAAGGCGTAATTGAATTTCTTCCATTTATTGAGGTCACCTCCATAGATGCCATCACCGGAAGAACTTCTCAGCAAGCCACTGTAGTCAATTGGACTTTTCATATTAAGGTATTTCAAAGAAAGCTGGGTCCATTCCCTAACTCTTTGATAAACTTCAGGCTGATCCTGATAAGGAAATGCTAATAACTTTGGATCGAATGCCGAATCCAGAATAATAGGTCCGTGCAAGTCTGTAGCCATCTGGTATGACCAGGCTTTAATCGCGTAACCGATCCCGGCAAACTCATATTTTTGATTTTTGATGCCGTCGTTGATTACATCTTCTAAATTGCGGCCATGATTTATATAAGTCATCCGCCAGATTACACCGCCGGCATCACTGGCCTGGTCATAGCTATGACGCTCCCAAACGTTACTTGCTGTTGTACCACCCCAATATTGGAGCATGCGAAAAAGCTGGGCATAATCCTGTGAGGTACCATTAGCCATCTGGAAGATGATTGGCGCAAGCATATATTCTGCATTTGGCTCCTGCGGGTTAACTGGATTTGAATTAATATCTAGGAATTTTTTACAACTCCCCATAGTTACAGTAACAGCAACCATTAAAAGGATTAATTTATAATATTTCATCTTTCTTATCTTAAATTATAATTTAATTTTTAGGCCAAAGTTCATTCCGAATGGCCTTCCCATATTACCTAAATCAAATCCATAGCCACCAATACCCCCCAAACCTGGTGTATTCTGGTTACTTTCAGGATCCATACCGGAATAGTTCGTTATTAAAACCACATCCGTTAAGGTCACAAAGGCCCCTAAGTTTTGAAGGAATTTAGTTTTCTGTATCATTGATTTAGGAAAATCATAGCCTAGGGTGATGTCTCTTAAACGAAGGCTTTTGATGTTTTTTTCAACAAACATTTCGGCTGCAACATTCGCCGTATAATAGTTGGAATTGGAAAAAGGCGTAACAGCAATAGCGTTTGGCGTAGGATTGTCTGTATTTTCAAGTCCATCCTTCAAAACCCCTACAATCACTCTAGGCTCTTCCCTGTCCAGGGTTTTTACGCTCAAACCCTGTTGGTAATTTCTATATTCAGTTCCGTTCACCACATCACCACCGATGCGCAGGTCCCAAAGAAAGGAAAGATTCAATCCCTTGTAGCGGAAATTATTCACCATGCCTAAAGTAAATTTAGGGGTACGGTCGCCAATAACATGATATTTTTCAGAAGAACGAAGTGGCAATCCGGTTGCGGCATTAATCAGCACATCCCCATGAATATTTCTGTCAAATTTATAACCTCCAATTGCACCAGTGCTTGCACCCGGAAAAGCAGTACTTCTTACCCCACCTAAAACCCAGGTATCAGAATCATAGAGCTCAGGTAATTCTCCCGCAAGCGATAATACTTTTCCCTTATTTTGTGTGTAATTAAAGGTAATATCCCAATTAAAATCTTTTGATCTGAAAGGATTACCCGTTACCTGTAGTTCCGTACCACTGTTTTGTACTTCGCCGCCATTCATCATGCGCAGGGCAAAACCAGTCCCATAGCTGGTTCTTGGTAAAATAATCTGGTCACTGCTACGTAACTGGTAAAGCGTAAAATCAACTCCAAGTCTATTTTTGAAAAACTGCAGTTCGAAACCTGTTTCGATATTCTTGGAAGTTTCGGTTTTTAAATCCGGATTTCCTCCATAAAGGCTATAAGCAAAACCACCGCCAGTCGAGCTTGCATTTTCAAGGTTAGACTTTGTTGCATATTGCCTCCAAGGTTCTTTTCCGGTAAAGGCTGCTGATGCACGAAGCTTTCCCGATGATATGAAGGATAAATTTTCTTTCATGAAATCGAACTCCATGAAGTTAAAGGCAAAACTGGCCGCAGGATAAGCAAAATAAGGTGTATTCGGCATTAATCGGGATGCACCATCAACACGTCCCGAGAGGGTTAAGAAAAATATGGATTCATAGCCTAAAATAGCCTGCCCAAACGCCCCAACATTACGATAACGGCTTACAACTGTTCTGGTTCTTTGCGTAGTCAGTAAAGTATTATTAATGCTATAAAAATTAGGGTCATACATATTCTGACCAGTTTGGGAATTGGTTGTATAGCTATTATCAGCAAACGTTGCACCCAGAACAAATGTATTATTAAACTTACCGACTTTATGTTTGGCAGTTGCAGTTAAAGACCCGTTTAATATTTTAGTCAACCTATCATACACTTCCATACTTCCACCGGTAGGCGTTCCTAAACTTCCAGACCCACGAAAGGACTGGGCATGATAAACCTGCATTCCGCTTGTGGTAGAAATATCCGCGCCTAAAGTAGCATTAATGTTTAACCATTTGGCCGGTTTAAGCTGTAAATTAGAGTTGGCAAGGATACGATTGGTCTTATCATCCCTATGGTTCTTATTCACCTCCCATAAAGGATTGTCATACTCACTGTAAATTGTTCCTACATGCAGCAACCTGTTCCCCAGATCGTCCTGCCAATCCCTGATATCATATCTAGACGGGAAACGAAGCAGTGACATTAAATAACCATTTAAACCTTTACTTACCTTTTTATTATACGTATTAATGTAGTTTATGGTCGATGTCAGGTTTAATATAGGATTGATCTTGGCAGTCCCGGTTAACCTTGTGGAAAACCTGGTAAATTGAGTCGTTGGTATTGTTCCTTTATTATCGGTATATTCATTCGACCACCGGTAAGTATAGTTATCTGAACCACCTTCGAACGCTAAATTATGTTTCGCAGCAACGCCTGTCTCAAAAAAATTCGGTAAGTTATCATAGATGGGTTGATCCTCAATATAAGCTGGCCCTAAATAATTGGTTTCCACAGAAGAGAAGACACCATTTAATCCTTGATTATACTTTAACTGTATTGCAGGAAAATTAACTTGCTTTTCAATCCGGTAAGCATTGTTATATGAAATGGAGCCCCTTCCTGACTTTGCTTTTTTTGTCGTAATAAGAATAGCGCCACTTGCACCAAGATTTCCATAAAGGGCTGTGGCTTCAGGTCCTTTTAAGACGGTGTAACTTTCAATATCTGCAGGGTTAATATCCACTCCCCGGTTGGAATAATCTGAATCTCTGTTAGCGCCGTTACCTACCAAATCATTTTGATTAACAATCGAGTTATCTATAGGCAATCCATCAATAACCATCAGCGGGCTGTTATCACCACTGATCGATACAAAGCCCCGGAGTACAATCTGGGCAGACGCACCAGGATCACCACTGGTCGGGTTTACCGAAAGCCCTGGCACCCTCCCCTGAAGTCCATTGAAGAAGGACTCTCTTTGGGTATTAGACACTTCATCGCCACTAACTTTAGGCGCAGAATAACCCAAGCTCGCCGGATTTCGGTTAATCCCATAAGCTGTAGTGATTTCCACTTCACTTAATGAATTGGCATCGGGTTTAAGGGTCACATTGATCACATTAGCTGTAGATACCGTCCTTTCCTGGGGCACGAGGCCGATAAAGCTAAATATGAGGACGTCGCCCGTTTGGGCCTGAATGGCATATGTACCTTCAGAATTGGTTTGAGTCGCTTTAGAACCTCCCTTGATTCTAACTGACGCTCCCGGGATGGTCTGCCCGTCATCGGCAGAAATGATTTTACCTGTAATTGTTTTTTGCTGTGCAAAGGCACTTGAAAACAATAAAAAGGCACCCCATAACAATAATAGTAGTTTTCTTTTCATAAAGAATTTTTTGGTTAGATTAATTAATTATTGACTAAACACGCAATAAAACGCAACTTAGTAATTGTCAATTAAATATCATAATGTTTTATCGCTATTAGATGTAAATAATTAACCTCGAAGGAAATGAATCAGGGAAAAACAAGTAAATAACAGCATGAAACCGCAAACACAATCTATTAATTAACGATTAAAAATATCGCAAACACCTTAGGTTTAACTTAAAAAAATGTCCAAAAATCACGGCAAGACTGGATAATTTGCAAAATTGACTTACTCTACGGTGTCTATCACCAAACTTAGTTGACTGCCATGCTGACATATCAAAAAAGGCATTCTGAATATTCAGAAATGCCTTTGGTTTATTGGATAATATTAATATGATCTGCGGAAGGCGTGAAATAATACCTGAATATAATCACTATTTTTTTTCTGCTACATCAGACGGCTTGCTCTCCTGGCTATCGGCATTTAATGTTGATACAGCATAATAACCCTTAGTATTAATTGAAATGGTATTTGCTTTCGTAATTGCTAATACTTTTCCTTCCTTTTTTAAATCAGAAAAATAATATACAACGGATTTAGCATTCCCTGAAGCATTCCACTTTAATTCATTATTTTCTATCCTAACATTAGTTGCGGCAGCTGGAGCAGGGGTTACAGCACGACCTAAAAATGGCATAACAGCAGGGTCCTTGTAAATAGAAGCAAGCTTATCTGTAATGCCCACCTTATTCGAATTAAGATATTTAGCACTGTACATTACACTTCCCACTACTTTCTTATTCAGTTTAGTGAGGTCAAATTGTTTTTGTAATTCTCCTGATGACTGAAAAGCCGAAGGCATATTGGGATCTCCAAATTTATAAAAGCCATGCCCCACCATTAAAGCAGCTTTAAAGCTGTTCTGAGACCATTCAGAGAGTCGCAATTGAAAATCGTTATATTGGTTTCCAATCTCTTGATATAATTGAGGGATGACCACATCTATCCATCCTTCTTGGTTCCATTTCTTAACGTCGGCATATAAAGTATTATAGTTTTTAGTGATTTCTGGAGCGGGTGAAACAGAAAATACCACGCCCGGTTTGGTAGCCACTATTATATCATACACCCCCTTAATTGCTTTATTAACATTTTCCCTTCTAAAATCTTGAATGGTAGTTATGCCTGCTCCGTACTTTTGAAAGTCGGCCTGATCACTAAATGTTTGCCCTTCCGGATAAAAATAATCGTCAAAATGTATCCCGTCCACATCGTATTTCGTAATCGTTTCTTTTACAATATCAATCAAGCGTTGCCTAATTTCGGGTAATGCAGGGTTATATATCTGTATCGTTGGAAAGTCTACTACCCATTCTTGTTTTACAGAAGGATGAAGTGCGGGGAATGAACTGCTCGTTCCAGAACGAGTTGCTATACGATAGGGATTCATCCAGGCATGAAACTCGATATCCCTCGCATGGGCTTCATCAATCATAAACTTGAGCACATCATATCCTGGATCTACACCTCTGGTCCCTGTAATAGATGAACTCCAAGGTTCGTAACTTGATTTATAAAACGCATCTCCCATTCCTTTTACTTGAAAATAAATAGCGTTTATATTCAGCGCTTTAAACTTTTCAAGATAGTTAATATACTGTTGTTTCTGACTTTCCACGCTGTACACGCTCTGTGGCCAGTCTAAACCATACACTGAGGCTATCCAAACCGCTCTCATTTCTTTTTTAGGAAAAATAGGAGCATCAGCTTCTACTGGTGGCTTAGTCGGTTCAGGTTTCATCTCATCACCACCTTTTTTACAGGCATTTAAAAAGAGCGCCAATGCCAGCACCATTATTAGGTGTATTGGGAATTTTTTCATTGATTTAAATTATAGACTATTTCAATTAGATTTTGGCTTTAGTGTACTATTCAATTAGATTATAAATTGGATAGATAAATTCATTATTATTTTACGATTTTACCTACCCAATTTTTTAACTCTTTAGACTGTTAGTCTAAAGCTACTTTTTTCCCAAATTCAAAAAACACAAATCCTGCATCACTTGCAGCCGAATAAAGCATTAAAGATTCATCATTACCCATTGCGTCTTTTTTAACATAAAAACCTGTTTGCGATGCTGGCGATGTATTTACAGGACCCATTAACGAATACTGAAACACTGGAACAACAGTAGGCAGACTATTTAAGTTGGTTAAAGCATCTTTTACAGTTGCACCTTTTGTAATGTCATAAACATAAAAATTAGTAGCCTCTGCACCAGTTCTCGCCGCAGTTGTTACGATAAGGTAACGCTCGCTATTAAAATTAACTATGCGAGCATCTGAGCTTCTTATAGGGATAGCCGTTCTGCTCATGGTAAATGAAGCGGAGCCTCCTTCTGACACTAATGCAACAGGTGCATCGTGACCGGTAAACAAATACTCGCTGGTATTACCAATTCGGTTATAGGAAGTCCAGGAACCGGCACCAGTCACGGGTATTGCAAAAACAGTTGGATTTGTTACGGTTGTATATTTAGAAACATCTAATCTTAACATTTTAGTGCCGGCATTGTCTCCAAAAAAGAAATAGCCATCCCCTTTATCATCTAAGCTCGCTGAAAAATTATCTCCATGTCTAGCTCCAGCTCCGACAATAGTGGATAGATCTACATTTGCAATAATTTGAGGCGCAACGCTTGGGTCTGTCCAATGATAAATTTTCACAGGATTTGTGGAAGCATTACTAGATAGATTTGCAATATAGGTATGACCATTTACCTGGGCACCCATATTAAGACTGAAGGTCCCTCCAGCAACTCCCGTCATATTTAACGGAATTTTATTGACGGTCCCAGCCTTTAGATCGGATACATTTAGCAAATGTGGTGCTTCTCTTCTAACGACTAACACCTTTTGTCCATCGAAGCCGCTTCCTCTAGTCAGCGCCCCGGTAAAGGCATCGTGAATTGGTTTTCCTAATGGATTGCTTGTAAAATCATGGGTAGTCCCCTTTTCAAAATCAGCTCCGAACACAGGCACTTTTAACCTTAACTTAACCAAATACTCACGGTAACGAGGGGAGTTTGAAACATTAACGACAATAACTTTTTCCGATTGCCCCTCTTCAAACGTAACGGTGTACGATTCCTGACTCAATTTAGCACCAGCCGATAAATTCGCCTCAAATTTAAGCTTTGAGAAATCGGTTTTTGGGTCTATTCTGGGGAATGATACTGTCTTCGTATTTTCGTCGACAACTCCTTCCAATACTGTAGTCCCATTTTCCCCTGCATTGACTATTTTAATTGAACTTAAAACAGTCTCATTGGCGGATGTATCAAGCGCTTGCGGGAAATCATCCTTACATGAAGCGAGCATTAGCAAAACCATAAAGGTTGCCAAGAGCCCTATTTTTGATGTTTTATATTTTAGTTTCATATGATATTTGTCTCTTATCAATAATATAGATTATAAACGCTTAGTTCTGTGGCCACCCTTGTGTCTGCAACAATTTATATCCTTTGACTGCATATTCATCCATTTGTACTCGACCAACGGGTGCTAAATAAGGATTAATATTGGCTTGATTAAGAAATGGCAAACGGTTCTTATTTGCGGTATTTTTATAAAAACCGCTCATTGCTGCAGCATTGTTTCCATTGTAAACAGTCTCCGTTCCATTTACGCTTACCACCGCAAGTTTGCCTATGTTTGCAGCAGTTAAAACGCCAGGAAGTTGTGTAGAAAAATTAACCCATCCGCCAGTTATGATATCCGTGTTCAGGCTATTGTCCATATATTCCAGTTTAGACCATCTCTTTAAATCTGCCAGACGGAAAATTTCAAAGGCAAACTCCATTCTACGCTCTCTTCTAATCTCCCATAATAAAGCAGAAACTTCTGGGTCTCTACTTGGATCTGCTGGAAGAACTGCTAAACTAAGGGCGGCAGTTTTTGTTACCCCTTTAGCTGCCGCTTCTGGCGCCAAAGGCCTGCTTCTGATTTTATTGATTGATCTATCTATATCATTTTGCGTAACTACAGAACCACCCAGGTTATCCAACTCAGCCTTAGCTTCTATCCAATTCAACAACACTTCTGCGTAGCGTAATACCGGGGCATCAGTTTCGTTTTTATCACCGGTAAATTCGGCTGGCATACCAAGCAGATCTACTTGTGTGCGTTTCTCTACTTCCCGGGGTAAAAATTTTGTAATGTAGTAATAAGAACCTTTATTCAGCACACTAGGTTTACTGTAAAAAGTCGCTTCAAATCTAGGATCACGCGTTGTGATCATATTATCTAAATTAAAAGAAGCATTTGCAGCACTTGCATTTTGCCATACGTCACCCGTAGTAAGAATATAGGATTTAATTAAATCTGATGTAGGACCGTTAAGCGTCGATTCTGATAAGTTACCGTAAGATGCAATGGCATGGGTAACCCCCGCAGCAGGATCATAATTTCTATATAAGATACATTCCTTATTACCTTTTAGCTCTTTAGAAGTGAACAGCGTTCTATAATCGGTACTAATATCGTATTTGCCACTTGCAATCACAAGATCGGCAGCATCAACGGCCAGCACTAAAAACTTTTTGGCTTGCTCATTATTCTTGTAATAATATTTTTGCCAGGTACCTTCAGTTAAAGCCAATCTGGAAATGAAGCCAGCAACAATATATCTGTTTACATTTTGGTCGCCATCACTTAGGCGAACGTTTTCAAGTGCAAATTTCATATCGTCATATACTGCATCCATGACTTCATTGCGTGGTGTTCTGGGCTTGTACAATTCATCGGGCTCGTTATCAAATATCTCCCGTGTATAATAAGGAACATCTCCGTAGGCCTGCACCAATTGTGAATACCTGAATGCTCTGAAAAACCGTCCAATACCTGTCCAATGTGCCTTTGCGCTAGGCGACAAAACACCTGACATTTTAGTTTCTATCCGATCTAACATGATGTTAACAGAGCGAAGCATTTTGTAGTCCCAAATAGCACTGTTAGGAACTGCACGTGTAAAGTTGATTTGATTTCCTTGAACAACCATATCATCACTGTTGGTATACCCTACCAGTGGTGCACCTGCGGTATTAAAACCATTTCCATAACCGTCAAAAAAATCTGTATAATATTTGTTTGCGTAAAGACGCAGTTTTTCTTCGCTCGTCCAGGCGGTTTCATCAATTTCGAAAGTCAAAGGTGGCCGGTCTAAAAATTTCTTGCAACCTGCAAAGACGATGACTATAAAGACGAATACTATTTTAAATGCTATTTTCATTTCTTTCTTCCTTTAAATTAAAAACCAATTTGAAGCCCCGCAGAAGCCGACTTAAATGCAGGATTTGAAGTACCTGTACGGCCTAAATTATAATTTGTGCTAGTAGAACCTAATATAGAATATCCTGAAATGGCTTCCGGATCAATAGGCAGTCCTTTCAAATTATCAAACGTGATAAAATTTTCAAGCGAAACGTACACTCGCGCACTCGCCACCTTAATTCTTTTTAGTAAAGAAGCAGGCATATTATACCCTAAAGTGATGTTCTTTATTTTCAAGTACGACATATCCAGCATATACCTGCTTTGAGCTCTCATCACGTATCCTTCATTCTCACCATTCATATTCCAGGCTCTTGGATAAAAGGCGTCAGTACGATCTGCTTTCCAATAATTTCCAGCAATTGCCTGTGGCATTGCACCTTCTTTGGCAAAATACCCAGGTATAGCCAATTGTCCATTTCCCCAAATTTTTCTTTCACCTACACCCTGGAAGAAAACGGAAACGTCAAACCCTTTAAAATCGGCACCCAAACGGAAGCCATATTGATACCTTGGTGTGGTATTTCCAATGACTACTCTATCTCCACTATCACCATTGAGGCCTGTTCCGGCATCGATGTATCCATCGCCATTCACGTCCACAAACTTTACATCTCCAGGGCTAATCAACATCGTCTGGTTACCATCTTCGAAATAAGTTTGATAAACAGGATTATTTCCAGCGAGCTGATTTGTTGTCTTACTAGTACCATTATACACAATAGTTGTTTGCACGAATTTGCCATTATCATCATAAACAAAATCATCTTTTTGATATAAGCGATCGGTTACAAAACCATATACATCACCATACCTTCGGCCCGTGGAATAAGCTGTAGCTAGTTTTCTATTTTCCCAGGAATCTTTATAATCAGGACCTTGTGTAATGAAAGTTACTGCATCAGAAATGTTTGCATCAAGGGTTAAACGGAAACCATTATCAAATCGATGACTAAAATCCAAATTCAATTCCCATCCCCGGGTTCTCAAATCGCCATAATTAGACTGAGGTGGAATGTCAGCACCAAAGGTAGCAGGCAGTACATCACCTGGCATAATCATATCTCTGGTATAGCGCTGAAACAATTCGGCTGTAATGCCCAATTTATTATCAAAGAATCGAAGATCAGCCCCTACGTTCATATGCTCTATATTTTGCCATGCAACTTTTCTAGAATAAGGGACAGGGGTGCCCAATTGATAAAAAGGAAGGCCTCCAGTATTTAACCATGAGTTCTTGTTAATACCCATCGTTGGTAAATACAATGAATTAGGTACCGATTGATCGCCAATATTACCCCATGAAGCACGAAGTTTTGCAAAACTCAATCCAGATTTTACACCTTCCATAAAACTTTCGTTAGAGATAACCCAACCTGCGGAAACCCCGGGATAATCTTGCCATTTCAAATGTGTTGGAAATTTCGAAGCCCCATCACGTCTCAAAGTAGCTTCAAAAAGGTATTTATCTTTATAGGCATAATTGATCCTTCCAAAAAAGCCTGCTTGCGATTCCCAGTTTGCTGTTCCTCCTGAAGTTTCGGTTCCTACAGCAAAATTATACTGCGGATTGTCATTGTTTAACAGGTTACCCCGGGTTGAATATTGACTAGAAAAGTCGTAAGCAACTATATTACTACCTAGCAAAAACTTGAAGTGATGACTACCAAAATCCAAATTGTAATTTGTCAGGAAATTTAATGTGTTTCGTTTTGACCTAAAATTATTTTGCGAGAAATAGGTATCTGCCTTAACGGTATGGTCTGTTAATGGAAAACGATACGCTAACATACCACTCGCATCGGTGACATTGCCATTTTCATCAACATATACCTGGCCATTGGCATCTTTAAGCGCTTCAACACCATACCAATGCGTACGAGCCTGCACATAAGGAACAGACGATGTTGTCAAATTATTTTGTGTGCTGTGTGCATAATCGGCTTGCACATCCCAGGCCTTGGTTATTTTTAATGTAGCACCTAAATTCAAATTCAGATACTTTTCATCACGAATCTGATCATTCGACATACGGGCGGAGAAGGCAGGATCTATAAGGTCTTCACCTTGCTCTTGCACGCCTATTGGAAATAAACGGCTCCAGCGATACATATATAACCAGGGGTCTGCTGCGAAACCACCTGAATTTAGAGAATTTGGATTCCGTTTTGTTCCATTTGCATACCTTGCTCCACCACGAAGCGTTAAATAATCGGTAGCTTGAGAAGACAAGGTTATTGCCGGAGTAAATCTTTTGTAATCATCATGCTTGGCAGGTTTCATCATCCCCTCTTGCCCCAGATACCCAACGCTTAAATTATAGTTGGTATTTCCAGTTTTTCCATTTAAGCCAAGGTTATGCATTTGCGAAGAATTGTTATCCTTAACCATTGCTTCTACCGGATCATAAATCCGATATCCGAATTTTTGTGCTCCATCCCAAGACCAGTCACGGCCGTAAACAATAGGGTCGTTGTTACCGACCACGCCAGCATATTTTGTCTGCCATTCCTTAATCTTTTCGAAACTCGTTCTGTCAATCCGCCAGAACCCTCCGGCCGGGCCAGGTTGTTTCATATTTTCATGCGCATCTAAAGTATATTCCAAACCGTCAATACCAGCAATATCAATGGGCTTAAATGGAGACTGCCAAATAAAATTATTCGAGTAGGTAAATTTATTTCCTCCTTCTTTGGCTCCCTTTTTCGTGGTGATTAAGATTACACCGAAAGCAGCTTTTGAACCATAAATCGCGGTCGAGGCAGCATCTTTTAATACGCTAATGTTCTCTATATCATTTGGATTTATATACTGGATGCTGGGAATCTCCACGTTATCAACCAATAGAAGCGGATTACTCGATCCTAACATTGAACCAATTTGACCACGAATCTTGATGATTGGATCTGAGCCTACCTCGCCACTAGGAACAACTACCGAAAGACCGGGAACTGCGCCCTGCAGACCTCTGCCAACATCAGCTATCGGGCGGTTACCAAATACTTTAGCAACATTTACAGAGGTGATCGCACCTGTTAAACTTTCTTTCTTTTGGGTGCCATACCCTACCACAACCACTTCGTTTAGCCCTTCAGAATCATTTACTAAGGATACATTAATGGTGGTGCTGCTTCCCACGCTACGCTCTAACGTAGTATAACCTATATAACTAAAAACCAAAACGTCATTTGTTGAAGCTTTAATCGTGTAGGTTCCGTTGATTGTGGTTTGGCTCACCACATTTGTTCCCTTTACTTTGATGGAAACGCCTGGCAGAGGACCATCCGAAGAATTAACTTTTCCTGTGACAGTAAGTTGCTGGGCAAACGTTTGCGTTGCGAGCAAAATAATGCTACAGAACAATAGGAGTAGCTTTTTTTTCATAAACGAATAATTTGGTTAAAATGTTTGATAGTTAGTAAAGCTTCACAAACGCGCAATAAAACGCACTGTTAAGTTTTAAGAAGTAAATATCACAATAGTTTTTCATTAAACAACATTTTAGGCTGTTATTTAACGTTAGTGAACAATATTTAATTGCATAAACACGCAAAAAGATGCAACTTATCGCATAAGTACTTATTTTAGTCACGAAATTCCTTAGCTTAAACTTAAAACAATGTTGAAAAGAGAACGGCATGATTTGATTATGCGTCAAATAAACTTACATAACAGGGTGCTCAGCTCTGATCTTGTGCAGCT
>Ga0182007_10000965_pt1 | contig 15786 bp, 13 predicted proteins | sample Sormic07211113_1_FD_123023 | JGI IMG/M metagenome (GOLD analysis project Ga0182007, IMG submission 123023) | Rhizosphere microbial communities from Sorghum bicolor, Mead, Nebraska, USA - 072115-113_1 MetaG | ecosystem: Host-associated > Plants > Roots > Rhizosphere | place: USA: Nebraska... | reverse complement strand
TGCCGTCGATCAGTTGGCTGCTGCGCATGTCCTGGCGCGGGGACGCGATGTCCAGCGCCGCGCAGGCTTCACGGTACAGCTTGAGTTGCTGGACTTCCTGCGCCACGGCCAGGTAATCCGGGTCTTCGCGCAACAGGCCCCAGCGACGGAACTGGGTCATGAACCACATGCCGTCGGACAGGTACGGCAGGTTCACCTCGCCGTTGCCATGGAAGCGCATCGCGTGAGGATCCTGCCAGCTATTGCCCAAGCCGTCGGCATAGATGCCCAGCAGGCGCGGCTCGATGCAGTCCAGCGGCGCGTCGAGATATTCGGGCGCGCTCAACAATTGTGCGGTGCTGCGCCGGTTTTCCGGGCTTTGTTCGATAAAGCGACTGGCTTCGAGGATCGCCATGACCAAGGCCCGGGCGGTATTGGGGTATTGCTCGACGAACGCGCGGGTGCAGCCCAGGACTTTTTCCGGGTGGTCGGGCCAGATGGTCTGGGTGGTCGCCAGGGTGAAGCCGAGGTTCTGCTTCACCGCGCTGGCGCACCAAGGCTCGCCGACGCAAAACCCATCGATACGCCCAGCTTGCAGGTGCGCAATCATTTGCGGCGGCGGCACCACCACGCTGTCGACGTCGTGCAAGGGATGGATGCCCTGGCTCGCCAGCCAGTAATACAGCCACATGGCGTGGGTGCCGGTCGGGAAAGTCTGGGCAAACGTATATTCGCGCTTGTCGCTGGCCATCAGCTTGGCTAGCGATGGTCCGTCGACTGCGCCCTTGTCGGCCAGCTTCCGCGACAGCGTGATCGCCTGGCCGTTATTGTTGAGCCCCATCAGGATCGCCATGTCTTTCTTCTGGCCGCCTATGCCCATCTGCACGCCGTAGATCAGGCCCGACAGCACATGCGCGGCGTCGAGCTCGCCGTTGGCCAACTTGTCGCGCACGCCGGCCCAGGAGGTTTCCTTGCTGAGGATGATCTTGATGCCGTATTTTTTGTCGAAACCGAGCAGCGATGCCATCACCACCGACGCGCAATCGGTCAGGGGGATGAAGCCTATCTTGACCTCGGTTTTTTCCGGCTTGTCCGAGCCTGCGGCCCAAACACCGGTGCTGGAAAGTCCTAGCATGCTGGCTCCTGCCGCGAGAGTCGCGGTTTGTAATAGTTGACGGCGCTTGCCGTCAACAAGCGTGTTCGACGTATGCTCGGTGCCTAGGGTGTCTAGCTGCAGTGCATTGCTTGGTTCCATCGCATGGCTCCAGATTGTTTCCGGCAACAAAAAAGGCGTCGTCCCGCGCTGGACAAGCCATGCAGGAAGACACCTTTGTCTTATGCGGAAGCGGCCGCCGTTAGCCGATTCCAGCAGCGCCAGCGTTGGCGCCTGGAATGGACTATGCAAACCACGTGCCAGGAATTTTTATCGGGAAAATGCAGGACCGTGCCGGTTTTTCGCTCAAAAAGCGCACCGGCCTTGTGCAACGCACCAAACCAGATCGCGGCGACCGCGCGCCCGCTCGACGGCTTGATCAGCCCAGCAGGTCGGCAGCGTCGATAATGCGTTGCGCCACTTCGGACAGCTTGAGGTTCTTGTCCATCGCCAGCCGCCGCAGCTTTTGATACGCCTCCTGCTCCGTCAGCTTATGGTGATCCATCAGCAAACCCTTGGCCCGGTCCAGCAACTTGCGTTCAGCCAGCTTCAGCTTGGTGTCGGACAGCTCCGCCAGCAGCTTCTGCTCTTGCCGGAAGCGCGCCAGCGCGACCTCCAGCACCGGCTTGATGCGCGCCGTCTGCAGGCCGGCCACGATATATGCAGAGACGCCCGCCGCCATCGCCGCATCCATGCTGGAAGTTTTTGCATCCTCGGTAAACAGGACGATCGGGCGGCGCGCATCGCGCGTGGCGATCACCACATGCTCAAGCACGTCGCGCGCATCGGATTCGGCGTCGATGATGACCATGTCTGGTTGCAACTGAGCAATTCTCTCAGGCAGGTACAGGTCGGCCGGAAGTGAAGCAACGATGTTGTAGCCGGCCTCCAGCAAGCCGATGCGCAAAGCCTTGCCGCGCGCGGCCTGCGCCTCGAACGCGGGATCGTCGTCACCCTCGATGGCGACCGGATTGACAACAACGATACGTAGACTTTGCATGCTTGAACCTGGATCCGAAGACGAATCGGTGAGCTACGGTTAGACAGGATGGAAGGCCGGTTTTATCCCTTCCTGCCATTCAAGCAAGCAAAAATCGCACCATGTCGATGCAAAAGGTAAAGAGCGGAGGTGCTAAATCACCCTACGCCAGTTGCCAGTCTATCGTCTCGCCGCCGTTCAGCGGCACCACGGTAGTCTCGCCCAGCGGCAGTTCCGCCGGCAGGGTCCACGACTGGCGCTTCAGCGTGACCGTGCCCTGGTTGCGCGGCAGATTGTAGAAATCGGGGCCGTTGAAGCTGGCGAACGCCTCCAGCTTGTCCAGCGCGCCGGCCTGGTCGAATGCCTGCGCATACAGCTCCATCGCATGCAGCGCGGTATAACAGCCGGCGCAGCCGCAAGCGTGCTCTTTCAAACCCTTCGGATGCGGGGCTGAATCGGTGCCGAGGAAGAACCGCGTGCTGCCCGACGCCACTGCCTGCACCAATGCTTGCCGGTGCTCTTCTCGCTTCAGTACCGGCAGGCAATAATAATGCGGCCGGATGCCGCCCTTGAAGATTTCGTTGCGGTTATACAGCAGGTGATGCGCCGTGATGGTGGCCGCCACCGGCCCGCTTGCGCTCTCGACGTATTGGGCGGCGTCCTTGGTGGTGATGTGCTCGAACACCACTTTCAGTTCCGGCATGTCGCGCCGCAATGGCTGCATCACGCGGTCGATGAAAACCGCTTCGCGGTCGAAGATGTCGACCGCCGGATCGGTCACTTCGCCGTGCACCAGGAATGGCATGCCCAGTTCCTGCATGACTTCCAGCGTCTTGTAGCACTTGCCCAGGTCCGTTACGCCGGCATCGGAATTGGTGGTGGCGCCGGCCGGATACAGCTTGACCGCGTGCACGAAGCCGCTGTCCTTGGCGCGCCGGATCTCGTCGGGCGGCGTATTGTTGGTCAGGTACAGGGTCATCAGCGGCTCGAACGCCAGCTCCTGCGGCAAGGCTGCCAGGATGCGCTCGCGGTAGGCCGCCGCCTGCGCCGTGGTGGTAACCGGCGGCTTCAGGTTAGGCATCACGATGGCGCGGGCGAACTGGCGCGCGCTATGCGGCAAGACGGCAGCCAGCGCCACGCCGTCGCGCAGGTGCAAGTGCCAGTCGTCGGGGCGGGTGATGGTCAGTGTATCGGTCAAGGCATCAGTCATGTTCATTCTCTTCTGCAAAAAGTCGCTCCAGCGTGGCTGCCGGATTGTTCAGGAAATGGCGCGTGGTCGTATAGTGTTCGGTATCTTCGTAGCGGGTCTCGGCCAGGCCGCTCTGGTCCAGCAGGTAAATCCTGGCGTGCGGATAAGCCAGCAGGATAGGCGAATGGGTGGCGATGATGAACTGGCTGCGATTTTGCGCCAGCTTGTGGATAATCGCCAGCGCCGCCAGCTGGCGGTTGGGCGATAACGCGGCTTCCGGTTCATCCAGCATGTAAAAACCGTCGGGCTGGAACTTGTTTTGCAGCAGCGCCAGGAAAGACTCCCCATGCGATTGCCGGTGCAGACCCTTGTCGCCATAGGACGGATGCTGCCCATCATCCATGTTTTCCTCGTAGGTGGCGAGGTTGAAGAAACTTTCGGCGCGCAAAAAATAGCCGGTCCTGGGCCGCTTGAAGCTCTTCACTGTCCGTATGTAACGGTGCAGGTCGGAATGCGCTTGCGCGGTCGAGAAATTTGCATTCCTGGTGCCGCCTTCCGCATTAAAGCCCCAGGCAACCGCGATCGCTTCCAGCAAGGTCGATTTGCCCGCGCCGTTTTCACCGACCAGGAACGTGACGTCAGGATGAAAATCGATCTGCTCCAGTTCGCGCACGGCCGGGATGCTGAAGGGATACGCATCAAAATCGATCGCCAGCTCGGGATTGAGTTTCAGGCTGCGCAGGTAAGGTTTGGTGGCTAGCATGGTGCGGCGGGGGTTCGGATGACCGTCATTTTACCGCAGGCCGGAGGCGGCGCCGCGCCTGATGCACCCGGCCTGCCCTTCCGCGCCCGCCAACCAGGCAACAAAAAAGCCGCCCGGATAGGCTCCGGAGCGGCTTCTTGCCTCGCGCAAAACGCAGCGGTCAGCGAATGATCTTGGCCAGGAAATCGCGGGCGCGGTCGGAACGCGGCGCGCCAAAGAACTCGTCCTTGGTGCAGTCTTCCACTACCAGGCCCTTGTCCATGAACACCACGCGGTTGGCGACCTTCTTGGCGAAGCCCATTTCATGCGTCACCACCATCATGGTCATGCCTTCTTGCGCCAGGCCGACCATGACATCCAGCACTTCATTGATCATTTCAGGATCGAGCGCCGAAGTCGGTTCATCGAACAGCATCGCGATCGGATCCATCGACAACGCGCGGGCAATCGCCACACGCTGCTGCTGGCCGCCCGACAATTGACCCGGGAACTTGTCTTTCTGTGCGATCAGGCCGACGCGATCCAGATACTTCAAGCCTTTTTCGTTCGCTTCATCCTGGCTCCGTCCCAACACCTTGACCTGACCGATAGTCAGGTTTTCGCGGATCGACATGTGCGGAAACAGCTCGAAGTTCTGGAACACCATGCCGATGCGCGCGCGCAGTTTCGACAGGTTGGTCTTTGGATCGCCAACCGAGATGCCGTCGACGGTGATATCGCCCTTCTGGAATGGCTCCAGGCCGTTGACCGTCTTGATCAACGTCGATTTACCGGACCCCGACGGGCCGCACACCACCACCACGTCACCCTTGGCGACTTGCGTGGTGCAATCGGTCAGGACTTGAAACTGACCGTACCATTTGCTGACGTTATTAAGCTTAATCATGAGTATTTCTCCTAATTCCTGAATTCTGTTTTACAGGCCGGGCGCTGTCCGGATATCTTCGATATCGCAGACAACGCACTGTCCTTTATCGAATAATCGCAACCTTGTTCTGCAGCTTCTTGACCAGCGTCGACAAACCGTAGCTCATCACGAAGTACACCACTGCGACAAACATATACATTTCCACCAGACGGCCGTCACGTTGCGCGATCTTCGATGCCACGGTAACGAAGTCTGGCACCGATCCCAACACATACACCAGCGAGACGTCCTGGAACAGCACGATGGTTTGCGTCAGCAAGATCGGGATCATGTTGCGGAACGCTTGCGGCAGCACCACATTGCCCATCATTTGCCAGTAGTTCATGCCCAGCGCGTAGCCGGCAGAAACCTGGCCGCGTGGAATCGACTGGATCCCGGAGCGCATGATTTCGCAATAATAAGCTGCTTCAAACAAAATGAAGGTGATCAACGCCGATGAGAACGCGCCGACCTGGACCGGCTGTTGCGCACCGATGATCCAGGCGCCGATATACGGCACCAGGAAATAGAACCAGAAAATCACCAGCACCAGCGGCACCGAGCGGATCAGATTGACATAGCTGGTGGCGATCAGGGAAATCGTCTTGTTATGCGACAAGCGCATCATCGCCAGCACGGTACCAAACAAAATGCCGCCGATCATTGCCACCACGGTCAGCGTCAGCGTGAACTTCATGCCGGTGGTGAACAGGTAGAACCAGGAACGCTGGATTACGTCAAAATCGAAATTCGAAAACATGATTAATGCCCCCCTGTATTCGCACTACCGGCGGCAATAAATCCTGGAATCGCGATCGCTTTTTCAAGCCAGCGCGCCAGCAACAAGGCAATCCCCGAAATGATCACGTAGATCACCGTGGCGCCCGTCAGGGATTCGAAGGTCTGGAACGTAAATTCACGCATCGAGTAAGTGGCGGCGGTCAGTTCGACCAGGCCAATCGTCAGTGCGACCGAGCTGTTCTTGATGATTGCTGCAAATTCGTTGGTCAGCGACGGTACGATGATCCGGAACGACATGGGCAACAATACGTAGCGATATGTTTGTGGCAACGTCAGACCAAGTGCAGTACCCGCCAGCTTTTGGCCACGGGGCAGTGCATTAATGCCAGCGGAGACTTGTACGGCAATCCGCGCAGACGTAAAAAATCCCAACGCCAGGAAGGCGGTGATGAATGATGCGTTCGGCAGGCTCTTGAGCCAGCCACCGATGCTCGCAGGAACGATTTCCGGCATCACGAAATACCAGAGAAACATTTGTACGATCAGCGGGATATTACGAAATAACTCAACGTAGCCATTGGCCACGCGCACTGCCCATTTGTTCGGCATGGTACGGATCGTACCGATCACCGTGCCAATCACCAGCGCCATGATCCAAGCCCCCGCGGACAGCGCAAGCGTCCACTTCAGACCGGCCAGCAAGGTGTCCATGTAAGTACTGACACCGTCAGGAGACTCTTGCCAGAAGATGCCCCAGTTCCAGTTGTAATGCATATTAAGTCCCCTCAATTACTCTCTGTCTCATTGCCGCTGCCTGCACCCGGCGCACGCATTGTGCGCCGCAGCAATTTAATTCCAGAAACAAAACGGGAGGCTTGCGCCCCCCATCCTGTTCTTTATATTACCAATCTTATTTTTTCTTCGAAGATTGTTTTTGCGCTTCAGGCACGGCAGCGTAGGCAGCCGGATCACCCGAGTCAGTCGGATGAGCGAATGCGGCCTTCAATTGCGGGCTCATTGGCACGTTCAGGTTGATACCCTTAGGCGGGATTGGTTTCAAGAACCATTTTGCATAGATGTCATTGATCTGGCCGGATTTGTACACATTGGCCAGTGCAGTGTCGACCGCATTTTTGAATGGCAGGTCGCCTTGACGTTCGATGATCCCGTATGGCTCAACCGACAACGCTTCGGCTGTGATTGCATAGTCGGCAGGCGCTCTGGAGCTAGCCGCCAGCGATGCCAGCAGGATGTCATCCATTGCAAAAGCTACTGCACGGCCGGTTTCGACCATCAGGAAAGCTTCAGCATGGTCTTTGGCAGCCAGGATGTTCATGCCCAGGTTGCGTTCGGCATTCAGAATGGTGATTTGCTTCAGGTTCGAAGTACCGGAAGTCGAGACGATAGTCTTGCCTTTCAAATCTTCCAGCGACTTGACGTTGGAAGATTTCTTAGCCAGCAAGCGGTTCGCTGTCACGTACATGGTCGGCGCAAAGGAAACAACCTTTTGACGCTCGGCATTGTTGGTGGCGGAATCGCAAGACAGGTCGATAGTGCCGTTGGAGATCAGCGGGATACGGGTAGCTGAAGTCACTGGAACCATCTTGACGTTCAATGCTGTCATGCCGAGTTGTTTCTGAATGGCGGTCGCAGCTTTCAGGCACAAATCGATCGAGTAGCCTTGATAGGATTGCTTGTCATCAAGGTAAGAAAATGGGATAGAAGAATCGCGCACACCCAGGGTAATAGTGCCGGTATCTTTGATTTTTTTGAGTGTTCCAGTCAGTTCTTGCGCTTGCACGGAGCCAACCATTACTCCCAAGCCAACCAATGCGACAACTAATTTCGATGACATCATAACAACTCCCGTAAAAAAATTATTCGTGTAGTTTAACAAACTCGCTGCCCGAGCAGCAGACTTAAACCCATGCTTATTTATTATTATCACCTCTTCTACTAAAATCCTTGTCTCCACCTTTGCATAAATCAATAATTACATCCGAAATTTTTTACTTCTAGTTGCCAACCTGATCCGACGGGAAGCGCAATGATTCTCTGAAAAGATAGCCCATCGGCATGTTTAACGTAAGGTTATTTTTTGCCGGAATCGGGCTCAGGAACCATTTGGTGTACAGCTTGTAGATTTCGCCATCGTGGATAATGCGCCCCATTTCACGGTCTACCACTGCTTTGTATGCGGCATCGTCTTTAGGCAGCATGATTGCGTAAGGCTCGGTTGTCAAAGGATCTCCGACCACGGCATAGGCTGCCGGATCCTTGGCGGTAGCCTTCAACCCGTAAAGCAGCACGTCATCCATCACGAATGCATCTGCCGTCTTGTCTACCACCATCTTGAACGATTCGTTGTGATCGCGTCCTTCTACGATGGTCATATTCAGCGAACGGACCTGGCCACGGTCTACCAGCGATTTGACGCTGGTGGTGCCCTTGGTCGTCGCCACTTTTTTATCGCGCAGATCCGGCCAGTTCTTGATCTTGTCGTCCGCCCGGACCAGCATGCGCGAAGACGCCATGAAATGCGCAATAGTAAAGTTGACCTGTTTGCGGCGCTCCGCATTGTTGGTGGTTGAACCACATTCCAGGTCGATTTTTCCGCTTGTAACCATTTCGATGCGATTCGAAGACGTCACTGGAACGTAGGCGATATTCAATTGCTGCAGTTTCAAATTCTGCTTCACTGCATCCGCTATCTTGAGACACAGATCGATGGCATAACCGACCGGCTTTTTATCCTGATCCACGAAAGAAAATGGAAATGACGCTTCCCGATAGCCAATCGTGATGGTTTTGCTATCACGTATTTTTGCCAGTACATCTTCTGCGTGGGCAGCTGTCGCGCCGATGCTCAGCATCAGTGCCAGCGCCAGGCCGAAGCCCGAATTGCGCCGCGCAACATTCCAGCTACCCTTAAATTCCGTAGATACCACTTTATTCTCCCGAGTGTTGCGCTGTCGATATGATTTTTTACAATGAATATCCTTAATGCAATATTCAAGCCAGCCGTTTGATTACCTGCGGCGACTGCTTTCGCGTCACTCTTTTGCAAACAAATCCCCGATTAAGTCCGGGGCCAGACGACTTACGCGCAACCGGCTTACCGGTTGCGCGCGAGCAAAACATTTCGACTATAACGCAACATCAATCAAGGATACAAACCGCGCATCTCACGCGCCTGCAACACACGGGTACAAGCGACGATAAATGCCGCGGTACGCAGCGATACTTTCTTCTCTTCAGCCAGTTGCCAGACTGCGGTAAACGCTTCGCGCATGATGCGGGTAAGGCGCAAGTTGATTTCATCTTCGGTCCAGAAAAAGCTGGAGAAATCCTGTACCCATTCGAAATAACTGACTGTCACACCGCCGGCATTGGCGATCACGTCCGGCACTACCAGCACGCCCTTCTCATGCAGGATGTCATCTGCTGCCGGGCTGGTCGGACCGTTCGCACCTTCGAGAATGATCTTGGCGCGGATAGTCGGCGCATTCTCCACGGTGATTTGCTGCTCCAATGCCGCAGGCACCAAAATATCGCAATCCACGGCCCAAAACTGCGCACGGTCGCTGACTTCTTCGCCGCCGCTGAAACCGGCGACGCTGCCGGTAGCATTGACGTGGGCTTGCAACGCCGCCACATCCAGGCCGCTGGAACGCATCACGGTAGAAATATGATCTTGTACCGCCACCACTTTGGCGCCGGCTTCCGAGAACAAGCGCGCAGCAATGCCGCCGACATTACCGAAACCCTGCACTGCGACCTTGGCGCCATGGATGTTCAAGCCACGCTTGACCGCGGCTTCGCAACCCACCACGAACACGCCGCGGCCGGTAGCTTCGCGCCGTCCAAGGCTGCCGCCCAATGAAATCGGCTTACCGGTGACAACACCCGATGAGGTGCTGCCCTGGTTCATGGAATAGGTATCCATCATCCAGGCCATGATTTGTTCGTTGGTATTGACGTCCGGCGCCGGGATGTCTTTGTTAGGGCCGATGATGATGCCGATCTCGCTGGTGTAGCGGCGCGTCATGCGCTGCAACTCACCTTGCGACAGAGTCTTCGGATCAACCCGGATACCGCCTTTGGCGCCGCCGTACGGCACGTTGACAGCCGCGTTCTTGACCGTCATCCAAGCCGACAGGGCCATCACTTCGGACAGCGTTACGTCCTGGTGGAAGCGCACACCGCCCTTGCCTGGGCCGCGCGATGTGTTGTGCTGGACGCGGTAACCTTCGAAGTGGGCAATGGTGCCGTCGTCACGTTCGATAGGGACGTCGACGATCAGCATCCGCTTCGGACGTTTCATGGTTTCAACCCAACGGGCCAAATTACCAAGATAAGGTGTTACGCGATCGATTTGTTCGAGATAGTCGCCCCATGGGCCAATGCCATGTTGCGTGAGATAGGATGGAACTTCGTGCTTGATAGTCATATTTTTGCGCGCTCCTGGAAGTTGCAGACCGGCCCCCATGAAAGACTGCAGCGGGGCAAAATCGATCTAGTGGCGAATCGTAGGACAACGGCATAGGGCAAAGCCAATGCTTTGTGCGCATGTAACTATGCATTTTTTGCATTGATATTAAAAATGCAATTTTATTGCGGCAGATGCGACTTTTCCGCAAGCATCGGAAAATGCTGCGAATTGACTCGACTCAGCTGGTCGATTCAGCTGATCGACTCGAAATTTAAGCGAGGGCTTGTGGAGTTTTGCGTTTTGCGTTTTTTGCAGCCTCTTTGGCCGCTTCTTTGGCCGCATCTTCCTGCTGTTGCAACAGGTAGGCCCACAATCGTGCCACCACCGGCTTACCCGGCCGTTGCACGGTAGGACGCTCGCGATACAAACGGATTTCCATGGTGGCTTCCCACTCAGGCGCGCCCTGGTCGACACTGGCCAGTTGCTTCAGCTTGACTTCGCGGGTCACCGCGGATTCCGGCAAAAACGCCACGCCATGCCCTTCCAGCGCCATCATTTTCAAGCCTTCCGCCATATCTGTTTCATAGCGTTTCTCAAGGTAAAGCGGCTTCTTGGAGTCGGCCAGAATCAATTCCACCATGCGCCCGAGATAGGCGTTGCTGGTATAGGACAGGAACGGCAGAGGCGCGCTGGCGCTGCCGGGGAAGGCATAATCGGGTACGCCGGCTTTGTTGCAATGGGCATAGGCGCGCAGTACTTCGCTTCCTAGCGTGATCAGATCGTAGCGGCCGGTATCGAGCTGTACCGGCTGGCGCGGATGGTGGTAGCACAGCAGCAGATCGCAACCGCCGTCCACCATGGCCATCACGGCATCGTGCACGTTCAGGGCCAGCAGGCGCGTGTTGAGCGGCCCGAAACCGTTCTCCAGCACGCGAATCCAGCGCGGCACATAGGTCAGCGATAAAGTATGCGGCACGGCGAAATCGACGGTGCTCAAACCGGTCGGGCGCTTGCCGCGCATCAGCGCACGGGCGTTGTTGATCTGGCCCAGCATCTCCAGCGCCTGCTCGTAAAAGACTTCGCCGGCGGCGGTCAGGCGCGTCGGGTAGGAAGTGCGGTCAATCAGATCGGCTCCCAGCCAAGCCTCCAGCGACTGGATGCGGCGCGAAAAAGCCGGCTGCGTGACATGACGCAATTCTGCAGAGCGGCTGAAACTATGCGTTTCCGCCAACGAAATGAAATCTTCTAACCATTTGCTTTCCATGCCGCTATCGTAACGCGAGTCGGTAATCGCGGCATAGGAAATTGCTGCGCACCGGACGAACAATCTGCATCGGCGTTGTACGCTTACACCATCCACACGACGTTTTCAGGGTAACCGCCATCGACGCCAGGCGACGGGCTCGCCGCCTCTTCAGGGTGCGCTTGCTGACGCAGCCACATCTGCGCATAAGCGCCGTCCGCCGCCAGCAGCTGGGCATGCGTGCCGCGTTCGATGATATGGCCGTGATCGAGCACCAGGATTTGCTCGGCGTCGGCAATGGTCGACAAACGATGGGCAATCACCAGCGTGGTGCGATCCCTCGCGATTTCTTTCAATTGCGCCTGGATCGCCTGTTCGGATTTCGAATCGAGCGCCGAGGTGGCTTCATCGAAAATCAGCACGGCAGGATTTTTCAGCAACGTGCGAGCAATCGCTACCCGTTGTTTTTCGCCGCCCGATAATTTCAAGCCGCGCTCACCCACCATCGAGTTATAACCGTCCGGCAGGGATTCGATGAAATCGTGGATATGCGCAGCCTTGGCGACCGCAACGATTTCCGCCTTGGTGGCGCCCGGCTTGCCGTAGGCGATGTTGTACTCGATGCTGTCGTTGAACAGCACCGTATCCTGCGGCACGATGCCGATCGCCTGACGTAGCGAGGCTTGAGTGATGTCGCGCAAATCCTGGCCGTCGATCGTGATGCGGCCGCCGTTGATATCGTAAAAACGGAACAGCAGGCGCGATAAGGTCGACTTGCCCGAACCGCTGTGGCCGACAACCGCGGTGGTGGTGCCGGCGGCTATCGTGAAATCCACGTCAAACAAAATCTGGCGCTTGCTTTCGTAGCTGAAATCCACGTGCGAAAAACGCACCTGTGCGCCGCCGGTCAACAGCGGCCGCGCTTCCGTGGCATCAGCGATCTCGCGATTTTCATCCAGCAGATGGAACAGCCGCTCCATATCGGCCAGGCTCTGTTTGATTTCGCGATAAATAACGCCGAGAAAATTCAGCGGTATGTACAACTGGATCATGAAGGAGTTAACCAGCACGAGATCGCCCAGGGTCATCTTGCCGTCAATTACGCCCTGCGTAGCGCGCCATAGAATCAGCGTCACGGCGATGGCGATGATCAGCGATTGTCCGGTATTGAGCAAAGACAGCGAGGTCTGCGATTTCACCGCCGCGGTTTCGTAGCGCATCAAGCCATCGTCGTAACGCCGCGCCTCGTATTCCTCATTGCCGAAATATTTGACAGTTTCGTAGTTGATCAGGGAATCGATGGCCTTGGTATTGGCGCTGGAATCGAGCGCGTTCATGGTGCGCCGGAAGTGGGTGCGCCACTCGGTGACGGTGACAGTAAACGTGATATAGCTGACCAGCGCCACCACGGTAATTCCGGCGAACCAGATATCGTAATGCAGCACCAGATAACCGAGCACCAGCGAGATTTCGATCAAGGTCGGCAAGATGCTGAACAGGGCGTACGACACCAGCGACGAAATGCCGCGCGTGCCGCGTTCGATATCGCGCGTCATGCCGCCGGTCTGGCGATTCAGGTGAAAGCGCAGCGACAGCGAATGCAAATGACGGAATACCTGCAAAGCGATGGTGCGCACCGCACGCTGGGTGACACGAGCGAAGACGAATTCGCGTAGTTCGGTAAACAAGGTGGTGCTCAGGCGCAGCGCGCCGTAGGCGACCAATATCCCCAACGGCAGCACCAACATCGCCTGTGGATGGCTGGCCGTGATGGTCATGCTGTCCACCAGTTTCTTCAATACCAGCGGTACACCGACATTCGCCAGCTTGGCGCCCAGCATGAACAGCAGCGCCAGCGAGACCCGCCACTTGTACGTCCAGAGATAAGGCAACAAGGTCTTGAGCGTGGCCCAGTCGCTGCGCTTGGGCTGGACGCCGTCGATGGCTGCGCCGTCTGGCGGCGGGGTGGAGGAATGGTGGCGCATGAGATGACAATCTTAAGGAATAGTTTAAGCTACGCACTATACGGATAATTCCGAATAGTCTTAGATATAGCGCTCATTGTAGCTCTCAGGGAAAATAACAGATGACTGATCAAAACAACAACCAATTACTTCCCGACACCATGCCGCAACTGCGCGTGATGCCGATGCCAGCCGACGCCAATGTCCACGGCGACGTCTTCGGCGGCTGGATCATGGCGCAAGTCGATATTGCCGGCTCACTACCGGCCACGCGCCGCGCCAATGGCCGGGTGGCGACGATTGCAGTGAATTCGTTCCTGTTCAAGCACCCGGTATTTGTCGGTGACCTGCTGTCGTTTTACGCGGAGATCGTCAAAGTCGGCAATACCTCGATCACCGTCAATGTCGAGGTGTATGCCGAGCGCAACCGGTTGCAGACGGAAATTGTAAAGGTCACTGAAGCGACGCTGACTTATGTCGCTACCGATGAGCAGCGCAAGCCGCGTCAGTTGCCGCCGCTCTCGACTTGATTCGCTCCCGGGCTCCCCTGCGGCTGGTTTGCGCCAAGTTCGCCGAAGATGCCGGCGGCAGAGGCTTGCACCATGCGATCGGGAGACGAGATTAATGAAGATCACCAAACTGACCACTTACATCGTACCGCCGCGCTGGTGTTTCCTGAAAATAGAAACCGATGAAGGTGTAGTTGGCTGGGGCGAACCGGTAGTCGAAGGCCGCGCGCATAGCGTTGCTGCCGCCGTCGAAGAATTGTCCGACTACCTGATCGGCAAGGATCCGCGCCATATCGAAGACCACTGGACAGTGTTGTACCGCGGCGGATTTTATCGCGGCGGCGCCATCCACATGAGCGCATTGGCCGGCATCGACCAGGCGCTGTGGGATATCAAAGGCAAGGCGCTTGGCGTGTCGGTCAGCCAGTTGCTGGGCGGCCCGGTGCGCGACAGCATCCGCGTGTATTCCTGGATCGGCGGCGACCGTCCTGCCGATACGGCAGCGGCGGCCAAGGAGGCGGTGGCACGCGGTTTCACCGCAGTGAAGATGAACGGCACCGAAGAACTGCAGTTCGTCGATTCGTATGAAAAAGTGGAAGCGACGCTGGCCAACGTCGCGGCTGTGCGTGAGGCGGTCGGCCCGCATATCGGCATCGGCGTCGATTTTCACGGCCGGGTGCACAAGCCGATGGCAAAGGTCCTGATCAAGGAACTGGATCCGTACAAACTGATGTTCATCGAAGAACCGGTGCTCAGTGAAAACTACGAAGCTCTGAAAGAACTGGCGCCGCTGACCAGCATCCCGATCGCACTGGGCGAGCGGCTGTATTCCCGTTGGGATTTCAAGCGCATCCTGAGCGAAGGTTATGTCGATATCATTCAGCCCGATGTTTCTCACGCCGGCGGGATCACTGAAACCCGCAAAATCGCCACCATGGCCGAAGCCTACGATGTGGCGGTGGCATTGCACTGCCCGCTGGGTCCGATTGCACTGGCCGCTTGCCTGCAAGTTGACGCGGTGTCGTACAACGCGTTCATCCAGGAACAAAGCCTGGGCATCCACTACAACGAGAGCAACGACTTGCTCGACTATGTAAAAAACCCTGAGGTATTTGCTTACGACAAAGGCTACGTGACCATCCCGCAGGGACCGGGGCTGGGCATTGAAATCAACGAGGAATATGTCAAGGAACGGGCTGCTGTCGGTCATCGCTGGCGCAATCCGATCTGGCGCCATAAGGATGGCAGCTTCGCAGAGTGGTAACACGCGGACCAAAGATAGGCCTGAAGTAACTGCCTGGCGGCGTGGCCTGGCGTGGCGTCAATTAAAAAAACAAACCCCGGATGCGCTTGTGGCATATCCGGGGTTTTCACTTCAGAATCGCGGCCTCCGGCAAGACGCCGCTTCTCTTGAATCTTAAGCTGCCTGCTTTTGCTCAGCGGGCTTTTCATCGCGCAATTCACGGCGCAAAATCTTGCCCACATTCGTCTTCGGCAGATCGTTGCGGAACTCGATATATTTCGGCCGCTTGTAACCCGTCAACTGCTCACGACAGTAAGCCATCAACTGCTCGGCCGTCAGCGACGGATCTTTGCGCACCACGAAAATCTTCACCACTTCACCGGCATGTTCGTCCGGCACGCCGACGCAAGCACATTCCAGTACACCTGGATGCTGCACCACCACGCCTTCGACTTCATTCGGATACACGTTGAAGCCGGACACCAGGATCATGTCCTTCTTACGGTCGACAATCTTGGTATAGCCGCGCTCATCCATGATGCCGATATCGCCGGATTTGAAAAAGCCGTCGGCCGTCATGACCTTCGCGGTTTCATCGTCACGGTTCCAGTAGCCGCGCATGACTTGCGGGCCGCGGATGGCGATTTCGCCGGCCTGGCCCAGAGGAACAGGATTGCCGGCGTC
>Ga0182007_10000964_pt1 | contig 15795 bp, 17 predicted proteins | sample Sormic07211113_1_FD_123023 | JGI IMG/M metagenome (GOLD analysis project Ga0182007, IMG submission 123023) | Rhizosphere microbial communities from Sorghum bicolor, Mead, Nebraska, USA - 072115-113_1 MetaG | ecosystem: Host-associated > Plants > Roots > Rhizosphere | place: USA: Nebraska... | reverse complement strand
AAATTTTTAACCCTTCCTCATTCAAAACCTAGTTGACACGTAGTCCATTTCTTTTTCAGTTGTAGGACTTTTCCTATATTGCTGCTATCGGCTTGTCAGTTCATGCGCCCCCTCAACTACTGAAAGGTAGAGTAACAACTGTTACTTTTCCTTTCCCCTCCCCTAATCCCCCTATCCCCATCGCTCCCGCGCCCTTCTTTCAAAGGAAAAATCAATCCATTCGGAGAGGAGTGAACGGCTAGCGCCTTCAAAAAACCAAAAACTCTAATTGACTAAGAAAACTTTCACCCCCCACAACGAAAAATTTTAACCCACAAAAGACATATAATAAATGAATAACTAACAACCAAATTGAACTTCAACATTACAAAATTAAAGAACGAAAACCCGGAGGCACAAGGAAACCCATAAAAAGTGCACAGACGTTACAACCAGCGATTATTAGTACAAAACTTTCAAAGTGACAAAACTTGTACCACCTAGCTCAAAAAAACATTTGACACCAACATCAAGCCGATCTAACTTCCAGCAACCAAATGAAATGAAGTGTGATCACATCTTCAACTCACTTCAAGAATCACACCTACCTCACTCTTTAAAAAACATATCAGGCGCACCCAGTGAGACTCATATTCAGCACCAGCGACTTCAAAATTTCGGGCACCCCCTTTCCTGGATTTCCGATCTTGCTTGATGCATATATGAATATTCAATGGCACGCATTAAATTTTCTTATTTACGTATGTACTGAAGAAGGAAAAGCTAACAGTCCTGCAACATGGGAGCAATACGGTACAGGCCTTTATGATTACTTCGGTTTTTGCGAGGCTAACGGGTATGACTGGAAAGTCACCACCCATACGTCTAAACACTCAACTATAGATAAGTACCGCAATTGGAGTATGGCGGAGTGTGGATTGGAGCCAAGCACAGTAAACGATCGCCTGCGCATCATATATCGTTTTTATGAATATGCATTGGAAGAATGCTGGATCCAGAGTTTACCTTGGAGGGGCAAAAAAGAGTTATTGAAAGATTATGGACCAGGACTTATAAAGAAAGACACTACTGGTGGTTATAAAAGATCTTCAACCGGCCGGAAGCCGAGCATTACCACTGTCAGAGTTCTGAGTAGAACTCAAGTCGACATAACTTTGGGAGCTATTGCCAACCTTGAGTTAAAACTCATAACACGCCTGGCTCTAGCATGCGGCCTAAGAAAGCAAGAATTATTGACCTTCCCAAAAAAATACATTGTTGACCCAAAGGACTATCCAGTAACGAAAATGAACTATCGCATCATTCTAAATCCCAGAGAGATGAAAACTAAAAACAATAAAAGTCGACAAGTAGATATTCCCGCCTCGCTGATGAACGATTTATGGAGTTATATCAAGTATGAACGCCAAGCAAGGGCTTCCCTGTGCAACGATAAAGAAGATAAAAAACTACTGTTCTTAACCGAGCATGGAAAACGCTTTTCAAATGGTGGCCGCGGCCTGAATACTCTTTATAAGGAACTATCCCTACCCTTCAAATTAAACCCACATATTCTACGGCACACATACGCAACTCATACGCTCTACGTTTTGACGAAGATGAATCTTCCCATGGTTCCACTCATCTACGTAAGAGACAGAATGGGGCATTCGAGTATTAAGACGACCGAAATATACCTTCATTTTATAGAGCTAGTTGACGATAGCGTCTTAGATACTATGCAAAACAATATGGCCGAGTATTACGCAGAGGTTGCAAATGAGACATCGCAAGAATTTTAAGTCGAATCTTTCGGAAGCTGGAGCTGAGATGGAACTCAAAATTGACTCAGCGACTACCAGTGCTGCTCCCTGCATAACATTTCCAGATAACAGTACGGGACAAAGGAATTTCGATTCTAAAAAATTCTTGGGTAAGGGTTTCGACGAAATCGTTCTTACCAGCTTCAACACAATACAAAGACTTCTCAGCTCCGCGATCGATACCGACCAGCAGACACGATCCTATACTACTATTGCATCGTATTGCATCGGCGGGCTTAACCATCTATTCGACTGTTGTGACTACTTAATTAAATCAAAGCATTATTCCAGCTTGAACTGCGAAGACATAACCGCGGATTTCATACTAAGTTTTTTAGACTTCCTAGAGATGAAACCGATAAAAACCCAGCGCCATATTTTTACGCGCGTAAAGGCGATACTGACAGAGCGCGAATTCAACATCAGCTCCTCTTGGTTCCCAGCCACCAACTTTGCGAAAAAAGATCAAAATGAGCCTCCACGTGCAACATGTTTCACCCCAAATGAACATGTTCCGCTACTGAAGGCGTTATCGAGCGAAGTACGCAACATTCTAAAAGGAACTTTAGCTCTAACACCAGAGCAACTCAGTTATTGCCTCATAACAATTGCAGACAAAACCGGAGCTAATCTACAGCCGCTTCTAGAAATCGATATCACATCTGTAACTGATCATCCTTTTCACCCGCAAAAGCGCATTTTAATTCTTTATAAGCGCCGAGGTAATAAAAGCCAGCCAATCCCACTTATTCCTGACAAAAATGAAGGTGAACCAAATTTTGCGGAAACTACTCCTTTTATAGAAAAGATACTTAAAGCTGTTATCTCGCGAAACAATGCAGTTCGACAATCAAGTAGCTACCCTTCTCGTATTTTTGTTGCGTCTGATAGCGCTAACGGAGGCGTATCAGGTAAAGCATTGACGAAGACAGCCATAAAGGAAGCCGTGAAAAAACTGGTTCGAAACCATGAGTTAAAATCAATCGACGGAAAGCCGCTTGTTGTAAATTTTGAGAGACTGCGAAAAACGTGGGAAAACAACGTTTATAAGCTGAATAACTACGACCCCTATGCTACTGCTGCACTCGCAAACCACAGCGTGAAAGTAAGCAATGATCACTACTTACAGGCTCCTCCTGACTCAAAAAAAAAGCATCATGCCATGGTTGAAGTGAGAGTTAGGGATCTCCTCAATTACACATGCGAACCCACAGTCATTGCGAGTTGCACTGATCTCAAAAACGGTGACCGTGCCCCGAAAAACGGTAGCTTGTGCGTGCAGGTTTTCGGTTGCTTCAGCTGCTCTAATTTCGTCGTCACGGCAGATGACCTTTATCGGTTAACCAGCTTTTACTTTTACTGCCTTCGCCAAAGAAAAACAACGAGCACCAGGACATGGAAAAAAACATATAGCGCAATTTTGAGAACCATCACCAATGACATCCTTCCCAAGTTCGAAAAAAAACTTGTGGAAGCCACTGTCACTAAAGCGCGTACCACTCCACATCCAGCCTGGAAATAACATAAGTAAGGAAGTATCGCCTCATGCTAAAAACATTTCTTTTTAAAGAACTCAAGTCGTGCATTGAGGACAACAGCTTTGAGTCACTGGTGGCGACCTACTATACTTCCTTGGATGGAGTCCAAAAACCTTTAAGTTACTTTAGAGAGATGGTTTGGCGTCTGCCAGACGATATCTTTCCAGTCGGGACGCACGATTACTCGAAACGACTCGATTTTTCTAAAGTACCGCTAAAATTTGTGCACTCTGTCAAAATTGCCATAATTAGTTATATCCGTGCTCGTAGAAAAAAAACACGCCGAGGGAAATCCATAGTTCTAGTTTTCAACAACATGCTTCCCTTCTTACGCTTTATTGAGAATCTCACCAAGACGCTGAACAATGTAAACACGTTAATTTTCCTGAGTTACGTACACTCCCTCAAAAATCTTCCCAGCAGTACGGGCAAACCGCTGTCACCAGGCGCCATAAAAACTAGACTAATGGCCGTTGAACTTCTGCACGAGCTTACTGAAGGCTCAGCTGATGCTATGCCGAAACCATGGCCATCATCCTCCGCATATCTACTCGCCGGGGGAGCCTCAGTAGTTAATGCATACGTTAAAACTGCCCGAATTCCTGATGAAATTCTCGCCAGTCTCCTCAAGGCATCCGTAAGCCTCATTGAATCAGCTGATAACTTATTAAAGCTTAGGGCATATCATCATAGTAATCTAGAAAAACACTCGCGTTATCTAGTTACACCTGACTCATTAGAATATCTTAAAAATGGGGGGTTTTCCGGCAATCTTCAAGACCTAAGAATCACATTATCGTCAATTCTTACTGCATGCATGATTGTAATACTGGCGACCTCGGGTATACGCTCCAACGAACTGCTTTCTCTGAAAACTGACTGTAATTTCACGACCTTTGAAGACGGCGAAACCATATGCTGGATCCGTGGTGAGGCCGAAGGAGTTCCACGGGTATGGATTGTTAATAAAATCACTCATCGCGCAACTGAAATCGCAGCGAAAATCACCCAAACCCTGAGAAACAAGTTAGCCGTCAAAATACAAGACTTGGAGGGAAGCGAGCTGAATGAATATTCGCTAATTTCCGCTCGCCGCCATAAAGACTCTATATTCCTCGGTTTGGATAACAACGGGAGCATTCAAACCTTTGCAAATTCTTCTGTAAATGGCCGCTTGAAAGATTTTTCTGACTCTATTAATTTGAAGTGGAACTTAGCCTCTCATCAATTCAGGCCTACTCTGGCTCACTACATAGTAAGTAGCGGGCATGGCGACTACCGTTATGCGAAAGAGCATTTTGGTCACGCGACTCTCGACATGTTCATTTCCTATACGCAGCACGAGGATCACGACGCCAGCCTTGTAGAGGACATAGCTTTTGCTTTTAGCGAGGACAAACAGTCGCAGGTTGAGCATTTTCTTCTTGAAACCACCCCCTTGACTGGCGGACTAGCTGAACCCGTTAAAAGATACAGAGCAATAATTAAAACCTATAAAAACCGCGCTCAGATGGTTAAATCCGTAGCCACCAATATCTATATACGTGCTACTTCGGTGGGTTGGTGTACAAATGATAAAGGTAATTGTATCGGTGGAGAAGGTATCGAGAAGACCCGGTGTGCAAAGGATGGCGGATGTGTAAATTTCCTCGCCGATGACACCCACCTACCAGCATGGCGTGAAATAGAAGCGCAACAGCTTGAATTGATTGAACTCGTCGACATTGGTGAGTCGGGAAGAGCGAGAGCAATAAGAGACCTGGAGCGCAGTAGAAGCGTTATTGCACAACTTGATCCGGAGTTCAGAGCCAATGAGTAATTTCCCCTGCCCGCCACCAACGAAAAAAGATAGGAGACGTGAAGAAATCAGACTGGCGATACTTCGAATAGAAAAAGGACGGACGAAGATCGTCGAGAAGGGGCGTAAGCTCAGCATTATCGCCGTTGCTGAAGAAACTGGAATATCCGCAGCCGCTATCCACAACCACTATCCTGATATGGCGGATCTAATACGCCGAAAATTAGGCGTGGATATGCGAGAGCAAAGAAACAGCATCGCAAAAAAACTCAAGGATATCAGAACCATCAACAAGGACCATAGAGACGAGATCGCACAGCTCAAAAAGGAAATCGCTTTGCTCGCGTCACACAACGCCACGTTGATGCTAAAAAATAGCGAGCTTACTGCGATCGTTCAAAGTGATAACGTTAGGCCCTTTCCATCTAAATGAATTATTTTATCACTGAGATTTTTGTCTGGTCCGTTTTCTTCCGAAATCGGCTCAGACCCCAACTGACCGATACCGCGAGGGTCCTCGCGGATGTAGCCAAGTGAGGCCTGCTTTTGACAAAGAGGTCGGTTTGCCGTTCACAGCACACCATATTCGGGTGACAAGGTAGCAGTTACCTGGGTCAAGCTTTCAGTCGGAACTGCATTAGCGGCCCGTCTTTCAACCTATCCCGCACGACTCCGGTGATCTCCTCCATCTGGCGTCGGTCCTCCTCAATATCGATTTCAGTGCCTCTGAATCTTCGCAGAGTGGAGCGTTTTAGCGCATCAATTAGCGAATTGCAGTGTTCGGTGATTTTTTGTTCCCAATAAATATCCCCCGCGGCGACGTCATCGATCTTGGGCGACTTGCCAAGGCTTTCAAACGCGAATACGCCGCCTGCCAGAAAGCTACGAACGCGATTGGTGGGGAGGTGGTACTTCGTGGAAGGTGCCGACACAGCCTTCAATATTGTCCCTAAAAGATAAGCAGCCCTAATGAGTCGCCGGAACATGTGTTCTTCCGATTTAGGCTTCCTGTAAGACGCGGGAAGATGCCATACCCAAGTGCCGAACATCGTACCCGCGTTGAAATCTGCATCGAACTCCAGTGCTCTCGTCTCCTCATCGGTGCTGGGTTCATAATCGCAGTGACCATGGATCGCATGAGCCAACTCGTGAAAATAGAGCAGAAGGCAGACATCCAAAGCTAAACCCAGAGCCTCGAAACCGGCCTCCTCGGGATTCACCACCTTTGGAAAAAGGGTCTGAATCGAGTTCTCCTTCTCTTGGTACTGATTTGCCAAATTGGAAGTAGGACTGCCCTCCTCTAGAGCACACAGCTCAATGGCAGTCGATAGAGCGACTAGCATCGTTCCGGCAGCGATGTCGATTCTGTATTGACCTCCACGCCCGCTGACCATGGCCTGAAAGGTGTCGTTACCGCGGAAGAGGCGATCTATCGTCCACTCCTGTTTGTCTAGCCGATGCTTGCGAAGCTGCTCCATCAAAAAATCAAGCTCAGAGTCCAGCTCTCTGAACATTATTTCTGACAGAGCTAACCTACCGTCAACCAGATCGTGCGCTTGAAAAATTGAGTTAAGAACTTCGCCACTCGGGTAGGCACGCAACGCAGGACCCGCATCCGTATGGGGCTGACCGTCAGTTAAAAGCATATGTCTTTTTCTCCACCTTTTCGGTACAACCCACTAGGACGCGCGATTGCCCATGTTTTCCGGCTCCTTTCGCTCGGTCACCTACACGTTGGGCTGACCCACATGCGGTGTCTGAACTCGGAGATTGCAAACCAATGACTATCAATGGCTCTATAGCGTAATCGGCGAAATCTTAGGAAAAATGAGCGCGACCGGAAAATCTGTAGGCGACACTAGACGATGACGATCATGTCGACACAATCCAAAACCATTGGTTGGGAGTTCTTGAAGGCAATCTATTGAGAGATCAACCCTGGAACGCTTTACGTGCCTTGAAATGATCACGCATGACCATATGCGCAATACCCATTCCCGCTCCTATGAGGATCAGTAAGGAGATTATTATCGAATGTGTGGCATGGAGTATCATCATGAAGATGGGACTTAACAAAAGGGAAAAACCTAACCCGAGCATCATCACCATGACGACTGGTAGCCCCTTGTCCTTGTAAACAACCTCTCCATCTTCAAGCTGCGCGGAGTACAGAATGCTCATTCCGAGCAGTCGACGCACTAAAGCCAATTTTACTTTTTTGCCTACCACCAAAAACGAACGCATATAGTCATCGCATACAATGTCTCTTGTTCGTATGCCATTTATTTTGACAAAAGAAATGACTCGCTGTCCGTCAACATATGAACCGAAACCAATTTCTTGTATCACACCATCCAAGATTACAAGCGCCATGTTTCAACCACCCCAAAGACGGCATCAGAGATTATTAAATATCTTTTGAGTAAATTATCTTGCCTGTCAGACTATCTTTTAAATCAATGCGCTGCGGACTAATCAGCACGAATCGTTGAGACCCAAATTTGCCAGCAAAACGCTCACGTTCAACCGACTTCACGTATCCGTAAACTTCGATTCCTACGCTTTCTCTAGAAGATTCTATTTGACGAGCAAGTGATTCATCCGCAACGTCAAGGAGTACTTCAGAGCCCCCTTGGAAGCCTATGTAGTAGCTCGTCGGGCCAGGATTGAGGTAGCAGCGGAGCTTAGGAGCCCGCGCCAAAGAGGAAGCGTTGCGCTTTTCCTCATCCGTATAATCCAGCTTGTCCGAGAACAAGCAATTATCAATTCGAAAGCCTTTGGCCTGCGGGTCGTAGCTGCTCAGTGATATCGGAGTCCAGTCATCAGAACTCAGTTTCACAAGATTGATTGACTTCGTTTTGGCGGACTCTTCAGCTACCAATGCACCTAAGGCGGTGGTCAGATCCCTTTTCTTGAATGAATCGCTTTCGGACTGCCTTTGAGACGCTAATCGATACAGCTCAGGATTCGCCTTGCGGAGGTTGAACGCGTCGGCCATCGAGTCACCAATATCCTCCGGGGTCTCAGTCCAATCGCGCTTGGCGTTGTACAAATTGAAAGCGGTCATTGGCTGCTTGGCGTCGAGGTAGGCGCTTGGGTCTGCCTTTCCTGGATCCGGAAACGTGACGATGCGCGGCGTGTTTTCTTGCTCAAGTTGTACGAGAACCGCCTGGTCAGCTGCCTTTGCATTATTCGAGGCATCACCACCGGAAATCTGTGTCGACGTCGCGTTGTCGCCTTTGGGCATCTCACTGCCGCTGCCGCAGCCGACTAATAACAGTGTCGCGACTGGCACGGCGAGCGCAACCAGGCCCTGCCTACGCGGCGTTTTGTGTTCCATAACCATGAAAAACTTCCCTATCTTGGTTTTCAAATTGACGGCGAATTGAGCGTCTGGAAGCCACTCTTTTGTCATTGCCGACCAAAACTACCAAATCGGTAGTATTTCAGCCAGCAGCAAATCGCAACATGACGCCACTGATTTACTAGAAGACGTCATGACCACGAGCACCTTATGCATACGGCTCAAGCACGCGCGGTTATCCGCGGGGCTATCTCAAGAAGAGTTGGGGATACGAATCGGGCTTGAGCCTGCGTCGGCAAGTACCAGGATGAATCGCTATGAGCTTGGTAAACGCATTCCAGCCCCTGAGCTGATCGAACGCGTCGCAGTTGAGCTGGATCTGCCTGCTGCCTATTTTTACGCCTATCACCATGACGAAGCGGAGTTGCTTGAGCGCTTTCACCGCCTCAGTGATGCAGGCAAAACTAGGTTGATGGCCTACCTCAACAAGCTGGAATAGGCTTGCCCTTGAATAAAGCCTATTGCGCCATCCGAAAGCTCAGCCGTCCCATCGTGCGGTTGCCCAAGCACGGGGAATCCGCCGAGCGAGATTTGAAAAAAGCTTTCAAAATTCATCGGTGTAAAAACCCCAGCCTCTAACCAGCTCATCGAGTGCAAGTGAAATCCTCGATTCGGCCATTAGCTCCGCAGGCGTGTAACTCAATGCCACTGCGACAGCCATAGCAAAATCACTCAGATCTCCTGGCTCATAGGGCCAGATTTGAAGCTTCATCACTGACGCATCATGGGGATGGTATTCATCGATAATCTCCACCGCGTCCACCAGATCGAGATAATTCGCGAGCGATATAGCCCTGGTCTTTTGAGGGTAATCCGCAAGCATCGTGCGCGAATCCAAAAACGTATCGCCAGCTTCGACAAGTGCAGGATGGCTGAATGCGCGGACGTTCATCGACATCAGTCTTGGCGACGATATGAGACTACGCACATGTCTCAAATCGACTGGGCCTTGGTTGAACTCCCATTCCAATACTCGGCGCAAATGATCCTGGAGGTTTGGGTGATTAGCCATCACCACACTCGTAGAGTTTATCAATTTCATGAGGTCAGACACCAACGCCATGCTCAAGCCGCTTTAGCAGCAGGTAAATCGCCTGGCACCCCTCCTGCGTCGCCAACATTTCGCAGGGTCGCCGGCCTGCAAAGGCAGTGCGCTCTTCTTTTACCCAAAGAACTGCGCCTTCTCCGAAAAATGACAAAATCAAGTTCACGGCTTCAACGTAGCTGGCGATGTAGTTTTCGTCACTCTTAAGGTTTTCAACCCGATCTATCCGCTCCGGCCCGGAATGCTGGCCACACCGGGCCTGAAGCCAACCCTCAATACTTATCACCCCACCTGGCATCCCGCACATTTCACAAACACAACCTGATACCAGCTCCGCGATATCGAAAACGGCACCGATACTCTCGTCCCCGCCACGGTGATAGATCCTGAGCTGACCGAACTTCTCTTTCACCTGCGTGACCTTCACGTCGAGCGCGCTCACCTTGGCACGTTGCTGAACCAGCCACAGAGTTGCTTCGATGACATCAGCCCAGCCGTCATTGCACTCAAAACCGAAGGTTGCCTCTCCAGAGAAGTCTTTCGGAAAGAGCAGAGTGCGGTACTGAGCCGCAAGAAGCCTTTCGATGAAATTATTCATTACCCATAGCCCTTTTTGACCACAGAGGTTCTCGGGTCTGGCTCAGCAATGCTGATGGATAAACCTGTCCATCCATCAATTCGTAGCAGACCCGCTCGTCCGCCTCCTGAATCTCCCGAATTGGCTCCATCAGCCAGTTTCCTTTTTGGTTAAGCCAAGGTGGGGATACTAGCTGGACCTCATGAATAAACTGCTCGGGTGTGTCTTTTGAGGCTAAATCCAGGAGGAACTGTACTTTCGAAATCATGAACTGCTGCTGCGAAGAACCCTCCTCGCCCGCTACTTCATATGTGACATAAAACCACTCGTCGTTCGACGTTTGCGAGATGTACGCCCAGCGACGTGCGCCTTCTTCAAGCACGAAGAATGGATTTTTCACACGTGCTTGCTCGTGGGTTTCGAACATATTAATTCTCCAGATAACTTTTTTGCTTAAGGCTACTCACCTTCACTGCCCCCCTCTAACAACTCACAGCACAACCGGCGCCTTAGCATCGTCTTTAGCCCAAGACCATGAGTTGCCTCCCTATGAGATTTTCAGATGACAGCTACGTGAGTGCTTCTGAACCGTTGGTTTCCTATAGGCGACAAAGCTACCAAAATGGTAGTATTTCAGCTAGCAGCAAATCGCACCTTGCCGCTATGGCTTCCACAGGCAGATGCATGAATCGATACGAGCTTGGTGGGCGATGTTCGGCCCTAGAGCTAATTGAACGAGCCGCAGCCGAGCTAGGTGCCCGCCGCTTTACGCCAACCGCCATGACGAAGCAGAGCTGCTTGAGCGCTGCGTTCGGATTAGCGATTTTGGAAAAGCGCGTTTGATGGCCATCTCAACAAACTGGAGTAGACCTGGCTCGATTGCCCTCGAAGAGATCCAGCGGGGTCGTTCAAGGCCACGTAACCTAAGCGTTGATCCAGTTCAGGGATCGGTCGCAGGCTTGCTCAAAAGAAAAGGCTGCGGACGGCTGTAACGCGTTTCAGGCGGCACCACCGGTTCGAATGCGGCTTAGAGCGAGAGACAGCAATGCCATCCGCTTACAAAGGTACTGTCGCGGCTGCTGATACAAACGCGAATTGAAAGCCATGCGAGCAAGAAATATTAAACAGATTCGATCGAAACCAGTTCGAAGTACTTAAACTTGCGTTTCTTCGCTTCTGTCTTCGCTTCCTGCTCCGCAATGAGCCTACTCAGCGTGTTTGCCTCATAAACAAGCGTCTCCGCTTTCCCCTCAAACTGCGACGTAACGCGGAGCGTCACCCTCAATTTGGGTGAGCGCGAAGTCGGTGCACGTCGGGCTTTTGATACGTGCTGCTGATCTGACGTAACCCGCAGATCCTCAGCCGCTGGGGCTATCTCATTATTCTGCGTGCCGAAAAGTGCTTCGCGCATTTCGTCTTCGCTCAGATTCTCTTTCATGCACGTGTCTCGTATGATCTTGCTGGTTGATCAGTATTGAATGGCTAACGACTCCGCATCGAACGTAGCGCTTCAGGAGCCACAACCCGATCGATCGGTTTTATTCGGCGCATTCTAACTGAATCGCTGTGGTGGATTGATGGTGAGCTTTGAGCCACAAGGCAAATAGGCGCTAGAAGTAATTCTATTTTTATGGCTTTGTTCACCAGTACGGTGCCCGAGTGGACCGCTCATTTCAGCATCATGGATGAAAATGGCCCTATTCTCTCAAGATCAACTCGAAGCAATCGCAAATGCCCTCGGCGACACAGATACGGGTCTCACTGGCCCTGAGATAGAGCTTTTTCTTGCTTCTGCCAAAATGAACGATCCAGGCAAAATCACAAAACGCATCAGGATTTATAACGCCTTTGTCGAAAGCCAAAATACCAAGCGTAACCGCACTCACGTGTTGGAATTTATTCGCCTCGCCATGAAACCAGCCCGATATAACCGATCGCCTGAACGCTTCGAGCCAATACGCGCACTCGTCAACCAAGCGCTCGCATTTGCCTCACTCATGGTGGATCAAGCGGGTAATCTTATTTCAGCAGAGGCAGTGCAGACCCTACCTGAGGCCCAGCGTAGAGCGCGCGATTTGCGTGCTGACCTTGAGAGTCGAGGAGTCCATCCCGACGTCCTGAGGTTTTGTCGCTCGGAACTGTTAGCGGACAACTACTTCCACGCTGTTCAGGAGGCAGTGAAGAGTGTCGCAGCAAAGATGCGAGAACGTACAGGCCTAACCGACGACGGAGCACCGCTGGTAGATCGTGTGCTAGCGGGTGATCCGCCACTACTAGCAATCAATCCACGCTCGACGATCAGTGAGAGAAGCGAACAGAGCGGCTTTGCGAATTTGGTTCGGGGCACATTTGGAATGTTTCGCAACCCCGTTGCACACGAGGCTCGAATACATTGGAATATGACGAAAGATGACGCAGAGGATTTGCTTACAATCGTTTCGCTAATCCATCGACGCCTGGATAAAGCCTATATGCCGCCGAGGCTCTGAAAGGGCCATGCACATGGATGAGTTCCAAATTCGCGCTCCACTGAGGAAAGGCATAACCCTACCCTTCACTCAGCTTGGCCCCTGCTCCCTCTCGGCCTTGACTGGCTGCGTTCGGCCAATAGAGGTCCAAGGACACCATAATGGCGAAACAGCAGCTTATGCAGCAAGCGAGAACTGATGTGTATTCTTGGTCCGTTTTCAACCACGCTTGTGCATTCCCTTCGCGTCACACCTTGGGCGGAAACGAATGAACCCAACTCTCCATAAGGCAGCTAATGGTCATCTGGCACTTGATTTCAACGAGTTGTCAGACGCTTGTTGGCTATCGATAGCTGAAGATCTGATCAAACTTCGAGGGTTCAAACGAGTGGGTTCACCCGTCATAGGAATCAGTAAACAAATTCACCAAAATTTCCAGTGTGCTGAGTTTAACCTTGCGGCCGGCTGGGACAATTGGTCTGGACATTACTTGCTTTCAGACTCTATGGCGGGCGATGTATTTCTGCAAAAGCTATTCGACCAGGTCCGCGGCTGACAGGCGGCTCAAGTCATCCGTTCTGCGGGTTGGGAGTACGTGTCTGAGCGTTTGCGGATGGCTGCAATGGGTCTAGGCTGTGTGAAAACGCGTTAAATACGTCGAAAACTGAGAATTGCGAGGATTGCCTGTGGAATCAGCGGACGGAAGCGCGTTTTCACACAGCCTGGGTCGACTCCGGGTCGGTCATGACGGGCAGAAATCGGCCAAGAGCGGCCGTTTATGAGAGACCATTGTCGACGCAGAGCGGACACTCATAAGCACTGAGCCAGCAGCCTTCAGGTGCGCAGTACGTGTGATCTCTGTTGCTAACCACCCCGCTTACCTTTGGCCGAACCGCACATGTAAGGTCTGGGCAACACAGCCCAAGTAAATGCAGAACGTCAGTGTGCTCGCTGCTGGTTCACTTCAAAATCAGGCTCGACGAACTCCATAATCACACCAAAGCTTTACGCCCGGCCTTAAAAAACGTCACCCTCAATGCTGGCCCTACGACTAGTCTGCTTAAGGGGCGTAGGTTGAATAAAATTAGTCCTCGGGACAAATATTACTTAAAATCCGTTACTGAGCCGTTCCCCTAACCCTCCTCATTGAGGAGCTTTGCTCAGCAGGCGAATGAGATGGATCTTTTTAATACAAAACTACCACAGAATAAACTGCATGCGTCTTTCAAAGAGATTTGCAGCGACCCTAATTATGCACCAGTAAAAGACGTGATCCAGTCGTGGAGTAAGGGACTACTGGAGAGATCAGGAGAACAAGCAAAGTTTATCAATGAGTTCCAGACCACTTTCAACTCTGCTTTTTGGGAGCTATATCTCAATAAGATGATTATCGAACTTGGCTTCTCTGTCGATTACACCAAAGGAAGTCCGGACTTTTGCGTGAGCACTCCAAGTGGAAATCAGTTCAACATTGAAGCAGTGGTATCAGATCGACCGAAAGCTACTACAACCAAAATAAACTCGCTCAACGAGAAAGAGTTTAGGGACCGCTGCACCGTTAAGCTCATCGGAAAATTAAAAGATAAAAGAGATCTTTTCAGCGGAGTCAATGGGAAAAAGTTTCCCTATTCGTCCCTTGGGCATGTTCGCGGTAGGCCGTTCGTAATTGCAATTGCTCCATTTGATAGCGATCTATCGCTTACGCAAAATAACGAAATAATAAATCGAGTGCTTTTTGGTATTGAACCTCCTGACGCACATGCCTTTAAAACAGGAAAACAAAGAAAAGTTGCATCAATTAACAAGCCGTCAGGCGCTCCAATTGAACTAGGTATATTTACAAATGACTCGTACAAAGAAATTAGCGCAGTCATTTTTTCTACCACTGGAACTTTCGGCAAGGCGGTAGTTGAGAGTGGTATCGAGAGAATCGTTAGGGCGACGAACTTCAGAGAAATCAATAAAGATGAACTCATTGCCCATCAAGGGTTGAGCGGCATAGGAATAAACAACTATCAAATAGGGCCATTAAACTATCTTGTTTCTACTCGATATGATTTTGGCAGCAGTATAGCTGGCTCTGACATACACATTTACCATTCATCTTACCACCGAGAAACTCATTTTGATGGCCTGCATATATATTACAACCCATATGCTGCTATCCCCTTTGAAGCCAACACCATAAATGCCAAGGGGATCACTCATAATTTTTATGATATAGATTCCGATTCTCCTATCCAACATCACCCCGATGGCGCATTAGTATCAAGACAGCTGTACGAGCCAACAATTAATAATTTAAGATTTCTTCTTGACGCACACTCAAAAGAGTCATTAAGTTCGCTATATAGACAGAAAAACCATTCTACGCCAGATTAGGTACTGCGCCAAATAAACTCCCCATAAGTGCGGTAATGGTTCAAGTCTGCACTTGGGGTACTGGAATGTTTATTTCAAAGCAGGGGCACTGATGGCTAGGTCAATAAAGCTCAGGGTGGGAACATGATCTCTCAAAAAGAAATTACAAGCGCGGTTCTGCGCTGCCTCGAAATAGCGAGTTTGATAAAGGCTCATGAAAAGTACAATTTGAAATATACGGGAGCATTTCCAAGCGAGAGGGAGCTTGCAGATCCAGGAGCGCACTTGCCGGTAATCGCAGAGCAGCTTGAGAAAATAGCCGAGGAATTACAGTCAGGTCAAATCAAGCCAGATTATCTCGGGGTTTCAACGGAGGCTACCGACTTCATAGCCCTGTCCGAGATAATAATTTCAGAAATTAGTGAGCTTCAGCTGGAATTCCCCGAACTTAATTTAATCCCGAAAATAACTGCGAGCCAAAAATCTATCTCTGGATATACCTTTCTGAATCATGCTAGTGCAGCATCGCTTCCTCACACTTATAGCTTTATTGATCTACCTGATCAAAAAAGAATTCTTGAGCAATTCAGTGCGCCATTTTACATCAGGCTTGCCCTTGAAGATAAATTTCGCAATATGGTGGGTTTCAAGTCCCTGAGGATTATTCGAGGCTCTCGCCCGCAAATCGACAAAAGCTTTCCTGTGAGCCTTTTTATAAAATTCCTCATGAAAAGAGGCTTTATTTTTTTGCACTAAATTTCTCACTTGAAGACGTGAAGACGTGAAGACGTGAAGACGTGAAGACGTGAAGACGTGAAGACGTGAAGACGTGAAGAATATTT
>Ga0182007_10000962_pt1 | contig 15816 bp, 17 predicted proteins | sample Sormic07211113_1_FD_123023 | JGI IMG/M metagenome (GOLD analysis project Ga0182007, IMG submission 123023) | Rhizosphere microbial communities from Sorghum bicolor, Mead, Nebraska, USA - 072115-113_1 MetaG | ecosystem: Host-associated > Plants > Roots > Rhizosphere | place: USA: Nebraska... | reverse complement strand
TCGCTCTCGTCGAGCTCGATGGCGCAACGCACCTCGGGGCCCTCGAACCGACGGGCCGTGTGCAGGCCGAGGTCGGCGAAGAGCCGTAGGATCTCGTGGTTCTCGCTGAGCGCGTCGGCCTTGAACCTGGTGATGCCCTCGGCGCGGGCGGCGGAGACCAGGTGCTCGACGAGCAGGGTGCCGACGCCCCGGTGGTGCAGGGTGTCGGCGACCGCGATGGAGATCTCGGCCTCCTCGCCGGCGCCGGAGGTGTCGTACTCGGCGAGTCCCACGATGCGGCCCTGGGTCTCGGCGACGAGGGCGCGGTGGCCGGGGTGCGGGGAGGCGCAGGCGCGGTCGGCGGCCATCTCGGCGGAGCGCCGGCTGATCGCGAAGAACCTCAGCCGCAGGTTCTCCGGGGACATCTCCTCGTAGAACCCGCGCAGCTGATCGTGGTCGTCCGGCCGCACCCCGCGGATGCACACGGTGGTGCCGTCCGCGAGCAGGGCGTGGACGGAGGGCCTGCTGAGAGCGTCGTGCGACATCGCGGATCCCTTCCAGGTCTGGTGACACCTAGAGCGTCCAGCGGAACCGACCGCGCCCCCATGGGCTGTCCGGGGCCGGATCGAGGGCCGGACGGCCCCCGCTCCGGGCCGGTCTCAGACGTCCCAGAACCGGACGGCGGCCCCAGGCGACGTCGGGGCAGCTGTCATGTGTGTCGCACGGCACGGCCACCGGGCGGTCCGCGGAGCTTGTTGGGCCGGGTGGCCCATGGCCCGGGGTGTGGGCCGGGCACATGCTGGAGGTGGCAGTTCCGCACGTCCTACCGGAGGCACCCCATGAACGCTCCCGCAACGACGAGCCTGCCGCGGGCGCTGTCCGCCGAGCACCGGCAGCAGCTGATGCGGCTGGCCCAAGAGGTGTCGTACCCCCAGGGCGCCCGCCTCTTCGAGGAGGGCGGCCACGCCGACCGGTTCTGGATCATCCGCACCGGTACCGTCGACCTGGACATCCGCGTGCCCGGACGCCGGCCCGCCGTCATCGACTCCCTCGGCCACAACGAACTCCTCGGTTGGTCCTGGCTGTTCCCGCCGCACACCTGGCATCTGGGCGCCGAGGCGGCCAGCCCGCTGCGGGCCTACGAGTTCGACGCCGCGAAGGTTCGGGCGGCCGGTCACGAAGACCCCGAGTTCGGCCGCAGCATCGCCGAGTGGGTGGGCCAGGTCGTGGCGCACCGACTGCGCGCGGCACGGACCCGGCTGCTCGACCTGTACGGCCCGTACGGCAGCGGAGGCGCGCGGTGAGCGCGCGCCAGGACCACGACGCCCGGACCGGCGAAGGAGCGGACGTGCACGGAACACCGCACATCGTCAGTGACGTGATGACGGACGACGTCGCCGTCGTGGAGAGCGACGCGGCGTTCAAGGACATCGTGCGGACGATGCAGGAGCGCCGGGTGAGCGCTGTGCCGGTCGTGGACGGCGCGGGACGTGTCCTCGGCATCGTCTCCGAGGCCGATCTGCTGCCCAAGGAGGAGTTCCGCGACGGCGACCCCGACCGGTACACCCAGTTGCGGCGGCTGTCCGACCTCCTCAAGGCCGGGTCGGTCACCGCCGGAGAGCTGATGACCTCCCCCGCCCTCACCGTCGCGCCCGACGCGACCCTCGCCCAGGCCGCGCGGGAGATGGCCCGGGCCAGGGTCAAACGGCTGCCGGTGGTCGACGGCACGGACCGGCTGGTGGGCATCGTCAGCCGGGCCGACCTGTTGAAGGTGTTCCTGCGCGGCGACGAGGAGATCGCCGAGGAGGTGCGCCGGGAAGTCGTGTCCTACCTCTTCCCCGCTCCTGGATCCGCGGTCCGGGTGGAGGTGCGGGACGGTGTGGTGACGCTCGGCGGCCGGGTCCGCGACACGTCCCTGGTCCCGGTGGCCGCCCGGCTGGTGCGCTCGGTCGAGGGGGTCGTGGACGTGCGGTTCGCCCTGGACCCGCGGGAGACACCGGCCGGGGACCCGCGGGAGACGGAGGCACCCGCCGGCTGACCGTATGATCGCGGCGCCATCCGGCCGACGTCCGCGTCGGCCGGATGGCGCCCGTTCAGTCGTGCTCGGTGTGCGGCCCGAACAGTTCCGGCTCCTCTCACCGCAGGACGAGAGGACCCCTGCGCTGGACCTGCTGGTCGACGCGGTCGAGGACACCGGCGCCGTCGCCTACCTCCACGCGACCGCGCAGGTCGGCGGGGTCGGCACCCCGGTGGTCGTCCGGCTGCCGGAGCGCTCCGCCCAGGGCAAGGGCGCGCGGGTCAGGGTCGCGGTCCGCGGGGATCGCGTGCACTGCTTCTCGGCCGTCACGGGAGCGCGCTTCGACGTGGCACCGGGGGCGGTCCCGGTGGAGGCGAGCGCTGCCGACAACGCCGTGGCGGCGAAGCCGGCATGACCGTGGCGGCGAAGCCGGTATGACGTCCGGCCGACGGGCCGTTCGGCCCTGGTCCGGTACCGGGGAGAGGAGCAGGCTGGGACATGGGCGCGGGAGCCCGTCCACTCGGCGTCCGCGCCGCATCCTCCTCCGGCCGGAAGTGATCACGATGGAAGCCAAACAGTGGACCGTACAGATCTTCATCAGTGAGAACGGCGACGAGACCCATGCCCGGGCCGTGCTCACCACGCAGGACACGTCGACGGTCACCGGGCGGGGCGTGGCCCGCAAGAACCCGGTCGACCGCTCCATTCCCGAGATCGGGGACGAACTCGCCGCCAGCCGCGCGCTGGAGGACCTTGCCATCCGGCTCCACGACGTCGCCTCCGACGACATCGTCCAGCTGGCCGGGCCCGCGCGGAGGTGAGGGCAGAGGCGAGGGTCGGCCGACCAGGGGTACCGCCAGGGGTACCACTCCACACCGGTCCGCGTGTTCCCAAGGGCGTTCCAGAGGAACACGCGGACCATTCATGTCCGTTCAGTCCGCGGCCTCGCCCGCGTGCGCGGCGTCCGGGCCGCCCGCGGGGACGGCGTGGACGTGACGGACGTGGGCGTCGGGTCCGGGGAACACCAGGGTCACATGGTCCGTGTCCGACCAGCGCACGTCGTAGGGGGGCGTCCCGTCCTGGTGGTGCAGTCCGACGATCTCCCCGTCACGCTTGGTGACGCCGGTGGTCGGGCTTTCGACGACGAGTACGTCACCGAGTTGGGCTCGCATGGTCTCCACCCTCTTCCTCGGGCTGCTGATGTACCCAACGTGGCACGCCGGGCCTGGCGCCGCTTGGGCTCGTGAACCCTGATCCGAGGGGGCCGGACGGCCCGGTTTCGGGGTCGTTCGGCCCTGAACGGGACCTGGGTGGCTCTCCTGGGGGCCGCTGGGTCCCTGACAGGCTTGGAGTGTGGTGACGGTCGGCTCACCCGCGCGGTCGTCGGCCGCCGCCCTGGAAGAGGGAGGCACGCCATGCAGCACCGCACAGTCGGCGACCTGATGACCCACGATGTCGTACGGGCCAGGCGCGACATGCCGTTCAAGGAACTCGTCGAACTGCTGGCGGAGAACGGCATCACCGCCGTCCCCGTGGTGGACGAGCTGGACCACCCCCTCGGTGTGGTGTCCGAGGCCGACCTGCTGCGCAAGTGCGCGGCGGGGAACGAGGCGTCCGACCGGACACCGGTGCCGCACCTGGAGGCATGGGAGCGGGCCAAGGCGGAGGGGGCCGACGCCGGGGAGCTGATGACGTCGCCGGCCGTGTGCGTACGCCCGGAATGGACCGTGGTCGAGGCGGCACGCCTCATGGCGGCCCACAACGTCAAACGGCTGCCGGTGGTCGACGAGGCGGACCGGCTGCAGGGCATCGTCAGCCGCGGCGACCTCCTGCGGATCTTCCTGCGCCGCGACGACGCCATCCACGACGAGATCACCCGGGACGTGTTGCGGCAGACCCTGCGGCTCACCCCCTCGGACGTGACGGTCGCCGTCCACGAGGGTCGCGTGACCCTGCGGGGGACCGTCGAGTCGAGCAGTCTGGTCCCCATCGTCGAACGGCTGTGCAAGAACGTCGACGGCGTGGTCTCGGTCTCGGCGCACATCGGGCATCGCGTCGACGCCTCCCGGCCCTCTCATCAGGACAAGACCGCACGGCAACGGCAATGACAGGAAGGGTGGAACGATGACCGACATCCAAGGCCTGCTGGGCGACGAGGCGAAGGACCTGCTGACCCACAGCGCCCAGGGGATCTTGAGGGAGGACCTGGTCCTGCCGGGCCCCGACTTCGTGGACCGGGCCGTGGCCACCAGCGACCGCCCGCCGCAGGTCCTGCGCAACCTGCAGTCCCTCTTCGACCACGGCCGCCTGGCCGGGACCGGGTACGTGTCGATCCTGCCCGTCGACCAGGGCATCGAGCACTCGGCGGCGTCCGCGTTCGCCGCCAACCCCCGCTACCTCGACCCCGGGAACATCGTGGAACTCGCGGTCGAGGGCGGCTGCAACGCGGTCGCCAGCACGCTCGGCGTCCTCGGCGCGGTCTCGCGACGCTACGCGCACCGCATCCCGTTCATCGTGAAGCTCAACCACAACGAACTGCTGACCTACCCCAACCACTACGACCAGGTCCTGTTCGGCACCGTCCAGCAGTGCTTCGACCTCGGCGCGGCGGGCGTCGGCGCCACCGTCTACTTCGGCTCCGAGCAGTCCGACCGCCAACTCCGTGAAGTCAGCGAGGCCTTCGCCCGCGCCCACCAACTGGGCATGTTCACCGTGCTGTGGTGCTATCTGCGCAACAGCGCGTTCAAGAAGGACGGCACGGACTACGCGGTCTCCGCCGACCTCACCGGGCAGGCGAACCACCTCGGCGTGACCATCGAAGCCGACATCGTCAAGCAGAAGCAGGCCGAGAACAACGGCGGCTACCGGGCCCTGGGCTTCGGCAAGACCCATCCGCTCCTGTACGACCGGCTGACCACCGACCACCCGATCGACCTCACCCGCTGGCAGGTCGCCAACTGCTACATGGGCCGCGTCGGTCTGATCAACAGCGGCGGCGCATCGGCGGGACAGGACGACCTCGCCCAGGCCGTCCGCACCGCCGTCATCAACAAACGAGCCGGCGGCACCGGCCTCATCACGGGCCGCAAGGCCTTCCAGCGCCCCACCGCCCAGGGCATCGAACTCCTCCACGCCGTCCAGGACGTCTACCTCGACGACACCGTCACCATCGCCTGACACGGAAAAGGTGAGGGCCGCCGGGTCTGCGGGCCGGACCGTTCGGCCCCTGCACGTCCGCGGCGCGGGGGAGGAGAGTGAGAACTCCCGGCAGAAAGGCGGCGCGCCATGCAGCGAGAGATCATCACCGGTGTCGACCGCTCGGCTCGCAGCCGAGCCGCCGCAGACTGGGCCGCCAGGGAGGCGCTGGTACGAGGACTGCCGCTCCGGGTGGTGCACGTAGTACCGCCGGCCTCCCTGGATCCCGTGGAGCAGTGGCCGTACCGTCCCGAGGCCGTGGCGGACCATGTGGTGGCCGAACTCCTGGCTCGCCACCCGGCGTTGCGGGCACACGGCGACAGCATCACCGGCACGCCGGCCCAGGTGCTGCGCGCGGTGGGCCAGGACGCGGAGCTGCTGGTGCTCGGCCTGCGCGGTGAGGACGGCCGGGCCGGGGTCGCCGTGGGCTCGACCGCGGGCGCGGTGGCCGCGGAGTCGGCCGGACCGATGGTCCTGGTTCCCGGCGCGGCACCGGAGGACGGTCCTCCGCTCCCGTCCGCCGGTGTGACCGTCGACGCCCGTGCCCACTCGACCGCCGCGCTCGGCTTCGCCTTCGAGGAGGCCCGGCTGCGCGGCGCGCGCCTGCACGCGGTGCACACCTGGACGCTGCCCGCCGAGGCCGCCGCCTCGCCGTTCCGTGTCCTGGAGGAGGACCGCGCCGACTGGGAGGACCACGAGGTGCAACTGCTGTCCGACACGCTGCGGCCGTGGCGCGCCAAGTTCCCGGGCGTCGACGTCCTGGAGGACGTCGTACTGCTGCCCCCGGTCGAGGCGTTCGCGCATGCCTCCGCGGGCGCCGAACTGCTGGTGGTCGCACGGCGGACCGTCCCGGGACCCATGCTCCTTCAGCTGCTGGAACGCCTGCGCTGCCCGGTCGCGGTGGTGCCCTCCTGACGGTGACGGCGAGAGGGGACGCCTGCGGAGGCGCGGCGCGACCCCGCCGGCACGTGAAGCGGCGCGACCCCGCCGGCGCGTGAACTCGAGCTGATGGTCCGGCTGGTCGTATGCCTTATGCCCGGTCGTATGTCTGGTCGTGTGCGTAACCGCTACCCGTGCCCGACGAACGACACGGCCGAAGGCCGGTCCCGGAAGACCGCGGTCGCGTCGGCGAGCACCAGCGGACCGAGGGAGGCCCGGTAGTGGTGGCCGCACAGATACAGGTCGACCGGGCGGCTGTCGCGAACCGGCATGAGGACCTTGACCTGCGGCGGGGCGGAGCAGCAGCACGCTCGCGTGGGCCAGCCGGCCGTGCCGGCCGCGTCGGCAGCGTCGGCAGCGATGTCGCGGACCTCCGCACCGGCGTGGAGTGCCGGTCGCCTGGCGTCGCGTGCCTTCTCCGAGGAGTGCTGCCGCCGACGGCTGCCCGCACTCCAGTGGGCCGGGTCGCTCACGGGGATCGTCAGCACCGGGCAGGTGGCGTGGGTGGTGCAGTAACGGCAGGTGGAGGGGCGGAACCACCGCCACGGCCGCAGCCGCCGCAGGCGTCGGCCGGGCCGTTTGCCCACGACCAGCAGGTCGTCGTCCCGGTACGCCATGGCGACCAGCACCGGGCCGGGGGGACCGACCGATGCCACCGAGCGGACGCGCACGTCTTGGGGAAGTCCGCCCAGCGCCTGCTCGAAGATCCGCCTCACCGCACTCAGCTCCCGCTCCTGACCGGCGGCCTGCATCCGTTGCCAGGGCTCGGACGTCGGAGGTTGCGGAACGCGGGGCAGCCGCCAGTCGGGCGGGCTCTGCCAGGGGGTGCCACCGACGGTCGGCGCGGGGTAGGCCCGCACGGCGATGAGTTCGCGGCCCAGCCCTCTGGCCTGTGCCACGGCGGCGTGCAGGGCACGAAAGCCGGCCGGGGAGTCATCCACGCCGACGATGACGCGACCGCCGGTCGATCCGCTCATCACCCGTCACCGTCCCTCGGTCGCACCTGTGTCTCAACACCAGCATCCAGGCGTGCACCGCGGCCGGACAGGGGCCTCATGTACCACGTGCAGGGTACGTACGACCCCCAGGCTCAGCCGCTCCCACACCGGCCGGCCGCACGGTGCGGGGCGGCGGCCTCGGCGGGCACCCGGCCGCAGTGGGCCGTACGGGCCCAATGGCGCACCGACCGGCCCTCCCCCGCAGCTCGTGGGGCGGCCAGCCTGGTGGTGGGAGACACAGTGTGCGACATCCGTCGCGCCGGCTCCGGAGGTGTGTCATGACCGGCCCTGTCGTCGTCGGGCTCGACGGCTCCCCCGCAAGTGTGACGGCCGCCTTGTGGGCGGGGCGCGAAGCCGTGGCCCGGCGGCTGCCCGTGCTGCTGCTGCACTCGTGGACCGCCCGGCCGCTCGACGTGCCCGTCGGCCAGGAGGCCCTCGGCCTGCAGCGGCACGGCGGGAAGGTGCTGCAGCGGGTGGAGGCCGAGCTGCTGCACCGCCACCCGGACCTCACCCTGGTCACGGAACTGGTCTCGGTACCCGCGCCGCAAGCCCTCGTGGACGCGAGCGACAGAGCGTCGCTTCTGGTTCTGGGCTCACGCGGGCACGGTTCGGCGGCCGGCTTCCTGCTCGGTTCCACCAGCCTGCACGTGCTCGGCCTGTCCCGGTGCCCCACCGTGACCGTACGGGCGGACGAGCCCGCCGTGGAGGCCGGCCGGGGCCGCCGTGCCGCGACCGACCGGCGCGAGATCGTCGTCGGCGTACAGGAGTCCGGACCGGGCGACGATCCGCTGCTGGAGTTCGCCTTCACCTCCGCGCACGCGCGGTGCGCACGGGTGCGCGTCGTCCGCGCGCTGCCGGAGGCGCCCCTGGTGACACCCGCGCACCTCGGCGGTTCCGACGAAGGCCACGAGACGGACGAACACGGCCGCCTGGGCGCGGCACTCGCACCATGGCGGGAGAAGTTCCCCGACGTCGACGTGGTGGAGCACGTCTCCAGCGGTGTCACGGCTCAGGTACTGCTCACCGCCTCCGCCCACGCCATGCTCACGGTCGTGGGCCGCCGACGTCACCCGTCGCCGCTGGCATGGCGGCTCGGTCCCGTCGCGCACGCGGTCCTGCACCACGCGCCGTGTCCCGTCGCCGTCGTCCCGCACGACTGAGCCGCACCGGCCGAAGGAGCGAGGCCCGTCATGGACCGTGTCACCGCGACGAAGCAGCTGCGCCGGCTGTTCACGGCGCTGTTCGTGCCGCCGACGCCCGAGTCCGTCCTGTTGTGTCTGACCACCGCCGCGCTCGTCGCGGGCGGCGTCTTCCGACTGGCAGGCGCTCCCGGGCTCGCCGATCTGTGCTGGGCCCTCGGCACCGCGGCCGCCGTGGTCCCGGCGATCGGCTGGGTACTGGAGACCCTGCGGCACGGCCGTGCCGGCGTCGACGTGATCGCGGTTCTCGCGCTCGGCGGGACGCTCGCCGTGCACGAGTATCTCGCCGGAGCGCTCATCGCGCTGATGCTCGCCTCCGGCCGCACCCTGGAGGCGGCGGCACAGCGGCGCGCCTCGCGCGACCTGCGGGCCCTGCTGGAACGCGCGCCGCGCACGGCACGGATCCGCACCGGGTCCGGCGTGCGCACGGTCGCCGCGGCCGAGGTCGCCGTCGGTGACCTGGTGGTCGTGGGGCCCGGTGAAGTGGTGCCCGTGGACGGCCGGGTGGCCTCGACGGCCGCGGTGCTGGACGAGTCCGCACTCACCGGCGAGCCCCTGGGGGTGAAGCGTGCACGGGGCGAGGCGGTGCGCAGCGGTGTGGTCGACGCGGGCGGCGCCTTCGAGCTGCGCGCGACCGCGACCGAGCAGGACAGCACCTATGCCGGGATCGTCCGGCTGGCCCGGCAGGCGGGCGCGGAATCGGCCCCCGTGGTGCGGCTGGCCGACCGCTACGCGGCCTGGTTCCTGCCTTTGTCGCTGGCGGTGTCCGGTCTTGCCTGGCTGATCAGCGGTTCCGCCGTACGGGCGGTCGCGGTGCTGGTGGTGGCGACACCGTGTCCGCTGCTGCTGGCGGCGCCGGTGGCGGTGGTCTCCGGTCTGTCCCGGGCCTCCCGGCTCGGTGTCGTGGTCCGCGACGGAGGGGCGCTGGAGACCCTCGGCCGGGCCCGCACGCTGTTGCTGGACAAGACGGGCACGCTGACGGGGGGCCACCCCCGCGTGCTCGACGTGGTGGCCGCGCCGGGCCGGCGGCCGGCCCAGGTGCTGCGGCTCGCGGCCTCGCTCGACCAGTACTCGCCGCACGTCCTGGCACGGGCCCTGGTCGACGCGGCTCGTGAGCGCGGCCTGCACCTGTCCGTGCCCTCGGACATGTCGGAGGAGCCCGGGCGGGGTGCGTCCGGGACGGTGGCCGGGCACCGGATGACGATCGGCCGGCGTGCCGAGGACGCCCCACCACCGGACTGGGCAAGGTCGGTGGACAACCGGGCCCTGCTGGACGGGGCGGCCGTGGCCTGGCTGTCCGAGGACGGCGCTCCGGTCGGTGCCGTGCTCCTGCGTGATCCGCTGCGCTCGGACGCGCCGCGTACCCTTCGCCGGCTGCGCGCCTCGGGCATCGAACGGCTCGTCATGATCACCGGCGATCGTGCCGCGCCCGCCCGCGAGGTGGGCGCCGTCCTCGGTCTCGACGACGTGCGGGCCGGCCTCACCCCCGCCGACAAGGTCGCCGTGGTGCGGGCCGAGCGGGAGCACGCGGTCACCGTGATGGTGGGAGACGGCGTCAACGACGCACCCGCCCTGGCGGCCGCGGACGTCGGCGTGGCGATGGGCGCGCGGGGTTCCACGGCTTCCTCGGAGGCGGCCGACATCGTGCTGACCACTGATCGGGTGGACCGCCTGGCCGACGCCGGGGCCATTGCCGTACGAGCCCGGCGGATCGCCGTACAGAGCGCGCTCGGCGGCATGCTGCTGTCGCTCGCCGCCATGGTCGCGGCCGCCTTCGGGCTGCTCCCGCCGGCCGCGGGCGCACTGCTGCAGGAGGGCATCGACGTCGCGGTCATCCTCAACGCGCTGCGGGTCCTGCGCGACGACGGGCGGGGTCGCCCGGTGGTGCCGCAGTCGACGGAGGCCCTGATCCGTCGCTTCGCCGCGGAACACGACGATCTGCAGGACGTCCTGGACGCCGTACGGGATGCCGCGGACCGGCTGTCGGACGGCGCGGGGCCGGACTCCCTGGCCGCCGTCGGCGAGGTGCACCGGCTGCTCACGGAGCGGCTGCTGCCGCACGAGTACGCCGAGGAGCACCAGTTGTATCCGGCGCTCGCCCCGACGCTGGGCGGCTCCGAGGCGACGGCCACCATGAGCCGCGCGCACACGGAGATCGAACGGCTCGCCCGCCGCATCGCCACCCACCTCACGCTGGCGGGCCCGGACGGGGCGCTGCCCCCGGAACAGCTGGACGACCTGCGGGCCTGTCTGTACGGCCTGCACACCGTACTGCGGCTGCACTTCACCCAGGAGGAGGAGAACTACTTCTCCCTCGCGCCCTGAGGGCCACGCCCCGGCCGCCCGACACGTTACGGAGAACCCCATGACCGTTCGCCGGGAACACGCGGACACCGCACGGCCGGTCGGGTGAGACGTACGGAGTGCTCGGCCCCCTGGGGCGACCCGGTCGCGGCCGCTGTGCTGGTCACCGTGTGGGCGACGGTCGCCACCGGAGCCGGCATTCTGGCCGGGGCCGTGTTCCGTACCCCGGAACAGGTGCACGCCATCGGTCCGGCGCTCGGCATCGGGCTCGGCATGCTCGGCGGTTGCATGTGGCCGCTGGCCCTGGTGCCCGGCTGGCTGCGCGCCGCGGGGCACGCGGTCCCGCAGGCCTGGGCCGTCGACGCGTGGACGACGCTGCTCTCGCGGGACGGGGACCTGTGGGCGATCACTCGGGACCTGGCCGTCCTCACCGGCTACGCCGTCGCGCTCCTCACCTGCGCCTCCCCGGCGCTGCGACACCGGCTGACCACCCGCCCCGGAGTGTGACCGACCGGCCCACCGGCTCGGGCCGGTCGGCCCGCGATCGTGGAAACCGCGCGACGGTGTAATGAAGTCGAGGAGACCTCCGCGTCGGGAGAGAACGCCATGAAGGAGACCCTGCCGCTCGGACGGATCGCCGGTGTGCGGGTCGGTCTGCACTGGAGTGTGCTGGTCATCGTCGGGCTCGTGACGGTGATGCTCGCCTACGGACGGTTCCCGGACGCCCACCCGGGCCATTCCTCCTGGGCCTATGCGTCCCTGGCGCTGCTGACGGCACTGGTCTTCCTCGCCTCGCTGCTGGCCCACGAGCTCGCGCACGCGGTCGTGGCCCAGCGCAACGACGTCCAGGTCGACGGCGTCACCCTGTGGATGCTCGGCGGCGTCGCACGGCTGCGCAGCGAGGCGCCCACCCCCGCGGCGGAGCTCCGCATCGCCGTGGTGGGCCCGTTGACGAGTGCCGCGCTGGGGGCGGCGTTCACGGGCCTGGCCCTGGGGCTGGACGCGCTGGGCGCCTCCGGCCTGGTCGTGGAGGCGGTCGCCTGGCTGGCCGCGATCAATGTCGTCCTGGCGGTGTTCAACGCCGTGCCGGCCGCTCCGCTGGACGGCGGCCGTCTGCTGCGGGCATTCCTGTGGCATCGCACCGGTGATCCGGTGCGGGCCACGCGCAGCGCCTCGGCGGCGGGGCGGGCCCTGGGCTGGTTCATGGTGTTCACCGGCTTCGCCGCGGTGCTGTTCGGCGGCAACCTGTCAGGGCTGTGGCCCGCCCTGATCGGCTGGTTCCTGATCACGGCCGCCACCGAGGAGGCCCACCGGGCCGAACTGGGCGGCGTCCTGGCGGGACTGCCGGTGCGTCAGGTGATGACCCGCGACCCGGTCACCGTCCCGGCCGCGACGACCGTCGCCGACTTCCTGGCCGAGGGGCCCTTCGGCGCCTACCGTCACTCCGCCTTCCCGGTGGTCTCCGCGAACGGATCACCGGTCGGACTGGTCACGGTCAGGCTGATCAACCGCGTTCCCCTGCAGGCCCGTTCGGCGACCACCGTGGCCGACGTGATGCGCCCCCTGGCCGACATCGCCGTCGCGACCCCCGACGAACCGGTCGTGGACCTGGTGCCCCGGCTGGAGGCGGGGGACCGGCGGGCCCTCGTCCTCGACGGCGGCCGTCTCGTCGGCATTGTCACCCTCGCCGACGTCAGCCGCGCGGTGTCCTGGCTGACGGCGACGACCCGGCCGCGGACGTGAGCCCGCGGTCCTGGGCAGGGCCCGTTGGTCACCCACCCGGTGCCACTCGGCCCACGCGACGGCACCGCTGCGCGGGGCACCGTGAAACCAGAGCCCTTCGAGGGAGGCAGCCGTGACCGAATGCGCCGAGGGCAGGGGCATCGTGGTGGGCGTCGACGGTTCCGAGGCCTCATGCGCCGCGCTGCGCTGGGCCGTCCGACAGGCGCGGGTCCTCGACGCCGACGTGATCGCCGTGCACGCCTGGCAACCGGCGACGACGTTGGCCCCGTACGCCCCCACGTCCGCGCGCCCCACACTCGCCGAGCAGCGGGAACGGGCCGCCGAGGTCCTCGCCACGACGGTACGCGCGGCCTTCGGCGAGCGCGTCGGCCCCCGCTTCCGTGCCGTGCTCGTGGAGGGACGGCCCTCGCACGTCCTGCTCCGGCAGGCCCGCGGGGCCCTGCTGCTCGCCCTGGGACGGGCACCCCACGAGCAGTGGCAGTTGCCCGCGGTCGGGCCGGTGGGCCGCGCCTGCCTGCGCCATGCCCCGGTCCCCGTGGTCATGGTGCCCGCCTCCTACCGGCCCGAGGGTTCGCCGGCGGCGGTCGTGGCGCCGGGCCGGTGCGCAGCGGCGTCGCCTGGCCGACATCCTGCCGGGAGACCGGACGCGGTCCACGGGGCCCCGGCGAGCGGAATGAGGTGAGATCCATGGACGTCCTCGTCGGATACGCGACCACTCACGGCTCGACCCGCGGGATCGCCGACCGTGTGGCGGCCGGGCTCGACAAGTCCGGGTTGCGCGCGGAGGCCAGGGATCTGCGGACGATGGAGGACGCCGACGCCTACGCTGCCTTCGTCCTCGGCAGCGCCGTGCACCAGCAGACCTGGCTGGCGCCGGCCCAGGCCTTCCTGCGCGACAACGCCGACATCCTCGGCTCCCGACCGGTGTGGATCTTCAGCGTCGGGATGCCGGCGGCCCTGCGGGGGCCCTGGAAGCGCGTGGCGCCCAAGGAGAAACCGATGATCATGGAGAGGTTGCCCGGCAAGCTGCTGTACCGGGACCATCGCCTCTTCTCGGGTGTCATCGCAAAGGACCAGCTGCCCCTCACCGGGCGCCTGCTGTTCCGTCTGATGGGCGGCCGGTTCGGCGACTTCCGTGACTGGGCCGCCATCGACGCCTGGACCGCGGGGATCGCTCAGGAGCTGGCGCGCTGACCCCGTGCCGGGTGCCGTCTTCCCGGCACGGGCCGGGCGGCCCCCTGACCCGCTGTGCACGGGTGGGCCGATCGGGTCCGGCAGGGTCCGCTCCGGCCCACGATCGGAGGTCGAAGGCCTCATGGCGGCTCCTGCGGCCGGGAACAAAGCTGGGGGTGCACAGGGCGCCGGGATCACCGGCACCTTGCGGACCACTCGGCAGGAGGCGGCGGTCATGAAGCGCATACAGGAAGCACGTCGCCCCAGGACTCCGCGTCAGCCGGAGCCGCAGGACCTGCGCACGCCCTCGGGGCGGCCTCTCCCCTGCTGAGCGAGACGAGGCGGTGACCATGCGCTTCGAGGACCGTACGGATGCGGGCCGCCGGCTGGCACACGTGCTGCGGCGGCTGCGCGGCCAGGATGCCGTCGTCGTGGGCCTGCCCAGGGGCGGGATACCCGTCGCCTTCGAGGTGGCGCGAGAACTCGGCGCTCCGCTGGACGTCCTCCTGGTTCGGAAACTGGGTGTGCCGTGGCAGCCCGAGCTGGCTTTCGGCGCCGTCGCGGAGCACGGGGTCGTCGTGCTCAACGAGGACGTGATCGAGCAGACGGGCCTGGGCGCGGCGCAGCGGCAGAACGTGGAGCAGGCCCAACGGGCCGAACTGCGACGGCAGTCGGACTGCTTCCGCCGTGGCCGTGCGCCCGTCCCGCTGACCGGGCGGACGGCCGTGGTGGTGGACGACGGGCTGGCCACCGGCGCCACCGCGGAGGCCGCGTGCCAGGTCGTCCGCCTTCTCGGTGCGACCCGGGTCGTGCTCGCCGTGCCCGTCGGCGCGGAGCACACCGTCGACCGTCTGCGGGGAGCGGCCGACCAGGTGGTCTGTCTCTCCTCACCACGCTTCTTCGGCTCGGTCGGCGCCTGGTACCGGGACTTCACACAGGTCCCCGACGCGGAGGTGGCCGACCTGCTGCACCGGGCCGCCCACCCCCCGGCGTCCTCTCCCGTCTCCCCCGCCGCGCATCCGCCGCCCGGAACCGGGGACATCGAGATTCCCACCCGGCATGTGCGACTGACCGCACGGTTCGTGCGGCCCGCGGGGGCCACGGCCGTCGTGGTGTTCGCGCACGGCAGCGGCAGCAGCCGGCACAGCCCGCGCAACCGGTACGTCGCCGAGGTCCTGAACCGGGCGGGGTTCGGCACGCTGCTCCTCGACCTGCTCACCGAGGACGAGGAACACGACCGGCACAACGTCTTCGACATCGTGCTGCTCGCCGGGCGGCTGCGTGCCGCCACCACCTGGGTACGCCGGGAGACCGCCCTGCCCGTCTGCTACTTCGGGGCCAGCACGGGTGCCGCCGCCGCCCTGGAGGCCGCGGCGGGTGACCCGGACGTCCGGGCGGTCGTCTCCCGCGGCGGTCGCCCCGACCTGGCCGCGCCCGCCGCGCTGGCACATGTGCGGGCCCCGCACTGTTCATCGTCGGCTCCCTCGACACCCGGGTGCTGCGCCTGAACCGGCTGGCCGTCGACTGGATGCGCTGCGACCACCGGATCGCCGTCGTCCCCGGGGCCGGCCACCTCTTCGAGGAGCCGGGCGCCCTGGACGAGGTCGCGGAACTGGCGCGCGACTGGTTCACCGCCCACCTCGCGCTTCCACCCACGGCGACGACGCCACGACCGTCACCCTCGGGGACCTGAGGGCTCCGTCCCCGGCTGCCGGCCATCGGCGTCATCCGTCGCCGCCCCGAGCCCGCGCCGCCCACCGTCTGCGCACCGCGTCCTCGTGCTCGATCTGCTCCAGCGCCCGGTCCGCGGCGGCGAGTGCCCTCTCCAGACGCGGCACCCAGTGGCGGCGCAGGGCCCGCACCCGCCGCCGGGTGCGTACGACCTCCTCCCCCACGGCCTGGGCCGCGGCACGGGCCACGGCGTACTCGGCGGCGGCCCGTACGGCCTCGGCCCAGGCGGTCTCGGCGAGGACGAGCGCGGTGTTGGCGGGCACCGGATCGTCCGGGCCCCGCGCCGGTACGGTGCAGGCCACGGTACCGGGATGCCGTACGCCCATGGTGGACGTCCAGGAGACGGCCAGTTCGGCGGGGCGGGCGGGGTCCGGGGGTTCCAGGGCCTCTTCGCCGCCCAGCAGGAGCCCGCGCCGCAGCCACGTCTCGGCCTGCGCCAGCCGCTCGTACCAGAGCGCCCGGGCGTCCCGTTCGGCTTGGAGGAACTCCTCGTGCCGGATGCGCAGGACGCGCAGCTTCTGGTCGAGCAGATCCGCCC